>Ga0099364_10013565_pt1 | contig 10922 bp, 11 predicted proteins | sample TergutTh196P3_FD_73070 | JGI IMG/M metagenome (GOLD analysis project Ga0099364, IMG submission 73070) | Microcerotermes parvus P3 segment gut microbial communities from Pointe-Noire, Republic of the Congo - Th196 P3 | ecosystem: Host-associated > Arthropoda: Insects > Digestive system > Gut ... | reverse complement strand
ATTAAAATAGATTAATTTTAAAACTAGTTTTTTTAGTTTAGTAAAACTGAATTAAGTAAAAATGACAATATTTATGAAGGAAATATTATTTTCAGATGTGTTTTTATAAAATATCACTAATCATAATAACTTTCTTTATAAATATTTATTTAAAAATTGAAAGAAAATTGTTTATATTTGATTTAATGTGTGAGAAGAACATTTTATTAAAAAAAATTTAAAGAAATCCTTCAAAACTCTATAAAAATTGATTTTTCTTTTTTTTAAACATTATTGAAAAATCTTTTTAAAGAAAAATTTTTATAGTATTAAAAATAAAGTAATACTAATTATTAATTTCATGGAGGAATAATATTTATGGCTAATCCGATTAAACCAACTCCAACATTATATGGTGAAGATGCTAAACACTTTTTGAAAATAATAGAAGAACCTCCGACTCCATAAGCTATTGAATTTGTGAAAGAAATTTTAGAAGATAAGGGAAAATATGAACCTTTTATAAGGATTGATGATAAACTTCTTACAAATCATAAAATAGAAAAATAGTTATTTTGTAACTTCACAATATTTACTCTGGGAATAATGTAATAATAATAATTATTAATTGTATGGAGGAATAATATTTATGGCTAATCCGATTAAACCAACTCCAACATTATATGGTGAAGATGCAGAGCGTTTTTTGAGAATAATTGAAGAACCTCCATCTGAAGAAACAATTGCTTTTATTAAGGATGTTTTAGAAACTATGGAGGAATATGAACCTTTTATGAAGATTGATGATAAAACTCATGTAAATCAAAGAAAACAAAAATAGTTATTTTGAATGCTTCATTGTAATTATTTTGAGAAATTAATCTTTTGAATTTTTTAAATTTATTTTCTATTTTTTCTTGTTTAATTGTATCTTTACATTGCATCTTTTTATAAAAACCATAGGCAGATACATAGGAATTAATAGTTATGAATCTGAATCCTATTAATTTAGATATTGAAATAATCGTTTTAAGTATCCTATAAAATAAAAATTTTCCTATTCCTTTATTTTCAAACCTTTTATCTATTCCAAATCTACCTATTTTTACTGCTGGGAACACTTTATAATAAACATCTTTATCCTTAAACTTTTTTTCATAATCTCCTTGTAAATTTGAGATTTTAATATTATCTGTTGACAATGTAAAGTAGCCAATGATTTTTTCATCATACATTGCTAAGTATGTAACATTTAACATAGCATTTTTTTGCTTATTTGCGTCTTTTTTTAAAAAATCATTTAAATCTGGGATTTTACAAGAAAATTGGCTAAAATCATAGCTATTGTCATAAAGCTTAATCTTTATTTTTTTAAAATCAATTTTACTCATTTGATGAATTCCTTTTTTTATTTATTTTCCAAAATTTGTATTTATTAGTTCATATAAAAATCATATTTTCTTATGAAATTTATTATAGTAAGTATTATTTTTATATTTAATAAATTTATATTTTTTTGTAATACTAAAATATTTAGTTAAAATATAATATGAGCTAAAAAATTAATCAAATTAATATTTAATAAAAATTATTTATATAAAAATAAAATTTATTAAAAAATTAATAAAAATTTAGTACTAAATGTTTTTGAAAATTTGTGAATTTATGGGCTTAAAGTGTTTACCTTAAAGTCTTTATATAAAAATAAAATTTATTAAAATATTAATAAAAGTTTAGTACTAAATGTTTTTGAAAATTTGTGAATTTATGGGCTTAAAGTATTTACTTTAAATCCTTTATATAGCTTTTAAATCATAGTAGAAAATATGGTTAATTGGTCTTAGATTTATTTAAAATCAATGATGAAAAAGATTTTTAATTAATGATTAATGGTTTTAGACGCAATCAAAAGGAATACTTTGATTAAATAGTTTAAAAAGGTGTAAATATGTCAACTATTAGAAATATTGAATGTAAATGTCCATTTTGCAGTAAAGAATTTGTTGAAACAATTCAAGGATCTTATACTACTTTTGGTTTGTGTTTGGATTCAATGCCTCATGGTGCTGCAATTGTTCCAAACCCAATAGCTAGATGTCCAGAATGTGGTTTTACAGAAGGTAATTTTTTTAAAGAGGAGGATGATAAGTTATTGAAAGAATATCTTAAAGAGAAAAAAGTTAATCTAAATGAACCTCCTTACTATAGCTTAGCTAAAGAATATGAATTTTTAAATAAAGAAGATACCTTAATAGCTGAAACTTATTTAAAAGCATTTTGGGAAAGTCTTAATAATTATGGTTATAAGGATTATGATGAAAAATGTATTGAAACACTACAAAAACTAGCTATTGATAGAATGGATAAAATTAAACATACAAATCATAAATATCTTAAATTTCAATTTATTAAATTAGATTTAATAAGAAGATTAGGAGAATTTGATAAAGGTCTATCCTTAATTGATGAAATTAAGAGTATAGATATACTTGGTTTAGCTAATTTGGATGATTATTCAAATGAAGCAAAAAATGATTTAAAACCTTCCAAAAGTGTTATACAAGAGGAAATAAATGAATCATCTAAATATTATCAGGAAAAGCTTAATGAACTTTTAAAAATCCAAGAAGAGTTAATTAAAAATAAAGACAAAGATATACATACTTTAAAAAAAGATTTAGGAGAAACTCTTTTTTCTCATGATGGAAGAGGCATGTTTTTTTTATAAGAAAGTTAATGATTTCCTATTTTTAATTAAATCAACATTAAAAAATAGCTGAATTTTATTAAAGTTCCAGTTCAATATATAATATATAACTTTTAATTATTTGAAGAAATGTTATTCTTTATTATTTGGAAAAATAATATCTCTTTAAAATTATTTAAATATTAAATTAAATAATAATTTATCTTGAATTTAGCTATAAATAATTTTAACAATATTTTTTAATAAAAATGAATTTAATATTGATTTTTATTAATAAAATAATTAATTTAAGTAAATTTATAAATATTAAAAATTCAATATTTATTCATATATAAAGAATTAACTTTGAAAAACACTATAATTTTGTTATTAGCTTTATAATTGTTTATTTTTTTTTAATTAATTTTGTTATTATCCTTTTTTATTAAAAAAATAATTTATAACTTTAAAACATAAAATGAATAGCTTTAAATTTTTACATACAAATATCTTCCAAATTTTAGTTTCAAAGTATTAATATATAAAAAAATTAGCTTACGAATAAAAAAAATTAATTAAAATTGTTTAAATGCCCTGACCGGGACTTGAACCCGGGGAATAGGATCCGCAATCCTACGTGTTATCCAACTACACTATCAGGGCAAAATAATATGATGATTTAAGATATAACTTTATTATATAATAAAATATGTAAGATTTAAATATTTATTAAATGATATCTGCTATCTATTATTAGGATTTTTTAGTATTTAATCATTTAGATATTTAAAAATTTTAACTTAGATTTGAAAGAATTCTACGTTGAATTTTAATGAAGTATTTATGTCATAGAGGAATTTCAAAAGTAATAACAGTAGCTATTATTTTAATTAATCCTGATTATTTTTGTTAATAAATATGATGAATTTTCACCAAATATAAAGAGTAAAGCTATATTTTCCTATATTTTTCATAGCAACACTTATATTTTTAGCTAAATTCATATTATCATTACTAACAATTACAGTTCCATTTAACTGATTGTTTTCAACTAATGAATAGCTTTTATTTGGGATTGTTTTATTTAAAAATTCTCCAGAAATTATAGCTACTTCTTCAATAGATTGAAGAGAGTTATTATTCTTTTCTAACTTGGATTGAATAATTTCAAATATTGAGTAAGTATTTTCATCAACCTTTAAAGCCATGATTTCCATTACATCTTGACTTGTTAGAAAATCATCATTTTCTTTTGAATACTGGGAAATATCCATATTAATAACTGTGCTAAATACCATTAAAGCTATAATTATCATTGAAATAGCTAAAATCCCATCAATAATTGAAAAAAATCCTTTTTCATCTTTATAAATTTTCATAATATTAATTTTTCATTTTAAATATAAATATTGTATAATAATTAATAATCCAAAAACAACTCACTATGTTTTTCCCATGTTAAGTAGCCAATCAAAAGATTTAAACACTTATTGCTTTTTAATATATTTTACAACTTTGTTTTTTTTAGCTATTGATTCTATAGCTGATTTTTCAACCTTTTTCTTCATGATTTCAAAGTTTTCAGGAGTTGTTTCACCGACTAATTTTTTAATCTTTGTATAAGCTGCTTCTCTAAATAATGGCTTTAATTCTTCTTCTTCACCATTTGATTTAATCATTTTTGAAATACCAGAATTATCAACCTTTCCGATTTCTTTTATTTTAACTCCCACACTTTCAGCTGATTTGATAATTCTTTTTGAAACATCTTCAGGTGCTATTAGCATAAGTGAATCTATTGACACTCCTAAAGGATCAATATTTAAGGTTTCTAACATATCTAAAACTTTTGGACTTATCATTGAGTAAATTTCATCTTGATAAACTTCTAAACCTAAGTTAGTTGTGGATGAAATTTCATGGGCGTCTCCACGAAGCCCTCCATTTGTAACATCTGTCATTGCATGAATATCTTTGATTAAATCATCTTTTATCAATCCATTAGATGCTTTTATAAAGTTAATGTCCATAGTTTCCCAGATAACATCAAAAAATCCATTATAAATAGCTGTTGTTGTTATTGTTCCACCACCAGATCCTTCTGTTAAGAGAATCACATCTCCATCTTCTGCTCTTTTTCTTGCAGTTGGAGGATGTTTTGACACACCAATTGAACCTACAGCACTAACAAGTCTATCTCCAAGGACCATATCTCCTCCAACACGTAGTGTGCTTCCAGCAACGATTGGAACATCAATAAGCTCTGAAACAGCAGCTACTCCTGCAGTAAAGTCAAATAGCTTTCCAACATCTCCATCATCAGCTAAGTGAAGATCACTTATAATAGCTACAGGGTCTGCTCCCATAACACAAACATCACGAAGAGAAGCTCTAGCTACATGAAATCCTCCTAAAAATGGATATTCACTTAGTCGTGAATGAATTCCATCAACGGCCGTGGTTATGTAAATGTCACTATCTTTAATTGGTGATTTTACAACTCCTCCATCGTCTTGAGCTGTTGGATTAATAAGAGAACTTGTTTTAGCACTAGCTACTACCTCAGCAATTTTACGATGAACAAAGAAATCTCCAGCTCCACGAGATCCAACACCCATTTCTCCCATAGCTACATCAGATTCTGGAATTTTGATGATTTCTTTTAAGGATTCATCACCATAATTTTCAAGTTTTAAAGTGTTTTTCACTTCTTCAATTACAGTTTGAGCCATTGAATTTGATGATTCATAGCTAATGTCCTTGTATTCCAATATTCTTTTACTTAAAATTTCTTCAAGTAAATTTTCTTCTTTTCCATTAGCTATTTTATCTCTAACAAAACCTTCCATGTCCATCTTTTACACCTGTCAAATCCCATACTAGAATATACTGTAATTGATTAATTAGTTATTAGTTATTATTTATTAATTATTAGTTATTAATTATTATTTATATAATTGAATTAATTTTTTACAAAATTTTCAATGATTAAATTAAATTAATCTTTTCCCTAATTTTTAATAAATTTTTCAAGTATTATAAAATTACTTGTAGATATGAATACTTAAAGTTTATGTTTATTTATTTGCAATAGTATTAAATTATTAAAGAATTGATTTATCATTGAAAAAAGTTTTATAATTTAAAAAAATCAATTATTTATTGATATTTTTTATATTAAAATTATAATATTATTAATAAAATAAAAATCACTAATTTTTAAATAAATTCATAAAAAATAATTATTTATTGATTAGCTATAGGTTATTACCAAACTTCTTTCATTAAAATGAGAGTTGAAAGTTGATGGGTCCCATGAAAAATTTTATTCTAAAGAATGGTTATTTTTCAATATAAGTACTGAAAATTAAATATTATCTCATGAAATAACATTCAACTCTTTAAAATATTTTTTCAATAATATTAAGAATATTAATGAGTTTTTTTTTAAGTTTTTTTTCATTTAATAGTTAATGAAATGTAGCTATTCTAGGTATAATAAATCTATTAGGTGCTATTCAAAATTATACTAAATTTAGTATTAATGATTAATATTTTCATTATACTTCAAAAATAGCTATTTGCACTCTATTTTAAAAATAGAAAGTAAATATAAATTTTTCCAAAATTATTAACTTCTTCTTATTTATTGAAAATTTATCTATCAACCGAATTTTTGAAATGCCAATGTAAATGAGGCAGGGAAATGATTATGAGTTCGCTGAACATTGATAAGAATTTGCAAAAAATTTTAAACAAAAACACATATATTAAATTTTTTTGAACATTTTCTATTTTTGTTTATATACTCATTGAACAAAAATAATTGTTTCCCAACATGAAATAAAGAAAAAATTTAATACTCATAACTCTCGATATAATGATATAGAAAAATAAGTATCTAATATTTATTAAAATATTTGAGATGTTTTCATGGATGAACAAAAATATTCTAAAAATTTTTTAACAGATGTGATATTTGAACTCAGATTCCCTCCAATATTAGAATTAATGGATGGCGATAGTTCACATTTAGGTAATTTCCAACGAACAATGCAAGAAGGAGGTTTTTCTTATAATAATGTTAACAAAGTAGGAGAAATTCAACTCCCACAAAATTTAAATTCTTTTAGTCCAATAGATCCAAAAACACTCACATCTTGGATTTTTTTTAATAAGCCTGCACATGAAAATCCTTCTAAAACCGTTGAACTTCTAAATAATACACTTATTATTATATTCAAGGAATATAAGTCATTTAACGATTTTTTAACTACTCTTAAATTAGTATTTAAAGCTTTAAAAAAATATCCAGTTATGAAAACAGAATATATAGGATTAAGATATATTAATCAAATAATTCTCGATGGGAAACCTGATGACTGGGAAAATATTATTAATAATGATTTGATATGTAATCATTTAAATTTAAACAATACTCCTAAAAGATTTATGCACAGTATTGAAATCGATGAAGGAGATTATGATATTCAATTTCAATATGGTCAATTTAATAAAAATTATCCAAATCCTATATCCGAACGAGAATATGTTTTAGATTATACGTGCAGATGTTTCGAATCAAAAAATTTCAATGAAATAATTGATACTACTGATCAAATGCACAGAATAATTTCTAATCTGTTTGAAAAAAGTATTGGAGAAGGATTAAGAGGTGAGATGAGTGAGCACTGAAAATTATTCAAAACGAAACAATAATACTCATAAAGAAATTCAAATTTATCATAAAAAACCAACTCATAAATTAGAAAAGGATCTTAAGTCTTTTAAAATTGATACAGATAAATATAAAGATAACACTATTAGATTTAAAAAAAGAATTTATTTATAACATAGTGTTTTTACATGAAATCGAATATATGTTCAGTTTATCGTCTTAGTAATAAAGATAGAATACATCAAGGGGATTTACTAAGAAATTTTGATTTTAACTATGTATCCATTGATGATACAGGTCAACTCTATAATGATACTGTTACATTACCCTATGCCTTAATTCTTTCACAAGAATGTGATTTAGAAAATGATTTTAATTCCAGACAATCATTAACACGAGAATATGATAAATTAAGTCAGGATAAGATTAAATCATATAATGACAAATTAATGCAGTCAATATTAATTTCTCCTGCCTTTCCCTCCAATAAATTGAGGGAAGGAACCCATCTAAGTGAACATGAACATGTTCTTAAGATAAATTCCAAAAATTGGAAGATTGTTAAACAAAATAATAACCCTCGATACCATTTTTTAAGGAATCATTATTAATCGACCATTCTAACAATGAAAAAATAATCACTTCGTTGGCATTGGATTTTAAGTCATATTTCACAGTTTCTAGAGATTTTTTATATTTTCAATTTAAAGAACATTATCTAGCTTCACTGAATGAATTATTTAGAGAAAGTCTTTCAGCTAGATTTTCACAGTATTTAACCAGAATTGGACTACCAGAAATAGATTAAAATTATCACTTTTCATAAAAAGTATTAAATAACACTTTTTCATTGTATTTAATAAGATTTAAATGTTTTTAAAGTTTTTTATAATTTTTTTGATTCTTTCCCATGACTTGTTCATAAACTAATTTCCCATGACTTTTTTAAAAATATTTAAAAAAAATTTAATATATTAAATTTTGTTCAATAATAAACTAAAATTTCTTCCTTTTGTTTATCATAATAGGATTGTACAACAAGATTATATAACATACATAATTCTACAACAAGATCATATAACCTAAATTATAGCTATTTTTTCAATGATACAAAGTTTTTAAGTAGCTTAAGCCCTTGAATACCACTTTTTTCAGGATGAAATTGGCTTGCAAATAGATTGTTTTCATGTAAAACTGCAGTAAAGTCAATACCATAATTTGCTGTACCTGCAACAATTGAACTATCATCAGAATCAGCATAATAAGAATGGACAAAATAGAAAAATTGTTTGTCAATTCCTTTTAATATTGGACAATTATCATTAGCTATTTTCAACTGATTCCATCCCATATGTGGAATTTTTTCAATATTTTTAAATTTTTTCACATTTCCTTTAAAAATCCCCAATCCTTTAATATTAGCTGTTTCTTCACTATAGGATAAAAGGACTTGTAAACCTAAACAAACACCTAAAAAAGGTTTATCATCATTAATATGTTCAATTATTATTTTTTTATATGGACTAATATTTTCCATAGCTGTGCCATATGCACCAACTCCTGGAAGAACTAAAAATTCAGCATTAGCTATTTTTTCTGGATCATTGGTAATTATAGATTTAGATCCAACTTTAGATAGCCCATTAGACATGCTTCTGAGGTTACCACTACCATAGTCAATAATTGTAATCATGATTTTGCCTTAATATATCTTAATTTAAAAAAATTTAATTTAACATTAATATTATTTAGTTCAATAATTTAAAATTCGATTATTCTCATAGATAATAGGAATTAATCATTTTTTTCCCATTCAATAGCTGTTCTAAGCATCACACCAAAATCAGAATCTACAATTTTCTCTGTTCCAAGTGTTTTTGAATGAGCATCTAACTCAGCTACCACATGATTGTAACCTAAATTTCGAAGTGGTTCAACTAAACGAGGTCCATCAGTAATAGCTATGGATTCTACATCTAAATCTTCGATTTTTAAAGCATGAGGAACTCCAGCTACTATCACTAAATCAACATCTTTATTTTTTAAGAATTCTTCACACTTTCTAGGACTTACTGGATATTCATCTAATCCTCCAGTAATGTAGTCAATAGCTATATTCTCACTACTTAAACATTTTTTAATGTTTTTCGCATGGTCTCTTATTCTTGGAAGACCAATATTTTCATCTAAATTAGCTATTATCATTGGTTTGTTTGATTTATTATCTGAAGATGGATTATTTAGTATGGAAGAGTAATCAACATTTAACACATCACTAAAAAGATAAGCAGTTTCTTTCTTTGCATTTAAAACAAATGCAACATTTTTACCTTCTTTAATTTTTTCAATTATTAACTTAGCTATTTTTTCTTTACTATCTCCAAAATTTGGTTTGATATAGTCTCCTTGGGCCATACCTCTTGTTTTTTCAATTTCAGTAGCTAATTTAAGCATTTCAATTTGTCTTCCTGCTTCTTCTTTTGAAATAACATCATATTCACTAGCTACTTCTAAAACAGCTATTGCTCCTTCAGTATTATCTCCTTCTCCAAAACCACCATGAGATTCTACTGGCAAAACAACAGCATCAATATCCACATTTTGTGCTGCTTCTTTTAAGTCTTCTCCAATAATCATGCTTGCACATGTTCCAACAATCCCTACAAGCTTAGGGTGAAACATTTCATTAGCTTTCTTAAGGGTTTCTTCTAATTTTTCACTAGCTCCAAATATAAAGTCATTTTCAGCCATAGCTGTTGTTAAAACCCGAACACCATCACCTTCAAGAAGCCGACCTGTTCTAAAACAACACCCATGAGGACCATGCATTATAACAACATCAACATTCAAATCTCTGAGAGTATAAAGGGAAGCAGCTATTGGACTTGGTCTGGGATGCATATTTTCCTCCATTGATTAAATATTAATATATAGTGGTTTGCAAAATTAATTTAATTTTATTGAATAAATTACTGGAATCTTTAAAATTTATAATTTTGTTTAAATTAATTTATTTAATAAAATAATGATTAATATAATTTATTTTTATAAAAAAATATTATTAAAAATATAAATATTAAAATTAAATAAATTATAACAAATTATAACATGTTTCAACATTTTCCCGATTTTTTAAAAGACATATATTTTCTAAAAAAATTTGTTCAAAATTTGGATTTTTATGAAAATAAATTTACAAACCACTAAATCTATCCCATAGCTAAATTTTATAAATACTCACAAATTTTTTTTATTTTCAAAATTTCAGATAATGATTGAAAAAATCATTTAAGTAGATTTTTCTACTGAAACGCCATTAATTTTCAAAAATATTAAAAAAAGGAGATATTATATGGAAAATGAAATTGCAGTGGTTAGAATCAAGTTAAAAGATGCTCCAGTTCCGATTTGGAGAAGAATTCACTTGAATCCAAATATAAATTTGGATGAGTTCCATGAAATAGTTCAAATAGTAATGGGATGGGAAAATTATCATCTATATGGATATAATATTAACAACGAACATTATCTTCCAAGGGAAGCTGCATTCAGTAATATTTGCACAGATGATCTTATTTT
>Ga0099364_10013564_pt1 | contig 10922 bp, 3 predicted proteins | sample TergutTh196P3_FD_73070 | JGI IMG/M metagenome (GOLD analysis project Ga0099364, IMG submission 73070) | Microcerotermes parvus P3 segment gut microbial communities from Pointe-Noire, Republic of the Congo - Th196 P3 | ecosystem: Host-associated > Arthropoda: Insects > Digestive system > Gut ... | reverse complement strand
GATTTTCTTTCCATCGGCGCAAATCCCAAAAACGGTGTCCCTCGAAACATAGTTCCAAACGCCGCTCGTTGCGAATTAATTTGCGCATGTTTTCCTTATTGTCAATTCCGGCAAGATAGGTATCCGGCTGGGTGATGCCGGCGCGTTGTCTAATGGCTCCTATAACTTCCCGCGCCGTAAATCCAAAGCCTCCGTCATCGCCGTCGGGTCCCCATGCTTCGTTGGCTGCTTCAGCATATAAAAGGAAAAAATCAGTATAACGGAAATAAACCACATAATGATTTTCGGTTGAAGCGCCTATGGGTCCCACATTAGTTTGCTCTACCAAAAGTTTTTTCAGGTAATATCCGGTTCGTGTAGACCTGTCAATCGAATCCTTTGCGTTCTCACGTCCGCCTAAACCGGTATTGATGATACTGTTTTTATAAGTATCGCCATTTAACGTGATATACAATCGTAATCGGGGGTCGCGTCCTGCATAAGGGTCATTTGCGTTATATCCGCCTCTGTTCAGTTCGTCGTCAATAGGATAGCCGTTTTCCATTGGAAAAGCATCAACTAAATTCTGCGTTGGGTTCAAACGTCCATTTCCGAAGAGCGTTGGTGGAAAATGCGCTTCTTCAAGGTCGCGCGATGGGGTTCTTCTGCTTCTCCATAACATCTCCGGTCTATCAACGGGAGTTGCTGCGGTTAAATTTACTTCGTCGAAAAAGTTCTTGAGAAACCAACGATGTCCATTGGGGTCCAAGCCTGCGGGACCTCCTGCTGGACTTTGCGACAACAACTCGCCCGTGTATCTCGCCGCTTTTTCCCAAAGAGTGCGATTGTCGTCAGTATAAGCGGGGCTTGCTTCCAATATTGCTACTTTTGCACGCAACGCTTTTGCTATTCTGCCACTGAAACGTTGTGCCGCCTCACGTCCGAAAACAATATTATAATTAGCCACATTTACGTTTTCATATCCCGAAGGCAATAATGACGCATCTGTGACATTTCTGTAATCATCCATCGTAAGAAATGACAGCGCCATATCAATGTCATCATAAATACTGTTGACCGACGCGGTGAACGTTGCCCTTGGAATATTAAAATCGGCTGTGTTCTCAAGATACTCGTTCAGAATAGGAATACCCAGCATCTGACCGTTGGCGCCTTCGCCGGCGACGGTTATCAAAAGATGATATTTCAAAAGCGCCCGCACTCCGTAGGCTTCACCCTTAAGTCGTCTAATGTATAAATCGTGTAATTCGGGTACCGAAGGTCTCCAACCAACATCCTCAACAAAGGTGAGAAAATGGTTTGCCGACTGTATCCCTTCTAAACAGTTAGACCATTGGTTCATGGGATTGAAATTCGACGTCCATTCGCCGGTTGCCATACGCATGTAGGAATTGGTTTTATCATTACTCACGGCGTCGTCGGTAGCTACATCATTAAAAGAATAACTGTTGGAAGGTATTCTATTGTATGCCACTGCCAATATTCCTTCGGCAAAAACAGGTTCGTACAACACTCTGTCGAATGTGCTATAGTTGGTATCAACAGGTTCAAACAACTCGCATGATACTAACGAAAAGATTGCCAGCAAAAACGGCAAAACTATATATTTCTTTATTAAATTACTCATTTTTTATTATTACTGTTAAATTATTTATAATCATATTATTAAAACGATGTTTTTAAACCTATTGAATAAGAACGATAATAGGGCTCGCCGCCAATGTTCAATAACCTGATGTCTTTCGCTTTTGATACAGTCAAAATGTCTGAAACATTTACGAACAACGACAGGCTTCTCATATTCGATAGATTTCCCTGCCTTAAAGGGACGTCATACGTCAATTGAATTCTGTCTAAATTGAAGTAATTATCATTGTAGAGCCAAAATGACGAGGAACGAAAATTGTTATTGTTGGCTAATGAGCTCAAACGGGGATACGTTGCCGTATTTCTTGTATCTTCTGTCCAATGGTTCAACATGTATTCGGAATATTTTACGTCGCCTCTCGCCCAATAATAATCAGAACTCATGTAACCGTCGGCTCCGGTACGACCCGTCCCGCGTGCAAATAACGTAAACCTTTTGTATGATAACATAAGATTGATACCATACGAAAATGGATGTTGCCAACGACCAATATAACGCTCATCGTCTGTATCAATAATGTTATCATTATTTTGGTTTACATATTTTATATCTCCGGGCTGCACGGCGCCAAAAGCCTGATACTGATGCGCGTCTATGTCGCTTTGGCTCATAAAAAATCCGTCGGCGACAAGTCCGAAACGCGCGTCTACAGGATGACCTTTACGATATTGATAATCATTTGCGTAGATTTCATCTACCCGCAATCTCTCTGACGTACTGTACAATAAATTACCTCCCGCAGTGAACGAAAAATCGCCCAAATTTTGTTGCCATGCAAGCCCCAACTCGAAACCGCGATATGCATTTTTATTGTAATTCACGTATGGAATATAATTGTTCATATAACTCGGATATTCCAGATTCGGACGAATAACTATATCGTCGTGGATATTGTTGAAGTAATAAGCATCGAACATCAATTTGCCAAACAGCGTGCCTTCCAATCCTATGTTGACGTCCTTTCGCTTTTCGTAAAACAGATTTTCGTTCATTCCACGCGCGGTGCCAATACCGGTTCTGTTTCTCGTGCCTTCAAACCAAAAGAAAGTGCCCATACTGACATATTGTTCATCATACATGAAGTGACCGAGGTTGCTGTCGATATTCATGATGCCGCCCGATAATTTGAATTTTAGATAATCAACTGACGAAACAGACGACATAAAATCTTCGGAACTGATAACCCATGCTAATCCCAGCGAGGGAGAAAAACCAACGCGGTTATCGGGATGTAATTTGGAAGAACTGACAACGGCGCTACTGAAATCCACTATATATCTGCGTGCATAATCGTAACTCAAACGTAATCCTAAATTTGTGTACTTTTCGGCTTGCACAACATTACTGTTTTTAATAAAACTGCCGTAGCCCAGCAAGTTCCCGCTAATGCGATGTATTCCGTTAAATGTTCTATCGTAATCGAACATCAAATAAAATCCAAGACGTCTTTGTCCCCATGCGTCTCCCACGTTCTGGTTGCCGGTGCGTAAATCCTCGCGAAAAGAACCCAAACCGGTTATTTTATCTGAAGAATTATCCCATCTGGGTTCATATACCCTATACTCGTTTTGTATGTACTCATAATAATAGTTCATGAAATCAAAATTTATATTGGTATGAAAACCCAATCCGGGTACAACTGCGCTCAAATCAACGTCTATTCTGTTGGAGAAAGACATATTACGCGTCAATAAAGTAATTTCACCTCCCAGATACATATCTGTAATAGGATTTCTTTGATAACTGTTGTTTCCGCCCGGCAAATATTTTCCTTCGATGTCGGTTTTCCGAGCGTTCAACAGTTCAATTTCAGGGTCGATTAATTCTATAGGAAGAAGCGGAGAAAACAGATGGGGACGCAATGTTGCAGCCTGCGACCAATACCCGTTGATGAGAATGCCTCCATTTTGAGCCCTAATCAATGGTTGTCTGTTCATATCAACGTAACCTACGGCATCAATAGAAGTCTTTATCCAGTCGGTTATTTTCATATCTACATTGCCTCTTGCGGAAAAGTTGTTTACTCGCGAATCCTTACCGGCTCCGAAGTCTAACAAAGAACCGTTATTTTCCCACGACAAGTTGGAATAATACGTAGCTCTGCTATTGCCGCCCGAAACATCGACCATTAGCCTTGAAAAAGGTCTGAAACTCCTTAAATAATCATCGGAATAATAATCTATACTTGGATACCGGTATGGATTACCGTTTCGGTAATTTTCAACCGTCTCGTCAAGGTATGGGCGTGATAGTCCGTCATTTTCACGCGCGATGTTATAATGTTCCATGTAGTCTGCCGACGACAGATACTTTGGGAACGCTCGCGGAAGTTGTATTCCATAGTGTCCAGAAACATTGAGCTGTTTTTTGAAAGCCTCGCCTCTCTTGGTGGTTATCAAAATAATACCGTTCATGGCTTGACTACCGTACAACATCGCTGAATTAACATCCTTGAGTACGGTTATTGATTCTATTTCGGAAATATTTAAATAGTCCCAATTACGCGGTAACCCGTCGATAATAATCACCGGCGTTCCAATACCGCGAACGTTTGAATTGCCTAACATTCCCGTAATTCTGCCGGTTAAGGCTCCTGCCGGATGTTGAATATTATCGTACTTCACGATTTCTTTCGGGTCGACTGCGCTGACGGCGCCTGTTACCGTCCCTTTGGGCACACTTTTGTATGCAACGTTTATTCGGGAGCTTTTCCCAAACAGAGGGTCGGAATATTGCAAAGTAATAGTTCCATCACTGATATAGGATATCAATTCAGAGATTGATTCATACCCATTTGCTTCGACTAATATTTCGCTATTTGGAGGAACTGTAATGGTAAACCTTCCCGACGCATCAGTGATGGCTATAACATCGCCTTCGTTGCCGTATACTACGGCTCCGGCTATCGGGTCTCCGGTTTCATCCGCTACTACCGCCTCTACGGTAATCCATCTTTCGTTTCTTTCTTGAGCAAGCATTTTACCCAAAGAGAGATTCAAAAATAAACTAACAAAAATAATTATATGTTTTATATTCATTTTTACATGTTTTTAATAAGTGTGATACAATATAACTTTTTACCAACCCGGATTTTGTGGGAAACCTTCATGAATTCTCGTAAAAGCCGGTTGAAACGGCACCCAGTTATGTCTTTTTTCGTGGACGCGCGTTGCCAACGGTTCGGTTTCTCTGAAATTTATCAGCCTTCCGTTTTCATCCACGTCGAAAGTGATGCCGGTTTTTTGCCTGTATTTAAGTTCTCCGGCTAAATTCCATCTTCGCAGGTCGAACCAGCGGAATCCCTCGAATGCAAGTTCTACGGCACGCTCGCGAATGAGTGTCTCCATGAAATTTTCGCCGTTAAAATATCTGTCAGGCAAGGGAGCCAATTGTGCGCGGCTTCTTATTCTCTCAATTGCCGATTGAGCCGTGTATGTAGAACTCGGATGACTTGAACTTGCCGAACCGTAACCATAATATACCGCCTCGGCATACATTAAATAAATGTCTGCTAAACGTAAACGCGGATGATACGCATGATGCTCTTTCCATCCGTCAAATCCATTATGACCTAACGGCGTGAACTTTTTGTACATATATCCGGTTACGCTGCCAAAAAGACCGCCTGATGCGGGCGTTCCGTGACGGTGTCTACCATTGTTATCCAATTGCGCAAATTGATGTAACAGCGCAGCTGCGTTGGTGCCCGGGTTTTGAACCATTCGCGCGCCATGATATATGATGTCATGGTAAAATCTCGGTTCTCTGTTTGTCCATGGGTCATTTGGGTCGTATCCCGAATTTTCGTCGTCTATTGGCAACCCGTTAGCCATGTGATAGTATTTGACGTAATTGTGCGTGGGCACTTCTACCTTATCATTACCGGCGCCCCATGCCTGCGGGCTTGCAGCCCTTGTGGTAGTCCATCGCACATAATCAAACTCATACATCATCTGATTTTGAATGACCTCTGTTCCACCGGGTCGCACCTGTCGACCGGCTGATATCGCATTAAAAATATTTGACCAGTTTTCCCAGGTTTCCAATCTAAATCTGCTGGTTGGTTGTTCGCAAAGGCTGATGACCTGTGCAAACGCTTCAGCCGCCTGTCTGCATAATTCCGTGTCGTAGGCGTTCACCCCTGTCGACGATTCGTTCATCATCGGACTTGCCGCATACAACAAATTTTTTCCCAAATATCCCAATGCGTGAATTTTGGTAACGCGAACGCCATCGGTATTAGCTACCAAAGTGTTGGTTTCCGCCCAACTTGACGGCAAGAGTTCGGCAGCCCTTTGAAAATCTTTGGCAGCTTCCAACGCCGTTTCGATGTAACTCAATCGCGGAAGTGCAATAGGCTCGGATACCGATAGAACATGGTCTACATACGGCAAGCCTCCCCAAAATTGCATGAGTTCGAGATGATAAAAGGCACGGAAGAACAGACATTGTCCCTCTATCAGCCTTTTTTCCTCATCGGTTCCTTCGAGCAGTTCCAATTTTTCCAAACCTATATTGGCTTGGCGAATGGCGTACCAGGCAAGGGGCCAAACAAATTTGAACATAACATCGTTCGTGCCTGACAGGGCGCGAGCGCCTGTAGCATAAAGAAACTTTTGGTCCCAATAATTACCGTCGTCCCAATACATTGGTATAGAGGTCATCATATCTGTCGTATTGAATGTGTGATACCAGTCGCCGGCACAACGTTGGTGGTAATTTGCCATACAGACATACATTGATTCCACCCAGCCTTGAAAACTGTGAAAATTACCAAAAACTTCCTTATCAGAAATATCAGATTCCGACACTTTATTCAGGTATTCCACACAAGACATTAAACTTAATCCCATGCACAGCAATAGCGCAAAAGATATTGATTTTATTTTTATTTTTATTATACTGTTCATAATCATTTAAAAGTTAAAAAGTTACATTAAATCCAAAATTTATACGTCTTAACGTTGGATAGGCTCCATCTGCCGCCGCGCCGCCGTTCCAACTATCTTCGCGGTCGTCGGGAAGTCTTGTCCACAACCAAAGATTATTGCCGTTAACAAATAATTTCAAGTTTGCGATACCCAATTTATCCAATACGGGTTTCTGGAAATTATATGCTATTTCTGCCGTTTTCAAACGAACGTAAGAACCGTCGTAATAATGATAATCTCCGTAAAAGGAGCCGGCAGTTAAATAACGCGGCAAATAGGAGGTGGCATTAGGATTATCTTTTGACCAATAGTCAAGGGCATGCCCGTATATTGTATTAAAATTTAAGTAAAAGTTTCGCAGGGGTACATGACGCGTTACATTAGTTACTCCGTAAAATTGGACAGTTGCTGAAAAACCTTTGTAACTTGCGCCTAACGTTAAATTGTAGGTATTTTCGGGCAAATCGGGATATCCGTAAGGAGCCATATCTTCGTCTGTAATGAGACCGTCGCCGTTGAAATCAATAATATTGTAAAATCCGGGAATTTTATTTCCATTGTTTACCTGCTGATTTACACTGGCATACACATCATCCCAGTTTTGATAGATATCTGTTCGGATAGTGGTTCTTGTTTGACCGATTGGATATCCGGCAGCTTTTATGTAATCAAACTGGAAGAGCGGGTCGTCTCTGAAAACTACTTTGTTACGGGTATGTGTCATCATTGCTGAAACCCAATAATTCAACCCGAAGGAGGCGCTTCCGTTTAAGTTTACCTGCAATTCAAAACCGCTCGCATCGACCTTTCCCAAATTTGCCGCCGGAGGATTGTTGCCAAAGTAGGGCGGGATAGCTCTACTGCCTCCGCTTAACATAATATCAGTCCTGTTTTCAGAAAAATAATCAAAATTTATCGAAACAAAGTCTTTTAATATGCCTATTTCCAATCCGTAATTTACCTTTTTCGCTTTTTCCCAGTTTGCGTCGGGATTGGCTACTGTCGATTCTCTATAAAACTGATACGGGCTAATTGACGTATCGTTTCCTCCCTGACTTTGCAAACGTGCGCTACCGCCATAGGAATATCCCGGCACATACATCCATCGCGCGCCGCCGCTATCTTCGCCCACCCAGCCTATACTGTAACGCAACTTTAAGCGGTTGAGCCATTCAACATTGAAGAACTCCTCGTTTGAAACATACCATCCTCCCGCAAAAGACGGAAAGAAACCGAAACGATAGTCGGGCGAAAATTTGTCTGTTCCGTTATACGAACCGTTAGTTTCAAAGAAGTATCGGGAATCGTAATCGTATGTAGCGCGGAAAATCCAATCTTCTCTGTATGTTGGAAACATGCTGCCTCGTGCAAATTCTTCCCGCTTAAATACGCCGGCGCCGCCTACATTGTGCCGCGCAAACCTTCGGGCATAATTCAACTGCACCTGATAAACCATCCTTCTCGTTATACTGCCGGAAGCCGTTTCTTCTGCCCGTCGGTTCCATGGTCTGACTATCCAATCGTACTCGTTAAGGGGGTTTGTAATCGCAAAAACGAGATATTCGCTCGGGTCTTGTTCGGGACCTGTATACCTGTTCCTGTACATGTGTGTTAACGGAGTGTTCGCGGCAGTTTCAGGGCGCGTAGCGTTTGCAACGTCAAAGATGCCGCCTATGGTTTGAAAACTGTTGTCATAATAAAAAACGCCTCGTAAACTCAAACCTTGCGTAATAAAATCCAATTTCTGTTCCAACGCAAAATCGGCGTTCAATGCGGTAGTCTTTCTTTCCTGAACTCCTAAATTATTTACCATAGCCACCGGATTTGTAAATTCTTCCAATGCGCTAAATCCTACTCCCCACGTGCCGTCGGGATATTGTGGCACAAATAAATCGGGCGGCATGCGGTATGCGGCAGCCCAAACCAAAGGTTGGTTGCCACCGGTTACGCCCTGATGATAGGAATAATTGGTATTCTTCTGACTGAAAAAACCGGAAAGATTGACCTTAAAAACAGTTGTTTTAGTGAAGTTAAAGTCGAAATTGCTTCTAAAATTAAATCTGTTGAACGCATAACTCGGGTCGTAAGTCTTGAAATCATTATCATATTCGCGAAACATGTCGCCTTCATGTAGATAAGACAGTGAGCCGAAGTATTTTACAAAATTTGTTCCTCCGCGAATGTTGAGAGAAGCACGATGCGACCATCCTACATCTTTAAAAAGCGCGTTTTCCCAGTCTACATTGGGATAAATATACTCGTATTCAGGATAATCCCGTTCTCTGTAACGTCTCATTATCTCATAGGGCGTATAATCAGCCCAGAGGTTTGCGTTCAACGATACATCGCGTTCAATACTTTCATTTCTGATTCGCAAGGCGTCATACGAATCCAATTTTTCCGGCAACCGCGAAACCATCAAGGCAGTAGCGTCGTAGGAAAATGATAATATTGGACGGTCGTTCAAACCGCGTTTGGTAGTTATCAACAAAACGCCATTGGCGCCTTTAACCCCATACACTGCCGTTGCTGAAGCGTCTTTCAGAACAGATATGGTTTCAATTTCCGACATATCGACGTTTTCAATATTTCGTTCCATACCGTCGACCAAAATCAGAGGTTGAGCGTTGTTCCACGTGTTACGCCCGCGAATGAATATCGAGGTGGCGCTACTTCCGTCGCCGTAACCTCCCGGCTCGCCCGTAGACATAGTCGTGATAACGCCGGGCAAACGACCAGCCAAAGCCTGTCTTACATCGGTGACATTACCGGACTGCATGAGCTCTTCGCTGGATACCTGAACAATGGACGCAACAATACTCGCCTTGCTTTGTATTCCGTAACCTACCACTACCAATTCCTCTAACCTTTGAGAATCTTCCTCTAATGTAATGTTTATGGTACGATTACTGCCTACAACTACTTCTTTTGTTTGAAATCCGAGAAATGAAAACGATAAAATTGCGTTCTCATCCGGAACCGTCAAGGAGTACTCGCCGTTTGAGCCGGTCGTTGTTCCGGTGGAGGTACCCTTTATCATCACGGTCACCCCCGGCAACGTTTCGCCTTCGGCGTCGATTACCGTTCCGGTAATTCTAATGCTGGCGGGTTGAGCAATGCTGGTAGTAACATTACCGGATGTTTCGGCTTCTTTTTTGGGATGTAATACTAAATGTCTGCCTCTGACAGTGTATTCCAAGCCGGTACCCTTCAACAATGCGTCTAAAATCTTTTCAATACTCTGATTATCAGCCGCAATGCTCACACGAACATTACTTCTGCCAATATCATTCGGATTGAAGATAAACAGATAATCCGTTTTCGATTCGATGTGTTTTATCGCTTCGGGCAGTGTCACGTTTATTAAATTGACCGACACTTCATTGCCGTTTTGCGAGTAAACTTCAGCCGACGCATGTAACATGCCAATTATCAGTATTATAGCTGATATTTTCATGATGTTCAATATTTTTTTGAAAAAAATATTTTCAATTTTTTTGATTTTTTTACTATTATAAAATATAAAATTCATACATTTGTTTTTTTTTTGATTTAAAATGGTTGCTTCCCGGCTTTCACAATTTTTTTTATCCGGTCGCAACGGGTTTTATGTCACTAAATCCGTAGCCGGAGTGATGTTGCGAGCATTGTTCCGGCTTTTTGAGGCTTGTGTTTATGGGCTTCTTATATTCATATCTTTAGGATTTTAAGGTATTAATTGAACGATTTATTTATTTGATTATCACTTTATTATCGCTAACTTTAACATATTGAAAATCCATGATTATTTGAAGCAGCTCAAGGATTGTTTCAATATTTTGTTCTGAAAGGACAGTACCGGTAAAAAGAATATTTTTCAGGCTATCGTCTTCAAAACTTATTTCTATACCAAACATTCGCTCGAAATTTTTTGCCATTTTTTCTAACGTAGCGTTTTCGAACCTGTAGTATCCATTTCTCCACGAAGTATAAAGTTCCGTATCAACGTGTTCTAAATTGAGTTCTCTTAAATCTTTGTTGAACACAATCTGCTGATTTTCGGTCAGGATAGCTCGCTGTCGCCTGTTGTTGTTGAACTGCAGGGCTATTTTTCCTTCAACAAGCGTTGTAGTTATTTCGGCGTCGTTTTTATATGCTGTCACGTTAAAAACTGTTCCTAATACTGTCAGCTCCATTTCTAACGCATATACCGTAAAAATTTTTTCCGCCCGATGCGCAACTTCAAAATAGGCTTCTCCCTCTACTCTAACTATCCGGTTTTCGTTAAAATTCTCGCAGTATTCGAGCCTGCTATTGGCATTAAGCCACACGACAGTAGAATCGGGAAGCATCACTTTCTGTTT
>Ga0099364_10013562_pt1 | contig 10923 bp, 5 predicted proteins | sample TergutTh196P3_FD_73070 | JGI IMG/M metagenome (GOLD analysis project Ga0099364, IMG submission 73070) | Microcerotermes parvus P3 segment gut microbial communities from Pointe-Noire, Republic of the Congo - Th196 P3 | ecosystem: Host-associated > Arthropoda: Insects > Digestive system > Gut ... | reverse complement strand
ATGACGGAGCAACTCGATCCGAAGCCCGGCGACAAGGTACTCGAAATCGGCACCGGCAGCGGATACCAAGCCGCCGTGTTGAGTCTGCTGGTCGATCAGGTTTACAGTATTGAAATCGTCGAACCGCTCGGACTTCGGGCAGAAAGGACGCTGAAAACCCTCGGTATGGACAACGTACACGTCCGTGTCGGCGATGGATACAAGGGGTGGCCGGAAGCCGCACCGTTTGACAGTATTATCGTTACATGTTCGCCGGAAGCGGTGCCGCAACCGCTCATCGACCAACTCCGGGAGGGCGGACGGATGATTATTCCCATCGGCGAACGGTATCAACAAACGTTCTATCTTTGCCGGAAAGTCGATGGCAAACTCGAACGCGAACGTCTTACGCAGGCACTCTTCGTTCCGATGACCGGCGAAGCGGAAGACAAGCGTGAGGTGCAACCCGATCCGAACAGGCCATCGCTCGTCGGTGGTGGTTTTGAAGAGGTCCGCGACGATAGCACGCCGGTCGGCTGGCACTATTCGAGAAATGTGCAAATCATCCAAGACCCCGACGCCAGGGAGGGAACTCGTTTTGCCCGGTTTACGGGCGAAGCGGAAGTCATTGCCCAACCTCGCGGAAGAAACCAACAGGCATTCAAACCTTCTGAGGGAACGCAAAAGTTTGCCCAAGTTCTGCAAGGCTTTGCGATTGACGGACGCAATGTTCCTAAAATCCGCCTCGAATTCCAAGCGCGCGGACGGAGCATCGTTTCGACATTGGGACGTCCTCTGACGCCGATGATTGTCATCTGGTTGTACGACGAGGACCGCAATCAAATCGGCGAGATTCTTCAAGGGCCGTGTAGCGGCACTTTTCCGTGGCGGCAATACTCGGCGGAGATTGCGATTCCGAGAAAAACCCGTGAGGCGATTATTCTTGTCGGGCTTCCACAAGCGTCTGGCCTGCTTGATGTCGATGGACTCGTCATCCAAGTGGTCGATAAGTAAGCAATCCCCCGTGTCACTGGAGTAGCGGCTAGTGCTCGACCGCATCTAAAATTGTGAATCCTCGTCACCCCCGTGCAGGCGGGGGCCAGAGGAAGGATGTTATATCCCCTCCTCTAGATTCCCGCCTACGCGGGAATGACGAATACCATTTCCACGACTGTGTACTAGAGAGAATTTGGGGCGACGAGGTAAGGTCGGCAACCTACCTCTTGCCAACAAACTTTTACGCCCCCTTAAATCAGGGATTCCTTCAAATTCGCATTAAATGGATTAAAGAAAACAGGCAAACTTTAACGATATTAACGGTGGGGATGCTTCTCGCAAATGCTCCCCCAAGCACCCTCTCTCCCCCAATCTGGTAGCAATGGCGAAAAATAGTCCTTACGATCACGACAACCAATATCCCAGTCGGGATTCCCGGTCTTCAAGCTTTTCGACGTTTCCACCAACGGACGCCAACTGGCTCGACGATCAACGAGAAGGGTCGTTTTCGTGTCATAGATACGGCGATACCGAATACCGAGAAAAGGGACACCGGTCGCACGTCGAACATAGCGCAACGTCCATTCTTGCTCGACAGGATGAGATGGATCACCGTGAAAACCAACTGAATGCTCGAATCGCCCAGTTCGAAATGCTCGTTCGTAACACGAAACTCTCGCTTCAAGCGAAGCTCGACGAGGTTGACCAGCGAGAAAAGCAACTCGAAGAAGATGTGGAGAAGGCTCAGGTCCAGCGAATATCGCATGAAGAACGAATGCGAAGTGAACGTGGGGAACTGGAAAATCAGTATTACGAGATTCAGGCACGCAAAACGGAAATCGAGGAGCGGCTTGTCCGCCGTGAACGCGAACTCCAAGAACTCGCCGCCGAGCGGGAAAAAGAGGTCTCCATCCGCGCCGACGAGTATCGGTGTCAGCTGGAAGAACGTCTGTTGGAATGTCGAACCGATTATCAAAAGCGATACGAAAAGAAATGCAAAGAAGTCGAAGCGGACTTCCTGCACCGCTTGACCGACGAAAAAACGGCACTCGAAGCGATGCAACGTAAAAGCAGCGAGGACTTTGCCGCCCGGATTGCTATGCTTGACCGCGAAGTCGACGCAAAGAAAGGAGAGTTCGAACGACGTTTTGTGGAACGGTACGAAGAACTCGAACGCCAGTTCGCCGCTCGTCGACAGGAATTGGAGGAAAGCCTCGAACGCCGTGTCAAACGAATCGAAGAGGAATATGCCCAGAAAAAAGCGGAGAACGAAGCGAGATTGGAACGCCGTGACGAACAGATTCAGCGACGGGAAACGATCATTCAGCAGGCCGAGGAGGATTGGAATCGTCGTCGGGAGTCCTTTGAAAGCCAGTGGAACGACTTCGAACTGCTCCGAAAGACCAAAACCGAGGACCTGACCCGTCGGGAAGCCAAATTGGAAGAACGGGAGCAGTACTTCGCCGAATTTGAGGCAAAACTCAAACGTAGGGAAATCGAACAAGCGACACTTGACGAATCGCTCAAGAGCCGAGAGACCCAAACAGCCGCAGACGCTAGAAAATTCGCCGATCTCCAGCAGATGGAGAACGAAATCATTGAACAACAGGCGGAGGCAGCTCGGATCCGCGAGGGCTTGGTGCGAGAACGACACCAATTACAGAAAACCATCGAGACAGAACGCAAACGGCTCCGTGAAACGCAGGAACTCGCTCTGCGACGCCTCGAAGACGAACGGCAGGACCTCATCCAACAAAACAAGCGAATGGAGCAGATGCGACTCGCTATGGACCGATCACGCGAGGAACTCGGACGGATGCACCGCGAAACCTTGGAAATCCGGTTGGCAACAGAGGAACTCTGGTTGCGCCTTTCCGGCGACTCCGCCTCCGACGACCTGAAGGAATCGATTGGTCGGATCCGTACCCGACTGGCTGACCAATATCACGAGGCCGTGACCCGACTCGAATCACAGAAAGCTGAACTCAAAGAAACACGCGACCAAATGCTCCGCCAACACGAAAAAATGCTCGCCCGAAAGGAGGAACTGGAAAGTTGGACTGTCCGAAATGAGGAAGCACTGGCAAACCGTGAACGCCTACTCAAAGAACGCGAACTAGAACTTGACCAACGGCAAAAATCTTTAGACGAAACGGTGCGACGCTACCGGGAAGAGAGGGGCGAAATGCAGAAAGAAGTCCGACTCCTCCAAGAACAAATTGATCGAGCGTTCGACAAGAAAAAGGTGGCGTAATCGTCAGCCACGTCGGCACCCGCCTTCGCAGGAATGACGAAATTTGCGGGTTATCAGAGCCGTCTGATATTTTATGCGGTAATTCCCTGCGTCAGCGTCATAAACGCCGTTTCGAGGTTGATTTCGTCCTCCTTGAAGGAACGAATCTTGAATCCGTTTTCGACGAGAATCGTCGGCAAATCGCAGTAATCGTCGAGACCCTTTTCCTTCGCCAGCGAGACCCGTAAGAACTGCTTGCCGAATTTTGTCTGAACATCGGCCGTCTGGACGGAACCGTGCTGTTCCAACAGTTTTGCCGCTTGATCGAGGTCGCCGACAATCTCGATGTTGAGAACGAGATGGTCGCGGACTTTTCGCATTACCTCGGCAACGTCGGCGTTGACAAGCAGTTTGCCGCGTTCGATGATTCCGACCTTGTTGCAGACGTCGGCAAGTTCAGGCAGAATGTGCGACGATACCATAATGGTCTTTCCGCGTCCACCGAGACGTTTGAGCAGTTCCCGCATCTCGATTCTCGCCCGCGGGTCGAGACCACTGGCCGGTTCGTCGAGGAGCAGAACCTGCGGATCGTGGAGCAGAACCCTTGCCAAGCCGAGCCGTTGCGTCATTCCGCGAGACAGACTCGTTGCCAATGCTTCCCGTTTGTATCCGAGATCAACGAGGTCGAGCATCTCGTCGCAGACTTTTTTCCGCTTTTCGCCTTTGATCCGGTACGCTGCGGCGAAGAATTCGAGGTACTCGATGACCTTCATATCGTCGTAGACGCCGAAGAAGTCCGGCATATAGCCGACAAGCCGACGAATTTCCTTCGGATGCGTGTAAATTGATTTGCCGCAGACATAGGCTTCGCCCCAAGTCGGTTGGAGGAGCGTGGCGAGGATTTTCATCGTCGTCGTTTTACCGGAACCGTTCGGTCCGATGAAGCCGTAGAGGTCTCCTTCGATGAGATCGACGGTCAGATTGTTGACGGCGAATAATTTGCCGTACTGTTTCGTGAGTTCTTCGGTTTTTATCATGGAATCGCCGGAAAATGGGCATCGCAAGGAGGTATTATACAACCGGCGGCGAAAAAAACAACGAGCCTCTTTCTGCGGCATCTTTTGTACGACACTCCTCATCGGAACAAACACGCCCTTGTTAATCCCGACCATTTTGTCTACAATTTTTCTTATCCCATCAATCTTTCGGAATATGCCATGCCGACACACTCACTCCAATCGCAATTGCAACCGATCAAACGCCGCCTGTGGCTGCTCGGAACTGCCGCCGCTCTTGTCGGTGCAATCATTGTAACGATCCTGTTCATCCTCCTCGGCGGCTGGCTGGACCTCGTTTGGGAACTCACGCCGGAAGGTCGCATCGCCTTCCTGACGGCAGCGGCTTTCATTGGCGCAACGGTTTTCGTCGCCGCCGTCGTTCGGGTTGCTCAACAGGGACGCCCTTCATTATTAACGCAACGAATTGATCGGACGATGAATTTCGGCGGCGCACTGTTGACCGGCTGCGAATTGGAGACGGCTTTTCGTGCGGAAAAAAGCCGAACGGCAACGCTCGCTCATATTGCCGTCGAACACGCCGTAACGCTGGCCGCAACGACCGTACCGAAAAAAGCGGTGCCTGCCGAGCAGACGCAACGATTGACAATCGCGCTGGCGTCGCTCGTCGGCCTTGTGGGACTCCTTGCGTTGATGCTGCCGGAAATGATGCAAACGCAATGGAATCGATTTCTGTACCCTTACAGCGACGTTCCGCGATTTTCGAACACAATCATCGAAATCGTCGATCCCGACAAGCGTGTCCTCTACGGCGATCCGTTGGACATCCGCGCCGCCGTTCGCGGTGAACCGGTTGATGCGGCAACGCTCGTTTTGGAAACCGAAACCGGCGCAACGGAAACGCTACCGATGTTTCCCGAATCGGATTCCCATTGGCGGGCAAACATCGCCAAAGTAACGGAAAACGCCGTCTATCACGTTCGTACCGACCGGGCAAGAAGCACGATGCACTCGATTTCCGTGATCATGATTCCTCGTATCGAAAATGTACGATTTTGCACAACGCCGCCGCCGTACACGCATCGTCCCGCTCTCGAAGGCCCGCTGCCGAGAGAAGGACTCTCCGGACTTCCCGGAACGAAAATCGAGGTTCACGCAACGAGTAATCGTCCTTTGTCTCGCGGCGAAATTTCCGTAACGACCGGACCGAATGATCCTGTAACGATTATCGAGATGGTTCCCGTTGGATCGGGCGGTGTGGAAGTCGTCGGCGAATTCACAATCACTGCAAGCGGGAAGTTTGAGTTGCAGGTGTTCGACGAGTCCGATTTGGGTTCCCGCGACAAATTTTCCGGCGGAATAACGTTACTCAAAGACGAGCGGCCCATGATCCGCATTATCAAGCCGTCGGCGCGGTCGCTGGCAACGCCGTCCGTTACGCTGCCCGTTGAAATCGCCGCCGAAGACGACTACGGCATCGCACAAATCCAACTCTTCCGCAGTCTGAACGATTCGCGTTTCCTGCCGACGGATCTGCCGCTTTCCGAAGTTCCCCCGCGCCGGTTCAACGGCCAGATCGATTTGCCGTTACATTATTACGACTTGAAACCGGGCGATGTCGTCAAACTTTTTGCGAGAGTCGAGGACAACGATCCCGACGGTCCCAAAGGCGCGGAAAGTTCCGTGGCCGTCGTCGAGATTATTTCGCAGGAACAGTTCGAACAAATGCTCCGAATGCAAAGCGGTATGGAAATGATGCTCTCCCGCTACCGCGAAGCGTTGCGTCGTTTGGAAACCGCCGCAGATGAAACGGACATTCTGCAACAAAAATTATCGCAACTGAATCCGGACGATCCGATCACGGACGAAATCAAACAGGAACTGGCGAAACTCGCCGACCGGTTACAAAAAGAAGCCGAAGCGATACGCAAACTTACACAAAATCCTTTACCGTACGATTTGGATAGGAAACTCACCGAAGAGTTGAACAAGGCGGCGAAACTTGCGGAGGACGCCGCCGAATCCGTCGGCAAATTGCTTGCCGGAGATTCGCTGAGCAACAAGTCCGTCCAGGACGAATTGGCGGAACTCGCCGACAAACTGACCGTCGGCAAGAAGTCTTTCGATGAAGCGACGATGCCGCCGCTGGAACTTCTCGCCCTCATTCTGCCGCTGAAACGGGACGAAAACCGATTCGTGGAACTCGTGTTGCGCCAAAAGGATTTGGCCGACCGATTATCGTCACTGAAAGACCGCGACAAGGAGGACGACCCCGCCGTCAAAGCGAGAATGCGTGAACTCGAAGACGAACAGCGTGAAATTCAGGATGCGTTGAACTCGCTTCTCGATGATATTGAGGAACACGCCAAAGCCTTGTCGGATACCGAAGAGTTCAACAAATTGCACGACACGGCGATGCGGTTCGCCAGAGATGTACGAAAAAGCGGTGCGAACGAAGCGATGATCGAAGCGCAGACCGGCCTTGCGGAATACTCCGGAACCATCGGTTATGCCAAGGCGTTGGAAGCCGCCGATATTCTTGAACGATTTCTCGCCCAATGCAGTGGAATGGGAGATTGCGCGTCGCAATGCCTCGGTGGTTTCCAACCTCGCTTGGGCAATTCTCTGAATCAAACGCTGGAACAACTGTTGCGCGATATGGGCTTCGGCAGCGGCACCGGCAGTGGAATGATGGGAGCGGGCCACGGTATCAGCGCCCAGCGTGGCGGTCCGAACATCGGGCTGTACGGAATGTTACCCGGTATGTCCGCTTTCGCGGATGTCCACGGCAGCGGCAAGAGTGGTCAACACTTGGGCGGCAAAGGCGGTTCGGGCGGTGGAGCGGACACGGACGTTGATACCGGTTACGAAATATCTTCCGAGGGAACAGTCAGCGGCACCGGCGAAGGTGCGATTCCGTTACGTTATCGCCAGGCCGTCGGACGGTACTTCCAGCGGATTATTGAAGAAGGCGAAAAATAACACAACAACAGAGCCGGAGGCAGTGCCGTCGACGCACACCCCACGGAGGACTTTATGTACAGAATCTTCATCCTCGTTCTTTTCCTCGCGTTGCCGTTGTCGGCAGCCGAAACGACGAAGCCGTTAGTCTATCGCGGACGGACCTTCGAAAGTTGGCTCGAAAGTCCCGGCAAGGAACTGGACGACGAGTATCGCGTTACGACTATTCGGGCTTTGGGTGCCTTTGGCAGAAACGGTCGCGGCAAACGGGCCGCCGAAGCGATCTTGGAAGCCGCCGAGGAACGGCTTTTCAATGCGAACACTTTGCATCCATTTGAAAGAGCAATCGCCACGTCTCTCGCATTAATTCCAACGGAGGAAGTCATGCCGATGTTGGAACAACTATTCAAGGCGGAAGACTTCGGGAAGCGGGGCTTGGCCTGCCATGTTTTCTTTACGATGGGACATCTTTTTCCCGAAGACAAATTGCCGATGCTTCTTGAAGGGGCACTGACTAACCGGGAACACGAGTCTACCTGGAGCCCGGCCTGTATCAGTTGGCCGAACATTCTGGGAAGGTGCGATCCGAGCGGCAAAACCGTCATTGCCTATTTGCGTGAATTAGTGAAACGAAAAGATGCAAGACGATTTATTGATGCGTTTGATTCGATCACCCATACGGGACAAGCGGCAGGCAGTCCTGTTTGGCATGATTGGAAGAATCTCATAAACGATCAGCAAAATTGGTATCCGTGGCACCTGAACCGTGCCAGCAAAGTCAGTCCGACAACAACAATTTCGGAACACGGCGAGGACCTGTTACGTTTTTTCGAGGAGGAAGGAATGAAATCCGACGACGAACACATCCGCAAATGGTCGGAACACTTGTTACTGAAACTCAAAGAAGCCGTTCCCGAAGCGACACTCCGTCCTCTAGTGAAGTCGGAACTATAATCCCTCTCACATTTTTCGTCCCATGAACACACAAACGCTTCTCCAACAGATAGCGCTCGGCGAGGATGGCACCCGGCAATTCAAGGCCGATGTAACCAATGGCGAGGCATTAGCTTCCGAACTGGTTGCGTTCGCCAATTCCGAGGGCGGAACAATCTACATCGGCGTTGCCGACGACGGAACGACGCCGGGATTGACGCTCCAAGACGTCAATCGGATCAACCAACTCATCGGCAACGTTTCCAGTCAGATGGTGCGCAGTCCGATTAACGTAACGACAAGAAACGTCGGCTTGGAAAACGGTCGAATCGTGATCGTACTGACGGTGCCCAAGGGAATCGTCAAACCGTATTTCGACAAAAACGGCATCATTTGGTACAAGATCGGATCAGATAAACGTCGCATCAATTCCCGTGAGGAATTGATACGTGTCTTTCAACAGTTTGGTCATTTTCACTACGATGGTCTATCAACCAATGCTGATATCGACGAGTTGGACGAATTGGTTTTTCGCAATTTTTTGCAAAACAGATACAAGCAAACATACCCAGAATCAAAGGCTGACCGTTTACAATTACTTCAAAACTTGAATCTGGCATCAAACGACGACAAGTTAAATATTGCTGCGGTGCTTATATTCACGGCACATCCGGGGAATATCTCGCCGCAGTTCGTTCTCAAAGCGATTCGTTATCCCGGCAACGAAATTCATGTTACCAATTATATCGATACGGAAAGTTTTGAGGGGCCGCTCCAGGAGATTTTTGATGACGCGATGGGATTCATCATGCGGAATCTGCACAAGATTCAAGCCGGTCGCGGCGTCAACTCGCCGGGATTACCCGAAATTCCGAGAGAAGTTTTTGAAGAACTTTTGGTCAATGCCCTCATCCATCGCGACTATCTGGTGAGTGCCGCGATTCGGATTTTTATTTACGATAATCGTATCGAAATCATCAGTCCGGGACATTTGCCGAACAATTTGACCGTTGACAAAATACTGATGGGCACTTCGAACATTCGCAATCCGATTTTGGTGAATTTCGCTGCCAAGGGCTTGTTGCCGTACCGTGGTTTGGGTTCTGGAATTCGACGGGCGTTGAGGAAGTGGTCGCCTATCGATTTCAAGGATGACCGCGAGGCTTGCCAGTTCACCGTAACCGTTCACCGCAAACCGATTGACGGTTCCCCGCCCACCTACACAGAGCCGGATGTGTAAGCAGGGCTCAGTCCTTGACTTACGCCAAGGGCACTGAAATGTCATCGTCCGATGCAAATTCACAATATGACCGATCCGCGGCCGTTTGCCGTGCAACTCTATCGAACGGACGACGCTCTGTTCATCCACGTACCACCGCCAACGTGGAAAAGAACCCTCGCGCCGCTCCGAATACTTGTGCCATTTTTCGGAACGTTTTTGGGCTTTCTCCTTCTTGTTGCGCTCTGCCGTGGAGATTTTGTCGGAGCCGCTACAATCCTTGCGATTTTCCCGGGAATTGGCTGTCTTATGGTTTTTGGGCAGTTCCTGTTGACACACGAGCAATTTTTGATACAAATTGATCGGGACAAGATCAAAGGAAACTCATGGCACGGAAGGATCAGTTTCAGCCTCCCAATGGTCGTCGACCGTCCGGAAACCATCTCGTTTTTCCGACACGAAGGCCGATGGCACTTTACGACGACAGAGCGAGGACAACTCCCTCCACGTTTTCGAGCCCAAGAACACGAATTCCGCTGGATCAAGGAAGAGATCGAACGATTCGAAAAGGAGGTTCCTCGCCGCTCCGACGACGAAGAGTCAAACGTTACAGAAACAGAAACCGAATCGGTACGGAATATCCTGGCACAGATGGAATATCGCGGACAAAAACTTCGGCGATTGCCCAATCCGGCGGAACAGGACGAAGTTTTCGAACGAAAAGTCCTGCCCGGTACGCTCCGCGTTCGCTGCGCCCGATGCAACGTGCCGCTTCCCATCGAACACGTTCTCGCCGATGACGCCACGGCCCACTGTCCGACCTGCGGCTTCCTGTTCGAAATCGCCGATCTGAAACGCCGCACCGCTCCGCGCCGATCCAAAATCAAATTTCAGTACGAAAACGACGGACTCCAATTGCACCAGCGCCCCCGTCTCTTCACGATTTCGCTTTGGCTCGTTGCAGTCCTCGCTCTGGTCGATCTCTCTCTCTTTGCGGCGTATCTCACCATTATTGCGATCCAGCCGGGCGCAACGCTTGAAGACATTGATCCGTCGGGACATTTCCTGTCGATTGTCGTACCGATTATCGCCTTGCACGGCATTTTCGTGCCGTTATTCCTGTGGACGCTTTTTGAACATCGTTACGTCGAGTTCCGGCGGAACGAATTGCGGTTTTGCGTCCGTTGGCTCTGTTTTTGGCGCAGTTGGACGGTCCATCGGCACCGCATTGGGACGCTTCGACGAACGTTTCTGTCGTTATTTTGGAGCGGGATTCAGATTCCGTACGGTAATCGGGCGTTTCCCGTTGCCGTTGGTCGTCATCATTTGCCGTGGTTTGTCGGCGAAGTCAATCATTACCTCTTCACGCATCCGCCGAACGAGGAGCCGATGGAACACGACTTCGATCAATCGGACGATTTTCCGTACATTGGCGGTGTGATGGAAAACGACAAGGAAGTTCGTTGGCACTGCGGTGAATGCGGACGGCTATTTTCGTCCGAAAATCTCGATTTTCCGAACCGCTCCGCTCATTGTCCGGACTGCGACGAAACCTTTGATCTGTCGGCGCTTCGCCGCTACGCCGT
>Ga0099364_10013561_pt1 | contig 10923 bp, 6 predicted proteins | sample TergutTh196P3_FD_73070 | JGI IMG/M metagenome (GOLD analysis project Ga0099364, IMG submission 73070) | Microcerotermes parvus P3 segment gut microbial communities from Pointe-Noire, Republic of the Congo - Th196 P3 | ecosystem: Host-associated > Arthropoda: Insects > Digestive system > Gut ... | reverse complement strand
TTGGAGATGATGCCGGTGTTTCTGAAACCGACAAGACCGCCGGCGTAAACCGCAGCGTTGCCGTTGTTTTGAGCGGTAACATTGCCGCGCGCAAAACTGTTAGACACCGCTTTTGATGTGTTGTCAATCCACATATAGCCGACAAGACCGCCGGCATACAGAGGGGCGGCGGCAGAAGTGGAATTGTCCGCAGTAACATTGCCCAGAGCGTAGCTGTCGGTGATGGAAGACATTTGTGCATTGCTCCAAGCATTACCTGTGGGAGAGTTCTCAGACCAGCCGAGGAAACCGACAAGACCGCCTGCGATGACAGGAGTAGTTCCCTCACCCTTGCTTGCGTCCACAGTGCCTGTGGCGTAAGATTCACTAATGTCCACGCCGAGGGCAAGCCCGACAAGCCCCCCGGCAGAATAGCCCAGAGTAGTAGCGCCAGATGAATAATTCACAACCGTAACATTGCCTGTAGCGTAACATTCCTTGATAGTATTTATTACATTGCTGGTGATCATCCTTGAAGCTCCCACAAGACCGCCAACAGAAGTGCCATTACCAGTACCACCTATATTAATTCCGCCATTGCGGCTATGGACGGTAACCGAGCCTGTCGCATAACAGCGCTCCATCTTTGATGCTGTTCCTTCACTACTGTTAAGGGTTCCAGAAAAACCGCCTGCTCTAACGCCTCCGATGGCATCGTGTGTTGCAGGAACAATAACCGGGCTGGAACTGGAACAATCAGATATATACGCCTGTATCATCTGCCCCGCAAAGCCGCCAATTTGCATGGCAAGCTGTCCCTTATTTGTAATTTGACAAGTAACGCTCTTTGCACGGGAGTGGCAATTTTCCAAAACCCCGTAACTATAAAGGCTTCCAACAAAGCCGCCAATCCGTGTGTGATCCGATGCGCCTGAAACGTCCAATAAGATTTCACCGTTTGCATAGACAGTGTTTTTAATTTCAACCCTGTTATCATCATCTTCACCCCGAATTTGTCCAACCACGCCGCCAAGGTAAACTTGACTGCTGCCGTTTGACTTTACAATAATGTCCCCGCTTGCTTCGCAAAAATCCGCCGTGCCTCTGACTCGGTAGTCCCCCACCAGTCCACCGATAAAGGAAGCATTGTTGGCTTGGAATGAGTTGGGTATGTCAATCTTCCCAGAGAACACGCAGCGGGTAAGGCTGGTATTTTCAAGGTAACCTGCAATGCCGCCGCAGTTATTAACCCCGCCGACATTTGTTTTATTCATGCTCACTACTGCCGATGCTTCAATATCGGTCAATGTGCCGCTTGAGCTGCTATAGCCAACCGCTCCGCCCACGCTGAGGCTTCTTTCAGTCTCGGCGGTCAGGGTAACATTCAACGCCGCAAGGCTGTTCTGTATATAAGCCGTACCGCTAAGTAAACCTGCAATGCCGCCAAGCCGTGTACCGCTGCTTCCGCTGTCGGCGGTAACATTAACAGAAAGAACGCTTGTTCCGCTTGCGCCTTTCACAATGCAGTTGAGTATCGCCGTATTGCCTGTCGCACTCCCTGCAATGCCGCCTATGTTGGTGTTATCTGCCGAAGCGGTAAATGGGCTTGAGCTATTGTAGACCAAAACAAGGTCTCGGATTACTGCGTTATTTGCCACGCCGAAAAGCCCTCGGTTATCGTTGCTTCCGCCAAAACTGGAAATCGTTATCGTATAACCGTTGCCGTAGAATCTGCCTGTAAATGCGTTTGTACCTGTACCTGTGCCGATGGGAGTGTGCGCCCCCAGATTAACGCTCTGTGCAAGAAGGAAAACCGCATTTCGATTAGCTTCAACAAGCGTGTCTTTGCTGATCTCATCAACCACGATAACAGGAACAGTGTTGGAGCCGACAATGGTTGTTGTGTTGTATGACCCGTTCCCTTGCCTTGTACTGGTAATCGTCATACCAACATTGTTGATATCGACATTGTTGAAAATCCTAATCTGCGGCGTATCCGAATCGCGCACTGTATAATTGTACGAACGCACCATCACTCTGGTTTCTGTCGCACTTTCAATTTGATCGGATAATACATTGAGCGTGTTAATTGGCTGCAATGAAAGATTGGGAATTGTATATGATGCGCTTGTCGTTTGCTGCCACTGCCCGCCGTTTACAGAGATTTCAATCCCTTCGATATTTGCCTTGTCTTCTTCCTCTGCCGTCCAATTCACAGTGTACGCACCGCTTGCCGCATTGTAAGTTACGCTCCATGAAGATAAAGGCGCAACAGTCGGTGTGTAGTAGCGGATCTTGCCAATCTCATGCCAGCCATCATCGTTATCTCCGTTTCCAAGCGAGTCCTTGTAGCGCACTTCAACACTGCGCTGGGTATTTAAGTTTGGGATTATACCTTGCAGTGTTATCTCTATATTGTGAAGGGTCTCACCCGATGTCGCCACCAGCGCATTCCATTCTTCCGCATCATTGTTCGGATAGTAATAGTAACCGCCGTCCCCGGCGCCGTCGCCAGTGGCGTTGCCGTTTTCAATACGCATCTGCCAGCGAATGTCGTTTATGCCGTCCATCGTTCTGGGCTTTCCGCCTGTCGCATTCAGGTTGCCGTTCACGCCATCCTCTCCATAATTATCCCTGATGTTCCTCAGGTTGAGGGTCAACTCCATTTTCCCATCGTTGTGATTGGCATTGTAGTCATAAACATCAACACTCCGATCATAATCCGCAAACCCGCCAAAGGTAACAAGCTCCGGTCCGCCGGGCGCAAGGTTGTCGTACGCTACGGTGATGAAGCCACGGTTACCCAGAACAAGAGTCTGCCATGCCTCTCGTTCAACCGAGCCGCCTGCCGGAAGGACAGCAAGCCGCAGTATCCCCTGCGTTGGCGCCGCCCATGTGTACACCGCCTTGTAGTACCTTGTCCCCGACACATAATTCTGCTGAATGTAATAAACCGAAGCGGGATCGGTATCGTCATCAATATTTACTATAGCTGCGCTGCCAACGCCCGCCGTTACAACCTCGCCCAGAGAAGCCGCAACTTCATTGCCGTTAAGCTGCGCATAATGTATCTCGACAAGCTCGATATTATGATTGATGTTGTTATCAATCTCGCCCACAGCCTGCACCCCAAAGTAGAGCGTTACCTGATATTGACCGGCATTTTCACGCAGCCGCCTGTCGCGGTCGTACTGCCCCCACTGCGAAAAGTATTCCGCCTCGATATTTGCAGGGTTATGAACCGCCCAAATGTTTACCGCCTGATACGAGTTAGTTACCGTTACGCCGGTAGCCGCATTGACATTGTAGCTGAAACTTACAGCCTCATTGAGATTATTCCCAAACCGCCCCTTAACGCCTGTCCCCACTGTAACTGTTACCGTAACTTCATCAGGCAGAGGGTTATCATTCGTCGTGATTAAGATAGCGTCTTTGGATTCACTGACAGCGATATTAAAACGCTCCCTTATGTCAAACGGCTGCGCTCCGGTCTGTCCCGTTATCGTTATAAAATCATCGCCAAACTGCACGGTACTTTCATCAAGATATGTAGAAAATGAAACCATCACCGGCTGCAAAAGCCCGTACTCCCTACCCGACATATTCGGCGGATTGGTATAAATCACCCTCAGGGGAGTTACGCATAACGGCACTAACAGCACCTCCACATCTGTGTTCACAGTAACGGTAGCGCGTCCTATGCCTGTAACAACAATCTCGACATCTTCCAGTTCTTCGCCGAGCGTGCCGACTTCGGGGTCTGGGTCGGGGTTAAGGTTGTCTGCGGTTTGGTTGTTGTAGCGGTAAGCCTTCCAGCCAAGAAAGTCCCAAGAGCCGGAGGGGGAGAAATCTACTGTGAAGGGGAATCCTGCTTTTGTGCTTATTGTCGGAGCGGTAAAAACCGTCCCCCAGCGGGTATCAGCAAGAATTCGTACATCTATACCATCAGTATCCGCTCCCAACGGACCTATGTATATAACACCGTCTTCCTCAGGTTGTTCGTAAATATAAATCCAGATATGTTCCCCTGTTTCATTAGCGCTTTCAAACTTAACCCTGTTCGCGCCTGTTACTTCCGGCAAACCGTCTTCCTCGGTTCCCGGCTTCCAAGTAGCAAACGGCTCCTGCCCAAGATACCAAGCCTGCCACCCTGTAAACGGATAATTGGGAAACGGCTGGTAGTTAATGGTGAATGGCGCATAACCGAACCTTGAAAAATTTTCCTGCCACAACTTAGCCGTCCAAGAAGGAGTAGCCGTCCCCATGCCCCCGGTAGATATTGAAACATTCACCACCGGCGCATTAGCATAAGCAATCTCCGCATCAATCTTCTCCCAAAAGTCAGAATCATACTTTGCATTAAAAAGATCGCAAGAAAAAATCAAAACAACCCATATTAAAATAAATACAATCCTTTTCATTAAAAACTCCTATTCCTATTTAATATTTTTAATCGGCGCTACGCGCCTCACGCAAAGACCGCAAAGATAGCAAAGGAAGCAAAGGAAGAAGAATTAAAAATTTAAATTCATACTTTGCGGTCTTTGCGTCTTCACTTTGCTGGAAGCTATCGCTGCAAGGTAGCGCCCTTTGCGCTAAAATTGATTGTGTCATGTGAACGGATCTATCCTTTGTGAGTATATTTTCTTGATTTGTGAGTAAAAGGGCAAAATTTTGAGAGAAAGGGCAAATTTTTTTTGAAAAGTTTCTTCTATATAAAGAGAGAGAGAGAGAGAGAGACGCGAATTCGCATGAGAATCAGGGTTTGGTCAAAATTACAATCCATAGGAGTATAATACAATAAAACAAGAAAAGTTGTCAAGTAGAAAAAACCAATAAAAAAATGTTATAATACCCCATGAACAAAGATAAACTAATATGGACAGAAAAAGAACGCAAAAAAGTTTTTGACTGTAAAATATTCTCCGTTTTGGAGTCTTGGTGTGAGGCGCCTGATTCAGCAGGGCAGAAGGAAGCGCAGGTTTTTTCGGTAATTGAGACAAAGGACTGGTGCATTGTTATCCCCGCACTAGATACCCCTAATGGCAGGCAATTTGTAATGGTGCGGCAGTGGAGGCATGGGTCAAAATGCCTAAGTTTGGAGTTCCCCGGCGGCGTTATGGAAAATGGGGAAGAACCGGAAGAAGCGGGAAGACGGGAGTTATATGAAGAAACAGGCTACAAACCTGCAAGCATGAAAAAACTGGGAGAGTTCAGCCCCAACCCGGCAATTATGTCAAATAAAGTGTATTTTTATCTTGCAGAAGATTTAACTACAGACGGAAAACAAAAATTAGATGAAGATGAGTTTGTAGAAATAGAAATTGTTGATGAAAAAGAAGTAATTAACGGTATGGGAAAAGAGCCGTATATCCACGCATTGATGGGTACGGCTCTTTCTTTATATTTATCTAGGAATATCCAAAACGGTTCCCGGTTCAATTAAATCAGGATTATTTGGATCCGGAATTTTATGTTTGTTGGCTTCATAAAGAGTTCTCCATTTCCAAGGATCTCCATAAACCCAGTCATAACCTGAAATAATCCAGAAACAATCTCTTTCTACTGCCCATGTCCTTACTGTATATTGATCTCTGCCGGCGGTGGTGGTAGTTGTTGTAGTTGTTGTTGAAGGAGTTCTTGCTACAGTTGTACCTGTACCTGCTTGCAATACTGATAACACTTCTATCGATTTAATAGCAGAATCACTGGCTTCTAACCATGCATCTTCTGCGTAGAATGCAACAGCATTTTCATAGTGATCTTTTCCAAGCTGAACATTGTGAGGATGTCTTTCTGCAATATTGTAGAATTCCGCCCAGTCAACAAGGCGTTTTGCTTCTTCAATCAATTTTTCAGAAACAAATTCATCTGAAAGTTGAGTAAAGCGGACAGCTTCTTCTGCAAAACCTGCAGAATCTTCATAATCGCCGTATTCATAAGTGTCTTGAGCCAGTTTTGTTAAACGGATGCTCTCAATATAGAACCTGTTATTCTGAATACTTTGCGGTATTTGGGATTCTTCCTGCTGTGCAACTTCAACTTGTTGCACAACTTCGGCTTCCTGTACAATCTCTTCCTGTTGTTCAATTTCTACCAAATCATCATTGGCAAAAACTGATACCGGGATTAATAAGATTGATAATATTACTAAAAAGGTAAGTGTACGGCTCATCTTGAACCTCCTTCAATTATTCTTTCTGCTTCTGCGGCGGCTTCACTGCTTGCTTCAACTTTTTCTTCCGCCAGTTTTATTGCATCTTCGGCAACGATTCTTTTATCTTCAGTATCTTTTCTGGCTACGGCAAATCGTGCTTCTGCATCGATATAATTTAATCCTGCATTTCTAAAATTTTCTCTGCCGTATTCTTCTTCCGCCTGAGTAAACAAAGCATCTGCTTCACGGAAAATACTGCGGGATGCAATATTGGCTTTTTCTGCCAAAGCAAGCTCCCTTTCTTTGGCAGCAGAAGCGCGGCGGTCAGCGGCATAACTTGTCCAGCCGTTTGAAAGCACAATATTATAACGGAGCAGAGCTTCTTCTGCAGATTCTACAGCAGCCGCCTTGTCTCCGGCTTCATATTGGTTTTTTGCCTGAGTTGCAACTTCATCGGCTTTTTCAAAATTTTCTCTGTCAAATTCTAAAAAGCCTCTGTCAATAATTTCTCTTCTTGCTTGATACGCCTTAGCGCCAACTAACAATGTGGAATATTCTTCCATTGCTCTGGCAGCGGTTTCTTTGGCTCCATAATAGTCTTTGGCTTCATACTGGGCATTTGCCTGTAAAGCAATATCATCTATAGCCTTTAAATATTCAGGGAAGGCCTCTGCAAGCCCGGAAGCTTTAATTTCTTCCCTAATAGCCATAATCTCATCTTCTTTTGCCTGTGCATACAAGGGGACTGCTTTTTCAAAAAGCTCGTCATAAGCACTTACAGTAGGTTCAGCTTCTGCTGCTTCCCACTCGCTGGGGAAATAAGCAGGGGCATCAAAGTCGATAGCTTTCTGCCGTGCTTCTTGTACTGCGTTAGCAGGTGCCGGGGTACGGGCCGGCGGCGGGGCAGCCGGGGTTGATTTACATGACACGAGCATTGTTAAAAATAATGCTGTCAAGACCGTCAACATCGATATAAATAATAGCCTTTTCTTCATTAGACCACTCCTTTTTGGGGATTAGATTTGTTAAGGATATAATACAGCAATACCCAACTTTTTGCAATACCCTATTGCCCAAATTGTCAAAATTTAGTATCTTATGGGTATAAATCCATAAATCGATAGTTAAGAGGAGAAAAATATGGCAAAACAGTTATCGTTCAACGAAGAAGCCCGGCGCAAGCTGCTTTCCGGGGTTGAACAAATATCCAAGGCCGTCAAAGTAACGCTTGGACCCAAGGGGCGCAATGTCCTTTTGGACAAAAAATTCGGCGCACCCACAGTAACTAAAGACGGTGTTTCGGTAGCTAAAGAAGTGGAACTTGCCGACCCTTATGAAAACATGGGCGCTCAGCTTCTTAAAGAAGTTGCCACCAAAACAAATGATGTTGCCGGTGACGGCACTACAACTGCCACGGTTCTGGCGTACTCGCTTGTAAAAGAGGGGCTAAAATCCGTAGCGGCAGGCATGACCCCGCTTGAACTTAAGCGCGGCATAGACAAAGCGGTAGAAATCGCTGTTGAAGAAATCAAGAAAAATTCCAAAGAAATCAAAGACAAGGAAGAAATCTCCCATGTTGCATCGGTTTCAGCTAATAACGATGCTGAAATTGGCACAACCATTGCCGATGCTATGGAAAAAGTTGGAAAAGACGGCGTTATTACTGTAGAAGAATCCAAAACAATGGATACTACCATTGAATTTGTAGAAGGTATGCAGTTTGACCGCGGTTATATTTCCGCCTACTTTGTTACAGACCGTGACACTATGACCTGTGTCTATGAAGATGCGTTTATATTGATTCATGACAAAAAAGTGTCAAGCATGAAAGATATACTCCCCTTGTTGGAAAAAGTTGCCCAAAGCGGCAAACCTCTGCTTATAATTGCAGAAGACTGCGATGGTGAAGCCTTATCGACACTTGTAGTAAACAGCCTGCGCGGAACCCTGCGCACTTGTACCGTTAAAGCCCCCGGTTTTGGCGACCGCAGAAAAGCAATGTTGGAAGATATTGCCATCCTTACAGGCGGACAGGTAATTTCAGAAGAACTTGGCATGAAGCTGGAAAATACCGATTTAAACATGCTTGGCAAGGCTAAAACCATTAAGATCGATAAAGACAATACAACTATCATCAATGGTGCGGGCAAGCAAAAAGAAATTCAGGACAGAATTGCAGAAATTAAGGGTCAAATAGAAGGCACCTCAAGCGATTATGACCGTGAAAAACTGCAGGAAAGACTTGCCAAATTGGCAGGCGGCGTTGCGGTTATCAATGTTGGTGCAGCTACTGAAGTTGAGCTTAAAGAAAAGAAACACCGTGTAGAAGACGCTCTGTCCGCTACCCGTGCGGCTATTGATGAGGGGATTGTTGCCGGCGGCGCAATTGCAATGATTCAGGCAGCTCTGTCCCTTGATAAGGCTGACACCAGCAGCCTCACAGACGATGAAAAAGTTGGCTTTAAGATTGTAAAACGCGCTTTGGAAGAGCCGATTCGCCAAATTGCGGAAAATGCCGGCCTTGACGGTGCGGTTATTGCTGAAAAAGCCAAAAATGAAAAGAAAGGTATAGGCTTTGATGCCGCCAAAATGGAATGGGTGGACATGATGAAAGCCGGTATAATAGATCCTGCAAAGGTTACCCGCTCTGCTCTGCAGAATGCGGCGTCTATTGCAAGCTTACTGCTCACTACCGAGTGCGCCATTACGGATCTTCCTGAGAAAAAGGAAGCTCCGGTAATGCCAGGCGGCGGAATGGGCGGCATGGGAATGGACTACTAAAAGAGCAAGGCTGACAATTGTCAGCCTTGTTTTTTTATGGTATAATATTTGCCATGAAGAGAAATATGCGCCAATGGCTCCAAGAACAGATAGACTCAAAGGTTAAAAAACCCCTGCCAATTTTATCATTCCCCTGCATTCAGTTAATGGATATAACGGTAAAAGATTTAATTTCCAGCAGTGATAATCAATCCAAGGGGATGAAGCTGATTGCGGATAAATGCGATACCGCCGCCTCTGTTACCCTGATGGATCTTTCACTGGAAGCTGAGTGTTTTGGCTCAGAAATTAAGGTGTCAGACGGAGAAGTTCCCACTGTTGTCGGCAGCATTGTTACAGACTTGGATAGCGCTCAATTATTGCAGGTTCCTGACATTGGAGTAGGCAGAACTTCTATTTATTTAAAAGCTGCCGAAAAAGCAGTCTCCTTAATTACTGACCGCCCTGTTTTTGGCGGTGTGATTGGCCCTTTCTCTTTGGCAGGGCGGCTTGTCGGCGTCTCTGAAGCTATGATTTTCTGTTATGATGAGCCGGAAATGATGCATGAGGTGTTGGGTAAGGCAACTGACTTTTTAATTGAATATGTAAAAGCGTATAAAAAAACAGGCGTAAACGGAATTATAATGGCAGAACCTGTAACAGGAATGTTGTCCCCGGATTTAGCAAAAGAATTTTCAGAGCCGTATGTTAAAAAAATAAATGATGCTGTAAGAGAAGAAGATTTTATTATGATTTATCATAACTGCGGAAACTCTACTATTCAAATGATTGATTCTATTCTGGCAACCGGAGCAGACGCTTACCATTTTGGCAACGCTATCGATATGTCAGAAATGATCAAACACATTCCGTCAAACACTATTGTAATGGGAAACATCTCTCCCGCCGAACAATTCAGAGGCGGCACCCCGGAATCCATGAAAGAAGCCGTGCAAGAATTGCTATCCAAATGCGGAAAGCACCCCAACTTTATAATCTCATCAGGCTGCGACATTCCACCGCTTTCCAGTTGGAATAACATTGAGGCATTCTTTGAGACGGTTAAAGGGTATTATTATCCAAGGGATCTTTAATTATGGAAATGGAAATAAAACATAATTTTGCTTTGCCTGCTTTGTTAAAAAATGAAGATCTGGATATACGAAAAGTAGCCTCGGAAAATCTTACGCTGACTGTTAGCGGATATTTTTTGCTCCTATCAAAATTCATATCTGAAGCTCCCTCAGCAATGGAATCAATGTCCAAAATAGCCGCCCTTGAAGGAAAAGAAAAAGATTTACAAGTTGTAACTGATATAAAAACATTGCTGGAAAGTATGGGCTGTAAAAAGTTTGTTCTTATTCTTAGTGATATAATAAGCGCCGTAAAAAAAGACAACAAAGAGTTTGCCGCAAACTGTATAAAAAGCGTTCTTGGTGATTTTACCCACTTTCTTGCCAAAATTACTGCGGCAGAATCCGAGACATCCTCTTCAGCATCGGATGATCTTAGCAACTCAATTACAACAGTACCATCTTTGTCGGAATCTTTAAAAAAAGTATTGGATAGAATAGACCGAGAAAAAGAGTTTGGAAAACCCAAAATTCTTGTAATTGATGACTCAGAGAGTGTTTTGCAGACGGTATCTTCTATTTTGGAAAGTGAATATAAAGTATTTGGCCTTAAAGACCCTTTAATGATAGAAAAATTCTTAGAGCAAATATCTCCTGAATTGTTTTTGATTGACTATCAGATGCCGGAACGCAGCGGATTAGAGCTTATATCCATAATAAGAAATTATGACGGACATAAAAATACTCCGTTAATTATTATGACTTCATTGGGAACAATTGACCTTATCTCAGCATCCCAAACCCTTGGAGCCTGTGACTTTATTGTTAAGCCAATTCATGATATTTCTTTAAGAGAAAAAATAGCAAAACATATAAACAAAAACAAAAAGCATTAACAGTTAACGGCTAACAATCAACTATATTTTTCATTATTTCCACAGCGCCGTCATAATC
>Ga0099364_10013560_pt1 | contig 10924 bp, 12 predicted proteins | sample TergutTh196P3_FD_73070 | JGI IMG/M metagenome (GOLD analysis project Ga0099364, IMG submission 73070) | Microcerotermes parvus P3 segment gut microbial communities from Pointe-Noire, Republic of the Congo - Th196 P3 | ecosystem: Host-associated > Arthropoda: Insects > Digestive system > Gut ... | reverse complement strand
AGACCCGCATCGTTCTAGTGGTCTGTTCAGTTTAAACCAAATAGATAAAAGGAGATGTAACCTCATGGTATTTCCCGTTGTATTCGTTTTTTTCGTGATTCTGCTTGCCCCCGCAGTTGCTAAGCGCTTCGGCTGGTTGAAAGGGCCCCGGAGAAAATCCGCGGTACTGATCCAGATCACCGTTTTGTTTACCTTTTGCCTGATTGTGATTTCCGCAAGCATCGGGCAGGCTGCTTACGCGGCGGAGGCCGATTCGGCGCCGGCGCTGCAGGACTCTTCGAAGTCCATCGGTTTGTTTTCAGCTGCCCTCTCCACGGGATTAAGCTGTATCGCCGCCGGCATTGCCGTCGCTGCGGCGGCTTCCGCTGCCCTTGGCGCAATTTCCGAAAATGAGAAGATATTCGGCAAAGCGCTGATTTTCGTCGCCCTGGCGGAAGGCGTCGCCCTCTACGGCCTGCTTGTCTCTTTCCAGATCCTCGCCAAGGTGTAGCGCATGCGTTACTACCTCATTACGGATAATGTTGACACGCAAGTCGGTATGCGCCTTGCCGGTGTGGAAGGCGTTGTGGTTCACCAACGGGATGAAGTACAGGAGGCAATCAAAGAGGCGGAGGCGGACAGCAGCATTGCCATTCTGCTCATCACAGAAAAACTGGCCGCGATTGTGCCGGATCAGATTATCAACCTGCGCTTGTATCGCAGCCACCCCCTCGTCGTCATCATTCCGGACCGCCACGGCACCGGGCGGGCGCCGGATTCCATCACCCGCTATATACGGGAAGCGATCGGAATAAAATTATGATGCTCAGGATTTATGTAAAAAATGGAGAAATATTATGCCGGAAACAGAAGTAAAACTAAACCAATTCATCGAAGCGATTCATGCCGATGCGAAAATGGAGAGCGACCGCATTCAGTCTGAGACAGACAGCAATCGCAGCGACGCCAAAAAACAGGCGGAAAGCGAAATTCTCAACGAGATCCAACAGCAGACACAAAAGGAAAAAGCGAAAATAAGCGCCGAAACCGGGCAAAGCATTTTTCGGCAAATCCTGGCGAACAGAAAGGCCATCCAAGCCCGCTGCGAGAAAATCAAGCAAGACGTGCTGCAGCTTGTCGCCGGGCAGGTTCTCGCCTACGCCTCTACGACAGCGTATCAGGAAGAGCTGATCGTTTCGGTTCATGCAGAAACCCAGCGAACGGAGCAAGGGAACGCGACGGTTTACCTGCGTCAGGAAGACGCCGCAGTGCTGACAGCAAGGAAGGTCCTGCACCCTGACCTGAGGATTGAAGTAAGCGGGGACATCCGGTACGGCGGGTTTATCCTGCTATCGGAAGACGGGCGCCTTCGCATCGACCGATCCTACGACAGCGCGTTAGAGGATGCGGAAGAACAATTTTCGGAGCTGTCCGGATTGAAATCCGTGGAACAGGAGATGCGAAAGTGAAGCAGGCGCCGGAGTATACAATACAAGGAATCAACGGTCCGGTCGTAACCGTTCGCGGCGGGCGTTCCCTGGCTATGCAGGAGACCGTGTATGTCGGTAAGGAAGGGCTCATCGGGGAAGTCGTAGGTTTGCAGGACGACCAAATCGTTGTGCAGGTTTATGAGGATACCTCCGGACTCTATCCGGGCGAGCCTGTTACGCCGTCCGGCGCCCCGATGTCCCTATTGCTGGGACCCGGCTTGATTGGCGCTGTATTTGACGGGATTGCGCGGCCATTGAAAGAAATCGAAAACAGAACAGGGTATTTCATGGAGCGGGGAGTCAATATTCCCTCCCTCAACCCTTCCGTCGAATGGGATGTGGACATCCTCGTCTCTCCGGGCGAGTCCCTTGCCGGCGGCCAGATTTTCGCCCAATGCCAGGAAACCTCCGTCGTCCGCCATTATTGTATGACGCCCCCTGACGTTTTCGGTACCGTAAGCTTTGCCGCAAACTCGGGAAGATATACAATCGATGATGTTTTGGCGGAACTGACAGACAGCCAGGGTAAAACCATAGCCTTGAAGCTTGCGCAGACATGGCCTATGCGCAGTGCGCGCCCGGTGGCCGCCAGACGGCTTCTTGACAGGCCGCTGATCACGGGTCAGCGGGTGATCGATTTCCTTTTTCCCATTGCCAAGGGAGGCTGCGCGGCCATTCCGGGACCCTTTGGCGCTGGAAAGACGATTACCCAACACCAGCTTGCCAAATGGTCCGACGCGGACATTATCGTCTATCTGGGCTGCGGGGAGCGCGGCAATGAGATGACGGAGGTTCTGGAAGAATTTGCCAAGTTGCGGGATCCTAAAAATGACGAACTCATGCTGAGCCGTACCGTGCTAATCGCCAATACCTCCAATATGCCCGTTGCGGCGCGGGAAGCGTCGATCTACACAGGGATGACCATCGCGGAATACTATAGGGATATGGGGTATCACGTGGCGATCATGGCGGATTCCACCTCGCGTTGGGCCGAAGCCTTGCGCGAAATATCCGGTCGTCTTGAAGAAATGCCGGCGGAGGAAGGTTTTCCCGCTTATCTGCCTTCCCGTCTCGCCGAGTTCTACGAACGTGCGGGCTATATGGATACCTTATCCGGAAAGATAGGCTCCGTTACCGTAATCGGCGCCGTTTCCCCCCAGGGCGCTGATTTTTCCGAACCAGTGACCCAGAATACGAAACGCTTCGTCAGTTGCTTTTGGGCCCTTGACCGTCAATTGGCGTATGCCCGCCACTTTCCTTCTGTCAACTGGACGTCGTCTTACTCCGAATACCTGGAAGCGCTTTCGCCCTGGTATACTCGCGAGCTGGGGCCGCGCTTTGAAGAATTGCGCAAACGCGCTTCCCTGCTGCTTCTGGAAGAGATGAAGCTGATGGAGATTGTCAAGCTGATCGGCGCCGATATCCTGCCGGACGACCAGAAGCTGATTATTGAATGCACCCGTGTAATCCGCCTGGGGTTTTTGCAGCAGAACGCCTATCATGAAGTGGACACTTATGTGCCGATTAAGAAGCAGATGGAGATGATGGCGGTCATCATTGACTTATATGACAGCGCCCAGCAATTGATTGAACGGAACATCCCCATATCGCAGCTGAAAGCGAAAGGGATTTTTGACAAACTCATTCGCATGAAATATGAGGTTCCGAATGATCAGCCGGAATTGCTCGACGAATTTAGAAAAGAAGCGGAGGAAGCAGTGTCACAGACGCTCCTGGACAACGCCTGACGCGTCCATGCAGGCCCTGTGCGCCGCAGATCCGGAGGAGAAAATGAGAGTTGAATATATCGGTTTATCGGAAATAAGAGGTCCCCTGGTCATCCTGGATGATGTGGAGGACGTAGCCTATGACGAAACCTGCCGGTTCACGCTGGAGAACGGAGATAAGCGTTTCGGCAGGATCATTGCCATCGACGGCAGCCGCGCGGTCATACAGGTATTTGAGGGGACAAAGGGCATCTCTCTGGAGAACAGCAGGACGCAATTCCTGGGGCATCCCCTGCGTATACCCTTATCCCCGGAGATCCTGGGCCGCTCCTTCGACGGCGCCGGCCGCCCCATAGACGGGTTGGGCGAAGTCTATCCGGACATATGGCAATCTGTCAACGGCAGCGCGATCAACCCCGTTTCGAGAAAGTATCCGCGAAACTTCATCAGCACAGGCCTATCGGCGATAGATGGCATGGGAACGCTGATCCAAGGCCAGAAGCTGCCTATTTTTTCCGGTTCAGGGCTCAAGCACAACGAGCTTACCGCGCAAATGCTGCGTCAGGCCCGTATCCCGGATCAGGAAGGCGCTGAATTTGCCATCGTTTTCGCAGCGGTTGGCATTAAGCACGATGTAGCGGACTATTTCAGGCGCGAGCTGGAAGAATCCGGCGCCCTGGAAAGAACCGTCATGTTTTTAAATCTTGCTTCCGATCCGATCATTGAACGGATACTTACGCCTCGCTGTGCCCTGACCGCCGCCGAATACCTGGCGTTTACCCATGGTTACCATGTACTGGTCATTATGACGGACGTCACGGCTTATTGTGAAGCTCTGCGGGAGTTTTCGTCTTCTATGGGCGAGATCCCGAGCCGTAAGGGTTTTCCCAGTTATCTTTATTCTGATCTTGCGTCTTTGTTCGAACGGGCAGGTATGATCACCGGCTTGCCCGGATCGATTACGCAAATGCCTATTCTCACCATGCCGAATGACGATATCACCCATCCTATACCCGACCTGACCGGTTTTATCACAGAAGGACAGATCGTTCTTTCGCGGGAATTGGAGCAACGCGGTATCTATCCTCCCATCTCTGTTCTTGCCTCGCTTTCCCGCCTGATGAAGGACGGCATTGGCGTTGGTTTTACCCGTGAGGATCATCCGGACCTGGCGAACCAGCTTTTTGCTTCCTATGCCAAAGTTCAGGAAGTGCGCGCTCTGGCGTCTGTTATCGGGGAAGATGAACTGGCGGAGGGCGATCGTTTGTATATGCAATTCGGCCGTCAATTTGAAGAGATTTTTCTTTGCCAGGCGCCGGATGAAGATCGTTCGATAGAGAGAACCCTGGATCTTGGCTGGGACGTCCTGTCCATTCTCCCTGAAGGCGAGCTTGACCGTATCGACGCCGATTTGTTGGAAAAACACTATGCCCCCCGCGTCCGCGCCAAAGAAAGCGACAGTTTCGCCGCGCCGGCGGACGCGCCAGCTGAAGTCAAATGAGCGCGGCAATCCCCACAAAGGGCAATCTGATCGCGATTAAGCGCTCCCTTGAACTGGCGCGTCAAGGCTATGATCTCATGGATAAGAAGCGCAATATCCTGGTGCATGAAATGATGGGCCTCATCGACCGGGCGTCAGAGGTCCAACAGCAGATTGACGTCGTGTTTCGCGAGGCTTACGCCTCCCTCCAAATGGCGAACATCACCCTTGGTTTCTGCGATCAGATCGCGGCAGCCGTACCCGTCGACGACTCGATCAGCGTCAGACTGCGTTCTGTGATGGGGGTGGAAATCCCTTCCATCACCAAGGATGAATCGCAGCCTCAGATCGAGTATGGACTGGCGGAAACCAATTCGCAGCTTGACGATGCGTATTTAAAATTCATTCGGGTAAAAAAATTGAGCCGTACTTTGGCGGAACTGGAAAACACCATATACAGGCTCGCCTATGCCGTAATCAAAACCCAAAAACGGGCTAACGCGCTGCAAAACATCATTATCCCCGGCCAAACGGCAGATATCAAATCGATTACGGAAGCGCTGGAAGAAAAAGACCGCGAGGATTATGCGCGGCTCAAGGTAATCAAGGATAAGATCCACCAGTAAGGCGGAGCATAAACGACAACTAAAGGTTGTCCAGTTAGCCTAAGGGAGAACCGCAAAAATCGCAATGGTTCCTGGCGCCGGGTACGATCCAGTTTTGCGCCCCGCAGCTGCGGCAAGCCATGAGAAGCTCGACGGCGTCCGTCGCATTCTGTTCGCTGGTCCGGCTTGATCTGTCGCTGCCGGATTGGGCCTGCGCCTGATCCGCCTGCCTGAAGCTTGCCTCCGCTTTCCTTGGCCCCTCATAATAAGGATCCTGGTGATGCACATGGGGGCGCCGTTGAAAAATATGGATTTCTCCGAGTTTCTCATCGATATGGGCGTGATCAAAATAGCCCATCTTGATCATTTGCTTCAGATCTTTCACAACCTGCTTTTCGTGGATCTGAACAAAGTTGGCGATATCCTGTAGGGAAGTCAGCCCGTGATTGACGATCCCGTCGATATAGCAGCGGTATTTATAACCATCCAGATTGTTCCTTCTGGTTGTGATAAGGGATACGAACCCGCCGCATAGGATAAAGATCGCGAAAAACAGCATCACCGTATTATTACGCCCTGCGCCGGAAAACGTACCGAATAAGGAAAGCCCGATAAACAGCAGTAACCAGCCCGTTACCGACGTCTTTGTATCCTTCTTGACCGCTGATTCCCTGTCTGTCCTTGCTTTTTTGATCAATAAAAACAGGCCCAGGGGCCAACAGAAAATCAGTCCGAGAATCACTGCCGTCCAGGATATGCCTCTTTGGTATTTAGCCATTGTTCAGATTCCTCGCTTTTTTCAGGTTCAGTAATTCCCGGTTTCTACTTTTTAACAGCCTGAGAATATCTTCCGTCAGCAGGCTTACCTGCTTTTTTTGCGCCGAACTGCTCATCACGCTGGCTTTTTCCTCATCCTGCAATACATATTTTAGCTCCCGGATCTTTTCAAACAGCGCGGGATCTATGTCGGTCCGCCCGGAATAATCGCTGTACCGGATCGCTTCGTCGATCTGACGCAATTGACCGCTATACATCCGGTTACCCGACGCCTGCATCATCTGAAACACTTCGTCTTCCAGGCTCCGCATGAAAGCCACTGCCGCCATCGTATTCTCTCTGTTTCTGCTTTTGTCTCCGCCGCCGGCCGCCGCAAAAAGGAAAATCGCGCCGAAAGCAAGAACCATGACAATCTCTAAAGTAGCGAGCAGGCCCGCCTTAGCTTGAAACAGCAGCAGAATCACAGCCATCGACACAGCCGCAAGGCCGTAAACTAGGAATAGGGAATAGATACCCACCTTAAGCCCGGGGCCCATGGACAAGCCCTGCGAATCCTCCAGCCAGATATAGCCCGCAACAGGCAGGGTTTCTCCGAGAACGATAAAAAAAAGGCTGGCCCAATGCAAACTACTCTGCTCGGGGAATACCCGCATAAACAACACGACGGATGTGAATACGAGAATGAGACCTGCAAGGGCCGACAGCTTTGTCTTCCTGCTGCTAATCATACAAGATCCCGCTCCTCCAAAGACCGGCCGCAATAGGGGCAAAACCTGGCCCCTTCCACCGGGATCGTTTTCTCGCAGGAAGGGCAGGTTATCCGGGAATCATAGCCGATGATATCCATTTCCGCCTTCCTGGCCAGGGCACTTTTCAGCTTCCGCACAGCCTGGTCGTCCTCGGGCACGCTGACGTCATTCACATAAAAATGAACCAGTTCAATACCGAATTCATCAAACGAAGGGCTTATTTTCTCCCGCATATGCAAGGACAGCTCTTCCAAATAGGCGTTAATTTCCAAAATGCTTACTCTTTTATGAATCAAATAGGAGGACAGGGAATCCTTCACCCTTGTCATATAAATGCCCCTGAAATACTGCATCAAATGCTCTTTATCAAATAGCGGCATGGCGCCCACCAGCTTGACCAATAACTTTTTGGAATCGGCAATTCTAACGCCGAACTGGCCATAAGAGCGCAGAGGGATAAAGATACCGTAACGGGGGTCCTGGATTTGAATCGGGCTCGAAGTCCCCCATTTGACGTCGAGGGTATAGGCTTTGTTCACAAACCACACTTCCGCGCTGAACGGCGTCTTACCGCCGAAAGGCAGCTTCATCATGCCGGCCAGCAAGGGCATATTCTCCGTATCCAAAACATATCGTCCGCTGGGATACAGATCCAGGGCCATGCCGTCCTTAAAAAGCAGCGCCTCCTGCGACTCATTGACGATCAACTGCGCGCCTGTGCTCAGATTCTCATTGGGGTATTTCCACGCATAAACGCCCGGTCCGCCATTATACTTCACCACATCGATGATAGCCACGTTTCGCTCTCCTTTTGCCTTGATATACACATTATATTTCTTTTGGTAAACAAGAGCAATAAGCCGGAAAGCCAAAAAAGGCTGTTCCGGCATAATATAATGCGATCTTAATCTTTCTTTAATGATTCTGTTCCTGCGCCGACGGATTGATGAACATATGGTTGATAACCAAATCCAGGCATTGATGATCCCGGGACAAATCGAACATATGCCCGTTATCCAGCGCCTGTACCACCGGCCGTATCGGAAAATCACTGTTCACCACGGTACAGATTTTGCCGTTGGATAATTCAATCAGGCAACCTACGGGGTAAGGCTCCATGATATCCAGAAACGCCCTTACGACGTCGAAATCGAATACATCGCTGGCGCCGCCCATGATAAGCTCCAGCGCCTCCATCGGCTGGGTCGGCTTTCGATAAGGACGCACGGAGGTGAGCGCGTCATAGACGTCGGCAACGGCTATGATCCTGCTCATGATGGGGATATCCGCACTCGTAAGCCCATCCGGGTAGCCGGATCCGTCCATTTTCTCATGATGGTGCATCACTGCCATCCAAAGCTCCTCGTCTCCGATTCCTTTATCTGATAGATAGCGGAACCCTTCCTCTGAATGGGTTTTCACAATAGCATACTCATCCGGGTCGAGACTGGAGGACTTATTAATCAGTTCGATCGGTACCCTGGTCTTCCCAATATCATGCATCATCGCGCATTTTCCGATCTGGGTTAAGTCATTCTTAGAAAATCCTAATTGTTGGGCGATGGCGATAGATACGACGGCAACACTGAGAGAATGATGATAAGTATATTCGTCATAGCTTTTCAAATCAATAATATTGATAAGGCTTCCCCGCTCTTTCGAGAGGGAGGACACCAATTGTTCCACCACATTGTCCAGCTGCTTCACCGTCATGGAAGCGATGGAGGCGTCTCCATACTGCCCGCTTGCGATGGCAAAGATATCCGTCAGGTAACTGATCGCCTCTTCGCGCAGTTTGGGGCTTATCACAGGCGCCGCTCTCTTGATTTTCATCAAATCCGGCCGATCAACCGCGGAAGCAATGCAAACTTCTTTAATTTTTCTCACTTTCAGCCTGTCAATCCGGCTTTGGGTCAATACCGCGTTTCTTACAAGAAGCGGTATCCTGCTATTGCTTCTGTTATAAATGCCCTCGTCAAGGACCATGCCTTCTGTCACTTCGTCTATCGAATACTTGTTGCTCATCTCGTCATCACCTCGATTGCCTGCGTCTCCCTATCAGTACAGATTCCTGTTTATTCTCTGGTAACTTTATTAAGCCAATATTATAATAGCCTATATGCTATGCGTTGTCACTGACTTTATTTAACCGTTTGGCGGCGTTTTTTTACTCCTTTAATTAATCTTTTTCGGATTTCTTGCTGAGCTTTTCATCATTTTCTTCTGTGCCGCAAGTGTGTTTCGTTCCCAGAAAATGCCATCGGTATAGCCCTGTATCGAAACGTCATTTTCGGCAAGGGCAAGCCGTTTGGCAGCCAGGGCGCAGTACGACGGCTCCTTTTCGACGCCGAGGTAATGCCGCTTCAATTTCTTTGCCGTCACTAAGGAACTCCCCACGCCCGCGAAAGGGTCCAGGATCAGGTCGCCCTCCGATGTACTGGCAAGTATCAGTTTCGCCATCAGCTTCTCCGGTTTTTGCGCCGGATGGTCCGTATTTTCGGGCATTGACCAATACGGGACAGACAGGTCGTCCCAAAAATTGGAGCTGTAGGTATCTCGAAAACGCCCGCTTTCCGTCTCTTGCCAATCCTTCGGTTTACCCTCTATCCGGTAAGGCGCGATGACGCTGCGTCGCTGTTTGACCGCTTCGGCATGAAATGTATATTGGCCGGACATCGTGGCAAACCAGATATCCTCCAGGGAGTTTTTCCAATTATTAATCGCTCCCCGGCCCTTTTCCCGCTGCCAGGTGATGCGGTTTCGCAGCAGGAAATAATCGCGCAGCACCGGCCCGATGATCAGGCTGGACTTCCAGTCGCAGCATATGTAGATAGAAGCCGTTTCTTTAAGCGCAGGCAAAACAGCCTCGATCCATCTTCTGGTGAACGCTTCATAGCCGGCAGAGTCCATTTTGTTGAATTTACTTGATCCGAAGGTTTTGTCCAGATTGTAGGGCGGATCTACAATCAGCAGATCGGCAAATCTGCCGGTCAGGGTTTCCATAACGGAAAAGCAGTCTCCCAGCACAATGGCATCCTGATAGGTTTGCGAAGGGAGCAGGTCTTCCTGCCTGAGGCATTGCGCCAGATACATGCCTTCTTCCTCCGGAGTCAGCGTGATGGTCTTATTGCGCGGCGAACGACGCCTGTCAGCTTGCATTTTTCTCTCCTTCTTCCTTCCCTCTTCCTTCCCTCTTCCTTCCCTGGGACAAGCTTTTTTCATCTTTTTTACATCATATATACCAACCTTTTCACCACTGTATCATCACTTAATTCATCTTGTTTTTTTTAGTCTTTTTGCAAGGGGGAAAGCCAGCAAAGCGGCTACTGTAACCTGGAGAAAATTCAGGGGAACCGATCCGGCAGGCGCCAGCCAATTGCCATAAAGTACAGCTTCTGCGATATAGTAGCCGCCTATAGTGACGGTATTCGCAGCCAGGATGGACAGCCAGTATAGATAGCGTTTATCCCCGGCGTTTTGCTCGGCGACGGCGCCGACCGTCCACCCTATGCTTCCGCCGATGACAAAGGAAAACGGCGCCCAAAGCGTCCATCCGGAGAGAAGGTCGAATAGCGTAAGCCCCAGGGCGCCGGCAAGTGTGCCCGTCCTGCGCCCATACAGGAGGGCAAAGACGAACAAGGGCAAATCGCCTAGGTGGATCATGCCGCCCGTGCCTGCCATAGGTATACGGATATGGATAAACGCTGCCGCCACAAAGACGAGGGCAATGGCCAAGCCGTTGATCACAATCGATTTCACAGCGGGACGATCCTTTTCCGCCGGGCTGTCCGGCGGTTGATGCGTATGCATTCCGGCCTCCTCCTACGGGATGTCTGTGCTTGCGTGTTCCGCAACTGATTTTTGTATATATGATATCCCGCAAATTGTCAAGCCTCGCCATAGGATCAGCGGCTGGCAACGCGCAGACAACGTTACAGTTCAGTGCCGACTCAGTAGGTTGCAGGCGGGCATGTTTGCCCAGGCTACAGTAGGAACATGAAGTCGTGAAACACAGGCTTGGCAGCCTATGAAGCCGTAGAACCACCCGTGAGGGGGTTCAGGCGAAGTTCCTTCAAGGAGGCTGGTGGATGATACATCGGATGGACGTTGAGCCGTT
>Ga0099364_10013559_pt1 | contig 10925 bp, 9 predicted proteins | sample TergutTh196P3_FD_73070 | JGI IMG/M metagenome (GOLD analysis project Ga0099364, IMG submission 73070) | Microcerotermes parvus P3 segment gut microbial communities from Pointe-Noire, Republic of the Congo - Th196 P3 | ecosystem: Host-associated > Arthropoda: Insects > Digestive system > Gut ... | reverse complement strand
ACCTCGGCTAAGATTCCCCCCGCCTCTAAGCTTGCGAAGGCGGTGGGTACCGATTTCCGCAACAGGCGGTGAGCATATCTCCCGCCTCGTTGAAACGCTGACATAATGCCGCGCACGGCGCGGGAATATGGATATCTTGTTATAAGGGTTTCAAACCAATCATTTCTCTGGCTTCTTCCGGCGTGGCGACTTCCATCTCAAGCTCGCGGATGATGCGGACCATGCGCTCGACAAGCTGCGCGTTGCTCTTGGCAAGCTCGCCGTAAGTGTAAAAGATGTTGTCTTCCATGCCGACGCGCGCATGGCCTCCCTTGAGCACGCCGTAGGTGACGCCGTGCAGTTGGCTTGCGGCTATCGCCATAGTCGTGAAGTTCACCGGAATGTCGCCAGCGTTTACTCTTGTGAGTTCAATTATATAGTCGTGGTTCATTTGCGTGTAAGATATCGCCCCCTGGCTGACTTTGTTCATGCCCATGACGTATGTGATGTTGACCGGCTCTTTCGGGTCGTCCGTCAGCCTGCAGATTCCGGCTGGCACGAGATGCTGGAACACGTCCTCGACGGATTCCATATTAAATGCCTCGATTTCCGGCTTAATGCCCAGTTCCTTCATGCGCAGTCCGTGCTTGATCAGCCATTCGCGCTCCCAACGGTAGATAAAACAAAGGTCGCCCCATATCGTAGTGATGAGCGACGTGTCGAGAGAACACATTTCGGGTAGCGCGCCTTTGATGCTGTCGTCGTAGAGAAGCGCAATCCCGTCGTCGGCTTCGGAGCCGGGCCTTGTCGCGGGAGCCGTGGAATTCTGCGTGATGATGTTGCATTTTGCGCGGATGCCGCTGTTGCACTCGGCGAATACTTTTGGGTCATTGCAGGAATTGCCATCCTTGTCCCGCGCGTGGATATGGACAACGGCCGCCCCGGCATTATAGCAATCGTACGCCGACTGAATGACCTCCGCAGGTTGCTCAGGAAGTGCGGGGTTTTGCGCTTTGCCCTGAAAATTGCCTGTTTGCGCAACTGTGATGATAACTTTTCTCTTGGCTGCCATAACAAGATTCCTTTCTTTCAATATAAATTTTAATTGTTGTTTATGGAATAATAAAGAATATATATGGGCATTATGAAGAAAAGAATCCATTTTGTCAATGAGTTTTGGCGTTTTTGTACAAATTTCCGCTTTATTAACATATTTTTGTGTCATATTTAAGCGCCTTGCGATAAAAAGAGGTCAAAACCTAAAATATATGAACGGATTGAAGGAGCCGTCGATCATTTTTGCCGTCGCGCCGGCCAAAATCAAAAGAAGGACCAACGGCTCAAGGACGGTTGCGAGAATATATTTTGCCCTCGGGCGCTCCGCGCCCATAAGCTTTTCCGCAAAAATCTTAGGAAGCGGCGTTGAGCCGAGGATGCCGGCAATGAGCGGGACCGCATAGCTGCGCAGATAGTATAGCGCCTCATCCCCCGCAAGCGCGCTTGCCCCCACGCCGAACATGCGCCCGACGACCGCAAATGCCTCACCTAAACTTCCGGCGTCGAAGAACGCCCAACTCACGAACACCATAAACATGACATATGCGTGCCTCAAAGGTTTTGGGGCCCTGCTCAGAGGCTTCGCGAAGAAAAATTTCTCCGCCATAAGCGCTAGTCCGAAAAAACCGCCCCAGAGCACGAAGTTCCAGTCCGCGCCGTGCCAAAACCCCGTGAGCATCCAGACGAGCATTATGTTAAAGACGGACCTAAGCGGAGGGACGCGGTTGCCGCCGAGCGGAATGTAGACATAGTCCCGAAACCATCCGGACAAGGACATATGCCATCGCCGCCAAAAATCCGTTATGCTGCTTGCGATATACGGATAATTGAAGTTTTCGCGAAAATGAAAGCCGAACATATGGCCCAATCCGATCGCCATGTCGCTGTAGGCGGAAAAATCAAAGTATATCTGAAAGGCAAAAGCCGCGATGTAAAGCCAGGTAAAAAGAACGCTCCCGGAGCCGCTTTGCTTATAGACACCGACCAGTTCCCCGAACAGGTTCGCCAGCAGCATCTTCTTGCCGAGCCCGAAAATGAAACGCCGCGCACCTACGGCAAAACGCTGTAAGCTGTGTTCGCGCTTGTCGATTGCGGCTGCGACATCGGCATACCGCACTATAGGCCCCGCGATAAGTTGCGGGAAAAGGGTCACATACATGGAAAAGTACATCGGATTGCGCCGGACTTCCGTATCCCCCCTGTAAAGATCGAACGTATAGCTGAGGATTTGGAATGTATAAAAGCTGATGCCTATTGGCATGATCAGCCTTACAAGCGGAAAGCCGGAGCCAGACAAGCTGTTTATGTTCGTGATGAAGAAGTTCGCGTATTTGAAAAACAGCAGGCCCGATAAACTCACCGCCGCCGAAACCAGCATAAAAACTTTGGAGGCATTTCCCCCCCGGTATTTATCGATCAGCAAGCCGAACCCCCAAGCCGAAAGGCATTGGGCGATCATGAGAAAGACATATTTTGGTTCGCCCCAGGCATAAAAAACCAAGCTCATCACGCATAGGGTCAGATTCCTCCAGCGCGGCGAGCCTTTATGCAAAGGGGTCAGGAAATAGAGAGCCAGGGTGACGGGCAGGAAATAAAATAAGAATGACGGTGTCGAAAAAACCAAAACAATCCCCACTTACTATTGCATTATGCTTGTCATCGGCGTCATTATTTGATATATTTACCCGGTATTATTAACAAATATGCGGAGGTGAGCATCGTGAGCGCTCAACGTGCGTTATACTCGGAATTCTTGGACTTTATGGTTGCCAGCGGCGCATTGCTTTTTGGGGATTTTACCCTCAAAAGCGGCCGCAAATCACCGTATTTCATCAATACCGGAGAATACAAAACCGGGGCACAGCTCTCAAGGCTCGGCGATTTCTACGCGAAACTCATCCATAATTCCGTCCGCCCTCCCCAAGCCCGTGGAACCGTCGATGAGAAACTGGACGACCAATCAAAAGCCTCCATCAATGAGCTGGTATCTTCAAAATTCAACGTCCTATTCGGCCCTGCGTATAAAGGGATACCATTGGTCACGGCCACCTCCGCCAAGCTTGCCGCTGACGGGCTGGACATGTACGTTTCGTTTGACCGCAAGGAGCGAAAAGACCACGGCGAAGGCAACCTTATCATGGGCTACTACCCGAAAACGGGCGACCGGATCGCGATAATCGAAGACGTCACGACAGCGGGAACGTCAGTGCGCGAAATCATAGAACTGCTGAAGGCCCTCGGGACCGACGCAAGCGTTGCCGCGCTTTACGTCTCCGTTGACCGCATGGAACGGGGCACCGGCAATGCCTCCGCCATCGCCCAGATCAGGCAGGAATTCGGCATTGACGTTTTTGCGATAGCGACGGCGGCGGATATCATAGACTATCTTGAGGACGGCTCAGGTAACCGCGTGCCTATACCCAACGCTTCCGAGCACGCCTCGAACATTCGCGAATATCTGGAAAAATACGGCACCGCGAAATAGCGCATCCCTTGATTCAGTTGGATGCCACGATTCGGCCGTTCGCGATTACAAGGCTGATGTTTTTTGTGAGCGAAATATCCTCGGCGGGATTTCCGTCGACAACGACCAAATCCGCCAAATGCCCGGGCAAAACGGCGCCTATCTCGCGTTCCTTCCCTAGCATCTTCGCATTGCCGTAAGTCGCCGCCTTGAGCGCGTCCATAGGAGTCATCCCGCACTTCACCAGCTCGGACAATTCCTCGTGCAGGCTCACCCCGAGCGGGACAAAAGGAATGCTTGCATCGGTCCCGACGCCGATGTTGACCCCTGCCTTATAAAGCTTGTTGACCTGCGTTATGAGCTTGTCGTAAACAAGCGGCATTGTGCCTTCGGGGTTCTCGTGCGCTCTTATCGAGAAAACCGTGGGCACTACATATGTGCCGCTCTTTACCAGCAATTCTATGAGGCCGTCGTCAATATCGGTTTCGGTCGCGCCGACGGAAACAACGTGCTCTATGCTGTCCGCGCCCGCCAGAACAGCCTCCCTCATATGGCTGACGTTGTCGGCATGGATCATGCAGGGCTTGCCGAGTTTATGGGCGGTCTCAACAATTTGCTTGATTTTTTCAGGCGGGATTCTTGGTACGCGCGCCGGGTAATCCATTTTGTTGACCTCGCAAATGAAAGCCTTTATCCAATCCGCCCCCGCATCGGCGAGGGCCTTTATTTCTTTGCCGAGATCGGCGTCCTCGTCGGCAAGGATGCAAGCGCCATCAATAATCGCGGGATTCGCGCCAAAAACGGTGAACACCGGATGCCCGCCTCGGGCCTGAATCATCTTTCCGGCGGCGATGATGCGCGGCGAAACATGCTGCCCGAGGTTCGTCTCGTCCCTGAAATCAAATATGTCCGGCGCATAGTCCCCGGTGCTGCGAACCGTGGTGACCCCCCATTTCAGGCAGTCCATCCTGTTTTTCAAGAAGTCATAAGTATCATGCCTGCTGCCGATCCCGGGATAAACGAAACCATCCGTCCCCCCGAAGTGGACGTGCGCGTCGATGAATCCCGGCAAGATGGTTTTCCCTTTCAAATCAAATATGGCATCCGCGCCCTCAGGCACGGCGACGCCTGCGCCCGCAGCCACTATTTTGCCGCCGTCTATTATTACATTCGCGTTTGAAATAGCCTGATCCCCGATTCCGTCGATGAGCGTCGCGTTTTTTAATGCTATCATAATGCCCTCCTAAATCCCTGCACAATTATTGTGCCCTGATTGTTCTTTACTTTAGAGAATGTCGGTTGGTGATGGATGGAGCCCCTACAGATTCCTTGCGATTGAAAAAGCCATGCTGGTCGCGTTCATGATGTTTTTTGGCGCGATGCAGTCGCCGACCATGTAAAACTCCGGCGCGCAAAGGCTCAGACCCTCGACGGACTCCCAGGGCGGGCGCTGGCCTGTCGCGTAAATGACCGTGTCCGCGCTGAAAAACTTTTCGCCGTCCGGCCCCGCGCATTTGACGCCATCTGGGGAAATCTCGACCGCTGCCGTGTTGAAGCGCATGTCGATGCCAAGCCTTTCGAGTTCGCGCCCGATCGCCAAAACATGAAATTGATTGCCCCCGTCGCTTATCCCGTCGAGCATTTCTACGACCGTGACCTTGCGCCCAAGCGACGACAGATAAATCGCCAGCTCCGCGCCGACAAGCCCCGCTCCGAGGATGACGACGGAGTTTCCTGTTTTATCGGGGTTAATGTATGCCTCCTCAGCCGAAAGGACGTTCCCGCCGTCAATGCCCGGGATGGGAGGCTTTGCGGGGAGTGCGCCAAGCGCCGCTATCACGACGTCCGCGCCCGAGGCGGCAGCGTATTCGGGCGTGACCTCCGTATTAAGCCTGATGTCGACACCTGCTTCCGCCGCCATTTTCGCCTGGCGGTCAAGATAAGCGGCGAGCTTTTGTTTGAACGGCACATTTTCCTCACAGAGCAGCGTTCCGCCGAGCCTGCCCGTCTTCTCGCAAAGGATTACATCGTGCCCGCGCTCCGCGCATGTCAGCGCGGCCTGCATCCCGGCTACCCCGCCGCCCGCTATCAACACCTTTTTCTTGTCCGCCGGCGGAATCTCAAAGTTAGTCTCCGCCTCCCGGCCGGTCTTAGGATTGATCGCGCAGTGGAACTGGCCCGTGTTGATCAGATTTGAAAAACAGTGCAGGCAGCGCATGCAGGTGTTAATCTCAGCCCCCCTGCCCGAACGAATCTTTCGCGGGAGATCCGGATCCGCGATCAGGCCGCGGGCCAGCTCCACCACATCCGCCATGCCTGATGCGACGATTTCCTCTAAATGCTCCGGGTCGTTCAGCGCGCCCACCGTCGCAACCGGGCATTTTACATGCTTCTTTATCTCCGCCGCATATTGGACGTTGCAGCCATCCGGGAGGAACATGCTCGGGTGCGTCACCGTGAAGACCTCGATGACCTCGTGGCTTCCGGCGGAAACATGGAGAAGGTTTACATGATCCTCAACCTGTTTGGAGAACTTGATGCCCTCTTCGATGCCGTACCCGCCGTCGTAGCACTCGCTTCCGCTGATGCGGAACTCGATGGGGAAACCGGGGCCGACCGCCTTTCTGACGGCTTTCAGTATTTCGACTGCGAGGCGGGAGCGGTTTTCGATGTCAGGGCCGCCCCATTTGTCTTTTCTGGTATTCAGCTTTGGCGAGAGGAACTGCGAAATCAGCCAACCGTGCCCGCCGTGGACCATCACCATGCCAAAACCGCATGACTTGGCAAAAGCGGCGGCTTTTGCGTATTTGTCTATCGTATGAAAAATAATCTCCTCGGGCATTTCGCGAAACGGGCGTCCGTCGATTTCCCCGTCAACCGGCCCGTATGCCGGGCCAGGCGGATCATCAACCTTGTTCGCGCTAGTCCCGGTGTGCATTAGCTGAATCGTGCCGACGGCGCCTTGCCTCCGTATGGAATCCGCGACCATGTAGAGCATGTCGCGCGAGTGCGGGTCGTCAAGACGGATCGAGCGGGGGCCCATTGCCCCAAGCGCGCCGTCAACCATGCCCATGCCGACCGCAACGCTTGCCGCGCCTCCTTTTGCCTTGCGTTCATAGTAAAGCGCCGCCTCCGGAGGCAAAATGCCAAACCTGTCCTGCGCCATGTAGCCCGTAGGCGAGGCAAAAATGCGGTTTCGGAAAATCGTGTTACCGATAATTATTGGTTTGAATAAATTGGGATACCTGAATCCATCCATGACCATGATTTCACCAATCACGCGCGCCCGCGTCCCTTTCCTGATAATTGATAATAAATGAGAATATTACGAACTGCGCCGGAATTCAATGATTTTCTGTGATATAATGCATCCATGAAAAAGGTGCAAATATACACAGACGGCGCATGCAGCGGAAATCCCGGGCCCGGAGGCTGGGGTGCGATACTTATGTACGGCGGCGCAAAAAAGGAGCTATCCGGCGGCGAAGCGATGACGACGAACAACCGCATGGAGCTAATCTCCGTGATTACGGCGCTTGAAGCGCTGCGCGAACCGTGCGAAGTAGAGCTCTACACAGACTCAAAATACATCGCGAACGCCGTCAATTTAGGCTGGCTTAAATCCTGGGAAAAAAGAGGGTGGAAGCGAAAGGACGGCGACGTGAAAAATCCCGATCTTTGGCAAAAGCTCGTCCCGCTTCTGGACAGGCACAAAGTAAGCTTCATTTGGATAAAAGGGCACGCGGACAACGAATACAACGAACGCTGCGACGAAATAGCGGTGGCGGAGAGAAAGCGGTTTGCATAAAAACGGCAACGCTTCGTCAGTACCTTACGCCTCGATAGTGAGCTGGTCTTTCAAGATCACGTCATGCGCGCCCCCTTCAACGATGGAGGTCGCGGAGACGAGGGTCAGCTTCGCCTTTTCCTGAAGCTCGGAAATCGACAGAGCGCCGCAATTGCACATTGTCGAGCGCATCTTACCGAGCGTCAGGTTGACATTGTCTTTCAGGCTTCCCGCGTAAGGGACGTACGAGTCGACCCCTTCCTCAAACGACTGCGCCTGGGCGCCGCCGAGATCGTAGCGCTGCCAGTTGCGCGCGCGCGCCGAACCTTCCCCCCAATATTCTTTCATATAATTGCCGCCAATGCTGACGCGATTGGTCGGGCTCTCGTCAAATCTGGCGAAATACCGCCCGAGCATCAGGAAATCCGCGCCCATCGCCAAAGCGAGAGTGCAGTGGTAATCAAGGACGATGCCGCCGTCGGAACAAATCGGGATATAAACCCCGGTGCGCTCAAAATATTCGTTTCGCGCCTTGCAGACGTCGATAAGCGCGGTAGCCTGCCCGCGCCCTATGCCTTTTTGTTCGCGCGTAATGCAAATCGAACCGCCGCCTATGCCGACTTTGATGAAATCGGCGCCGATGTCGGCGAGAAACCGGAAACCATCGCCGTCGACGATATTGCCGGCCCCGATTTTGATTTCGTCCCCATACTTTTCACGCGCCCAAGAGAGCGTGCGCACTTGCCATTCCGAAAAACCTTCCGATGAATCGATGCAAAAAACATCAGCCCCCGCATCAATGAGCGCGGGGATGCGGTCTGCGAAGTCGTGGGTATTGAGCCCCGCTCCGACGACGTATTTTTTTTGCGAATCCAACAGCTCGTGTGGGTTTTGCTTGTGCGAATCATAGTCTTTGCGGAAAACCATATGAGTCAGCCTGCCCGCATCGTCGACGATTGGCAAGCAATTGAGCTTGTGTTCCCAGATGATGTCATTTGCTTCGCCGAGCGACGTGCCGGACGGGGCAGTGACGAGCTTGTCTATCGGGGTCATGAAATCGCGTACGATTTCCGAGCCGTCCATCCGGCTTACGCGGTAGTCGCGGCTTGTAACGATGCCGACGAGCTTGCCGTTGAACGTGCCGTCCGACGTCACGGCGACGGTCGAATGCCCGGATTTTGCCTTCAGCGCAAGAATGTCGCGCAGCGTCGCATCGGGGCTGATGTTTGAGTCGCTGACGACGAATCCCGCCTTGTATGATTTTACTTTGGCGACCATCGAAGCCTGGCTCTCTATCGGTTGTGAGCAGTATATGAAAGACACCCCTCCCTCTTTTGCAAGCGCGACGGCCATTTTGTCGTCGGACACCGATTGCATGATCGCGGAAGACAACGGGATGTTGATTTGCATCTGCGGAAGCTCTCCGCGCCGATATTTGACAAGCGGGGTTTTCAAACTGACATTGTCAGGCGTGCAGTTCGCGCCCGAGTATCCGGGCACAAGCAGATACTCACTGAAGGTGCGCGACGGGTCAGGGAAAATATAGGCCATACGAGGATATCTCCTTTCGATTTGCGTCGTATGACGCAGTATACCACGTCAGGCCGGAACAATCAAGAATCCGGCGAGTTTGCTTTTTGCAAAAAATTTCTACTTTATTCACGCAATATACATATAGTTCGGTTAGAATGCGCCAGAAAACAGGAGTTCCTAAGGGCCTTTTGGCCCGGCTTCGAGTGTAAATTAAACAGGGAGGCGGAAGCATGCAAAACGATGGCTTCAATGAAGAAAAGGAAGAACCTGCGTACGCAACGCAGGAGGCGCAGGGATATGAACAGGGATATGGGCGCACATCCGCGAAGCATATCAGTATCATAGAAGGCCCGGCGGGGGCGCCGGCGGAGCGGACGGATGCTCCGGTTCCGGAAAAAATAGCAGCCGCGCCGCGCAGGTTCGCGATGGACAACTTTGAGCGGGGGTTCGCGCCGCGCGCGGACGAATGGAGCGAACCGAGCTACAGCCAGTCATACGAAACGACGTCGCAAATGTACACACCCGGAATCTACGTGTATGATCAGCATTCGCGCAGGCGCGATGCCGGCATCGGGACGGAGCGCAAAACACAAGGGAGCGCCGGCGGGTTTAGCAGAATCATGCGCGCCGCATGCCTCATTCTTGTTTGCATGCTGCTCAGCGGAGCGGGGGCATACAGCATACTTGAATACAGGCTGGACAGAGGCGATTTCAACACCGTAAACCAAGTAATACTTGGGGGAAGCACATACGACCACGGCAACAGCATGTCCGCCCCGGTGTCCACCAACGGCATTGGGATGTCGGCGGAGGACATATACGTCATGGCATGTACGCAAGTGGTGGGAATCTCGACGAAAACAGGAAACGGCGGCGGCGGAATGTTTTTTGGCGCCCCAACCTCGGGTTCGGCGGTATCTGTCGCGGGATCGGGGTTCATAGTGTCGAGCGACGGCTACATCCTCACCAATTATCACGTAGTCGAGTCTTCATATCTTTACGATTTGCCGCTGATAGTACGCACAAACGACGGCACCGAGTATGAAGCGGAGGTGATCGGCTACGAAGCAAGCAACGACGTGGCTCTTATCAAGATAGCCGCTTCCGGGCTGAATCCCGCCGTCATCGCGAACAGCGACAATATTAAAGTCGGACAGACCGTGTATGCGGTCGGCAACCCGCTTGGCGAACTTATATATACCATGACCGACGGAATAGTATCCGCCCGCAACAGGGAGGTTTCCGTTGAAGGAAAAACAATCAACACGTTCCAATTCAGCGCTGCGGTAAACTCCGGCAACTCGGGCGGCCCGCTTTATGACACGAACGGCGAGGTCATCGGAATCGTCACGGCCAAACCCAGGACGGCTTCCGTCGAGGGAATCGGGTTTGCGATACCCATAAACGACGCGATAGTGATTGCCGCCGAGCTGATCGAATTCGGCTACATCACGGGCAGGCCGCTCATTGGCGTCACAGGCCAGACGGTGTCGAGCGCGCATGCGGAATACTGGGGATGGGTCGTTGGAGCGCGCATCATGTCAGTCAGTGAAGGCTCTGCGGCCGAAAAGGCGGGGATAAAAGTTGGGGACATCATAGTGGGGATCGGAGAAACGACAGTTGACTCAATGGATTCTTTGCGGTTTGCGCTCAGGCGGTACAGGGCCGGCGACACGACCACGCTTTCCATCTGGCGGGAAGGGGACGAATTAGAATTGACGATAACCTTCGACGAAGATTTATACGCGGGACAGGCGAACCCCAAAAGGTAGTACAAAAGGGCCCCTAATCAGTCATATTCAAAAAAAAGTCAATGTGGAAATCCATGTAGGGGCGGGCCTTTGTGCCCGCCCTAGACTGTCTGAGAATCAGATCTATGTCATACGAAATTACGTCGTCAAGCATAAGGACAGCGCTGCGAATGGCGGCATCGGCGATGTAAATTTTTCCGTAGAGAAATTTCACAAGCCGTAAAAAATTTCCGTAAAAAAATTCTTGACAAATGCCGCACACACGCCTATAATGGCCCTCAGCTCAGTCTTGGAGGTTCCATAATGAACAGCCGTAACCGCAATCTGAACAGCCTTCTTATCAGCGAAGCACTTC
>Ga0099364_10013558_pt1 | contig 10926 bp, 9 predicted proteins | sample TergutTh196P3_FD_73070 | JGI IMG/M metagenome (GOLD analysis project Ga0099364, IMG submission 73070) | Microcerotermes parvus P3 segment gut microbial communities from Pointe-Noire, Republic of the Congo - Th196 P3 | ecosystem: Host-associated > Arthropoda: Insects > Digestive system > Gut ... | reverse complement strand
CGCTGACCGCAAATTCGGTTTTCACAGGAGCGGCAGGGATTTTGGTTTCAATCGTGCTGTTTTACGCTCTGAGAAAAGCCATCAAAGCAAGCCGCGCCAAGAGCAGATTCTTAGCGACCATGAGCCATGAGCTTCGCACACCAATTAACGCCATTATCGGCATGGCTACGGTTGCCGAAACAACGCCGGACAATGAGCGAAAGGATTACGCCATCGCAAAAATCAACTCCGCTTCGTCGCATTTGCTCTATATTATCGACGACATATTAGATATGTCGAGAATCGAAGCCGACAAGCTAACGCTTGACTGTGCTGCCTTTGATTTTGAGAAGTGTCTGAAAAATATCGAGGGTATAATAAGATTCAAAGCAAACGAGAAATACCACGATTTCATCATTGAAACAGACCCCGCTCTGCCTACGGCAATTATCAGCGATGAAGGACGGCTGACACAAGCGTTAATCAATCTACTCGGTAACGCGGTAAAGTTCACCCCGGAAAACGGACAAATACATCTAAATGTGCGGTTACTCAAGACCGCAGGCAATATCTGTACCCTGCAATTTGATGTAACCGATACGGGCATCGGTATTAAGCCCGAAGAACACAGCCGCCTGTTTAGGTCGTTCGAGCAAGCGGATTCAAGCACGGTGCGAAAGTTCGGCGGCACAGGGTTAGGGCTTGCCATTTCCAAGCGAATCGTTGAGCTGATGGGCGGTAAAATCTGGTTTGAATCCGAGCTTGGCAAAGGCACAACCTTCTCGTTTACGATTACGGCTGAAGTCTGCGGCGATTACATGGGGGTTGAAATCAGCGATGACAAGCCGGAGTGCGATGGGGACGGCAACTTTGACGATTTTCAAGATTACCGCCTGTTAATAGCCGAGGACATGGAAATCAACCGCGAGGTATTAGCCGCTCTGCTTGAACCCACGAACATCAACATCGAATACGCCGAAAACGGCGCGGAAGCGGTCAGAATGGTCACAGAAAATATGGATGACTGCAAAAACTGCTTTGACATAGTTTTAATGGATATTCAGATGCCCGAAATGGACGGCCACGAAGCCACGAAAGAAATCCGCAAGTTCAACAAAGAGATTCCTATCATTGCGTTATCCGCCAATGCTTTTACAGAAGATGTTGAAACGTCCATTCAAGCCGGAATGAACGAGCATTTAGGCAAACCTCTTGATATAGATAAGGTTTTGAATGTTTTGAGGAAGTATTGTTCCGGCAACCTTCACAAAGCCCACGACGGCAAAGGGCCTTTACAGCGTTTCTCTTGAACAAACGGATAAACGCATTTCACAACGCCGGAAACGCAACTCACCGCGGTTGGCCTTGAAATGAACGAAACTTCCCACTAAACTTAAAAACGAGGTGATTTTTATGCTCATGCAGTTAGAATCAAAAGGAGATAATGGAAATGCTTTTTGAGTACGCAACAAACGCATCGTGTCCGCAACGTCCCTCTTGGCAGATTACGGAGGTCGGATATGCTTGGGCGCAGATTGTTTTTCATTCCCGTAAGCCCGCCCGAAAAGCAAAGCACAAGCGTGTGCGTGTTCGTTCATCGACGGACAGAGGGAAAATTATATTATCGGAAACGTGAGGAATATCGGCACAACAAACGGTTTAGCCGATAATATATGTTTAGAAAATCCATTCAAAGGAGTACAAAACAATGATTAAAATGCAAAACATAGTCAAGCGTTTCGGGGAGAACACCGTGCTGTCCGATGTTACGTTTGAAGCACAGACAGGGAAAATCTTCGGGCTGATCGGCCCATCGGGCGCGGGTAAGACGACCATCATCAACATACTGACAAAGCAGCTTGACGCTGACGGCGGTAGTTTCGACACAGGCGCAACGCTGTTTGAAACAGGACTTATGCTTGATGCAGACGGTCTGTACGGTCGTTTAAGCTGTCTTGACAACCTCAATCTTTTTGCGGACATTTACGGCATACCGCACAAAAACGGGGTAATAGCGTTACAAAACGTCGGGCTTGCGGACGCGGCGAAAAAGCCCGTCAATGCGCTGTCTAAAGGTATGCGGCAGAGGTTGGCGTTGGCGAGGGCGATTCTGCATGAGCCGAAAGTGCTGTTTCTCGACGAGCCGACAAGCGGACTTGACCCTGCCACGGCAAAAGAAATACACAGGCTGATACAGGGATTGTGCGACAACGGTTCGACTGTGTTTTTAACCACTCACAACATGGAAGAAGCTGTAAAGCTATGCAATCACGTCGCGCTGTTACATCAAGGAAAAATTGTCGAACAAGGCGTACCCACAGAAATTTGCAAACGGCATAATTCCTACAAAACAACGCCGGACTTGGAAGCGGTTTTTATCAAACTGACGGGGGTGGAATTAGAATGAGGATGAAATGTAGGGGACGCACACCCGGGCGTCCCGTCAAAAAAACCGGGCGTCCCGTTAAAAAAACCGCGCATCCCGTCAAAAAAACCGGGCGTCCCGTCAGAGCCGTCTTCACAAAACAGGCTAAGGATATGTTTAAGAACCCTATCGCGCTCTTGCCGTTTGTAATTTTTCCTGCCGTGGCTCTGATTATGACCGTGCTTGTCGCAAAGGGCAGCGACGAGATTGATGACAATATGTTCGTCACCATGATGGCGGGTATTTTCGCCGGATTTGGGTTATTGCAGTCTGCGGCGGCGATTATTTCTGAGGATATTGAGCATAAAAGTCTTCGTTATCTTGTCATGGCAGGGGTAAAACCGCACGAATATCTACTCGGAACAGGCGGGTTTTTGTTTGTTGCGGCGACGGTTGTATCGGTTATTTTCGGGTTTATAGGCGGTTTTTCGGGTGTAGAACTGTTGAAGTTTTTGACAATCATGGTAACCGGCGTTGCCGCTTCGATCGTCCTCGGCTTAACTGTAGGAATGTTGTCCAAAAATCAGCAAGCGGCGGCGGCGATGTCAATGCCCGCGGCGGTCATCATCGGCTTTACCCCCATGATTGCGGGTTTTAATGAAACGGTAGAAAAATTCGCAGGGGTTTTGTACACGCAACAAATTAACGTAATCGTGAACGATTTTTCCGCGCCTCTTGCCAAGCCGCTGTTGGTAATTGCCGCGAATATCGCGGTTTTCGCGGTGCTGTTTGGGGTCGCGTATAAGAAGAAGGGGCTGCGGGGGTAAGGGCGGATACGGCATATTCCATGCCTGGGAAATCGTAGGGTGTGGTGTCATACCCGACGCACAATCGCACAATCGCCCTCCTCCCCGAAAAATCAGTGACGGATGCCAAGAAGCTTTCTGGGGATGGTCGGGGACAACCTCTACCAGCGTTTCAGATCGAAGCAGAAAAAGTCTCGTCTATCAATATCTGTTTTTATTCGTTACTGTACATTCTTCTGACACCGTCAACAAACACATTGAAACTGTGAGATGTATTCCTCTCTACATCCATATATTTAGCTATTTTTTTTGCGCCGGCTATGGGTTGATATGTAGGAATATGTTTGCGAAATTCCTCCTTTGCGTTTGGAAGATTGTCCGGTATGCGATATTTCCGCTTAGCGGCCAATGGGGTATAGTCTCTTCCGTAGGCAAGCGAAACGGCTTTTAAGTCGCCGAGATACCACGATTCGAGCTCATAGCAGACAATCCTGACTAGGCAATCATTGTTACTGTCTTTGCAAAGTGACAGAAGGGACTCTTTTAATTGTTTGCAGTTGTTTCCGTCTTTGTCGTGGACAATAATGAATTTATCGTCAGGATTTTGCCAAGCCCTCAGTTTTACGGGTATAGACCTTACCAAATCATTTTTCCCATTATGCGAAATGATGATAGGCGGATTAATATCATCAGATAGTATTTTCGGCAGAAATATTTCAAGAAATTCTTTCATGGAACGTTCTTCAACCATAAAGATGAGCCTCATTGTTTGGAGACCTCCTCGAGCAGCAAATCCTGATTCCACAGGTATCCGAGCAAATCACCCTCTTTATACAAAGAGGAGATCAGACGAGAATTAGAAGCCCTGAATATTTCAGTAAACCCATTCTTTTTTATCAAACAGAAAAGCTCGGATAATTCAACCGCATTCAAAAAGTCCGGAGAATGCGTGGAAATGAAAACCTGCCCACCTCTTTCCGAGTATTCTCTAAACTCCTCCGCTAAAACAGACAAAATCTTTGGATATAGTTGATTCTCCGGTTCCTCAACACATAAAAGAGTGTGTGGATTTGGATCGTTAAGCATAATCAGGTACGCAAACATTTTTATGGTGCCGTCTGACACGAATCGCGCAGAAAATGGGTTTTTGAACTTGCCGTCAGCAAAGCGAAGGATGATATATCCGTCTGAAATACTGGCATCCACATTGGATACCCCCGGGACACGCTCTTTCATCTTTTTTAGTATGCTGTCGAAGATATCCCTGTGATTGTCATAAATATACTTGGCCACGTTTGCAAGGTTTTCTCCCTTTCTAGACAGGTTCTCGCTGTAGCCAGCCTCATTGCGTTGACGTGCGTCATCAATGTGAAAATCTGACACATACCAATCCTCAATGAGCTTCCTTAGTGAGGCTACAACGTCAAACTCTTTAAACTGGCCTAATCCTTTTATGGCCAAGATATCGGGGGATTCGAGCTTTTGCTCTCTTCGGTCTGCATTATCAATGTCCTCTCGCGTTTTGAATTCTCCAACTAACGCTACGCCTTCGCCGTTTGCAAAATCGAGTATTTTGAATGGCGCTCCGCTCTGCCCCCGTCTGAAACGCACGATTTCTTTTGCAATAACAGGTTGGTTCCTTTTATCACGCCCGATGGATAGCTCATAGGTTATGAGCGGGTCATCTTTCGTCTGGCGGAATTGAATAAAAAATTCAATGTTTCCGTGCTGCTCACGCGAGATTACCTCGGTATAACCTCCACGAGCAGCAATTGCTGCTTTCACGTTTTTTGTAAGGCAGTCATTCAAAAAACCGAAAACATCAAAAAACGTACTTTTTCCAACGCCATTCATTCCGAGGAAAACGGCCATTGGGGGGATGTTGGTCAGCTCTACATCCTTGAACACCTTGTAATTTTTGATTTTTATTGTCTGTACACGCATGACAGCACCTCCGATAAAGATTATATCGCATTTATAGAGAATCCTTTTTATTCATCACCGCCGTTCAACACAAGGAAAAAGACGGGCAGGTGTCGTCACTATTTATCCTCTCCACAATCCTGACGCCCGTGTCAAATTATTTCACGAGAAAGCTGTTTGTGGAGAAGGGAAAGGATTGTGGGTTCTCGTTTCTGTAATTCCCCCAATCCTGCCCGTGATTCTTCCAGTATATCATCATCTGTTAGAAAAAGCAACGACTGATTCATCAGAATTCTGTCAATCCAAATTCCTTCTGACTGGCTTTGTATCGCGCCCTCCGGAGCCGCTGCAGTCCGGCAGGCATACGAGTCTGTCCCTGCCGCGGTACAGCCGTTCCGTCATGCCAACGCAGCCGGCGGCCGTATCGGCCTGGCCGGTCTGCGCGTAAAATGCCGCAAATATCAGTTCAATCAATACAAACATATACGGAATCGCCCGGATTTCATTGTCTGTCAGCGCAAAGGTCTCTTGATAGCCGGTAAGAACGCCCCGGAAAATGGTGCGCCAAATATCAAAACGGCTCTTGTCCTGATCATTGTCAACGAGCATCGTCAGGCCCAAATAACAAACGTCATGCAGCCGGACATTTTTCTGGCTCATATCAAAATCAAGATAGCCCGAAAAAGCGCCGTCCGAAAAGAGCATGTTGCCCAGATGAAGGTCCCTGTGAATGAGATGGCGCGGCAGAGACGCATACAGAGAACCAAAGCTACGGCAATAGTCTAGGATTTCCGGCGGAACGTGAACCGCGTTCTCCTTTAGGCTGTCCGTCATCCACCCGTCAAGCTCCTGCATAAAATCAGCCTCATAACACGCAAAGGCTTCGCCGATCTTTTGCATCGCCAGATGTAATTTCGCGACCAGCCCGCCTAACATCACCCCGTTTTCAAACGGGTCGCCCTTATATGGGTCGCAATAATGCCCCCGTATCTTTCTCATCAGAACATAGCCGGTATCCTGAACAGGCACCCAGGCGCCGCCTTCCGGGGTCCGCAAATATTCCGGGGCGGAAATCCCTTGCTTCAACAGCAAATCACTGAGCGCAACGCTCTTTTCAAGCTGATTTTTGTCCGCGCTGTTTTTCAAAATGTATGTGTCGTCGATATCCCATGCGCTTCTGTATATTTGTTCGGCCGCTCCGGTCGCTTTGATGCCCCAAAACCCCAAAATGTCCTTTGGCTCCATCGGTTACACCCCCCGCACGATTCATTGCCCGCCCGCCGCGTCAGACCGCCGCCTGAGAAATACGGCTGTTCGGGAAAACGTCTATGTCCCGTACAGGATACCACAGGCCGGCGGCGGTTTCAAGGCTCAGACGGCAGGCAAAGCGAAAACCCGGCCGCCTCGCCGGAGGAAGCGTCTCCGGCTGGGGCGTTCGGGGTGTTTGTGAAAGTGGTCGTTTATAACCCATTGAAGCCTGTATATAAACTGATTATTCGGACGGTCGCCCCCCCTTCGGGGCGCGTGGGTTGAAATCTGGGCGGCTTTGTGGCATAATTAGAAACAGCCGGTTTTTTCTGTTCCAGTAGTAATGTTGAAATAGGGCGGGAAATTTATATTGCAGGGGGTTAAACATGATAAACGACAATGTTTCAAATGAGCTTAAAATATATGAACTTTCGCTGATATGGAAAGAAGCGGAGTATAATTTTGCATTTTGGGAATGGTTAGCCGATTCTCTTGATTGGGATAAAGCATATAAAACGGCATTGACTGCTGTTTTGAAAACAAAAAATCTACACGAATATTATTTAGAGTTAATGAAATTTGTTGCGTTACTGCGTGACGGGCATACCTGCGTATGGTTTCCGAAGGCTATTGAAGATTCGCCTGATTATACCGCTAAATTACCGATAACGACACAGCTTATCAAAGGACAGCGCGTTATAACCAATATTAAAAGTATCGCCGCTGATAAAATTAAGCGATGGAGTATTATAAATAAAGTAAACGGCATAGCTATGGAAAAATACGCCGAACAAAATATATATCCGTATATCTGGCACGAAAAAAAGACAGCTCTGATTTTTGGATTGACCGATTTTTCAGTAATGGTTCGACGGGTAGCAGCATTGAACTTGAACTCGAACATGACGGAAATATTGAAACGGTCGTTTTAGAACGAAAAAAAGGCGACACTGACTGGTTTTACAGCAGTTCAATATCACGATTCAATGAAAATCTGCGTCAAGAATATAATTCAGACAGTCATCGTATTTCGATGACTGATGACGGTATTGCTGTTATAACGATTGACACGATGATGAATAATAATCTGCCAGACGAATTTTATTCTAATTTCCCATTACTTGAAAAAGCGAAAGGTTATATAATAGACATTCGGAATAACGGCGGCGGCAACAGTACCAATTCAGACGCCGTGGCGGCGGCGTTTATTGAAGGTGAATTTACGAATCAACGCGCCTTGCACCCGATTCATATAGGCGCATATAAGGCGTGGGGTCGTGGTATGCAATTCGGTGATAAAACGTATGAGCAAGTAACTGCCGAACGGGGTTCGTCTGATTGGATGGAAAAAACATATAAAATTACACATCGGCAATATTATGAAGATTCTACTTCTACAAGCAATCGTTATAATTGTCCGGGTGTTCTTACCGCGCCGCTTGTGGTGCTTACTTCGCCCAATACCGCTTCCGCGGCTGAAGATTTTCTTATTGAACTGGATTTTAACAAACGCGCCGTAATTGTCGGTTCGGCGAGTTTTGGCTCGACAGGTAATCCACTTACAACAGAACTTGAAAGCGGCGGCGGTTTCCAAATTTGTACAAGACATAATATATATCCCGACGGACGGGAATTTATAAATGTAGGAGTAAAGCCGCATATACTGTTTGAAATGGCACTTGATGATTACAAAAACGGCATTGATTCAGTTATGAATAAAGGACTTGAAGAAGTACGGAATTTGATTAAAATCAATCTCACATCATAAGAAATATTAACTACAGCCTATCTGCAAGAGTAAAACTCCCTTGCGGACAGGCTGTTTTCTTGGGGTTATAAACGGTCTGCACCTTGATTTATAAGATGTTCCGTGAAATATGTCCTTCCTTCGTCGCGCCCCCCCTCGGGGCGCGACCGGTTGAATTTTCTTGCGGCATAGAGGCTGCCGTTATTTATTTTCATCGTGAAAAATCCTATTCTGCGCAGTATTACAATTTACTCACATTTCCCTCTATCATCTTCTGAAATTCGGCTGCCTTTTTTTAAGCCATACTAATGCGTTTATTTTTGTCTGCGGCTGAATAAAATCGCTCCGATGATGGCTTTTTTTAGTGACGGCAGCAGGGCAATAGCCATTATTCCCCCGATAAGCGCGGTGACAAGCTGCGGTATGGAAAACATATATGAAATGACCGCCGCTTGGCTGTAGGGCAGACCTAAGAATACCGGTATCGCTATTTTCACAATCCCGATATACAGCACCAAGAATTTAGAAACCGCCGCGCAAATCAACGCGATGATACAGGCGGCGTGTTTGCGCTTCATATTCCGATTTCCAATAAAGTGCCATAGCAGAACAAGCGTTATGTTCCCCACGACGATAAACGGTATTATGCTCCAGAGAGGGCCAATGCCCAACAGTTTTGCCATTACGGGGGAAACCGCCGCAACGGACAATCCCGACGCAAGGCCGCAAGTCATTACCGATACGATAAGCAGCAGATTGACGATAGACCCGGTTACAAAGATATTCCCCAACGGCGCGGTCGCCGCCTGCAATACGACCAGCAAGGCGGCAAAAACCGCTGTGCGGGCAATCCAAAGGATTTTGCTTTTGAGGTTCAATGCAATCACCCTGTCCTTGATTTTATGCGTTCATTATATTACAATGGCCTCAAATCCTTTGTTGCGTGCGCAACAAGAAATGAGGCGGGGCATGAAAGATTTCGCAGAGGATTTGGCGCAGACAAAGCTGTTTTCCGGCATTGAGCCCAAAGAAATAGCCGGGCTTCTCGCTTGCCTCCAGGCAAGGAGCGCCCAATACACGAAGGACGAACTGATCATTGAGGAAGGCAGCCGTGTGTCTGATTTTGGCGTTATGCTGTCCGGGCATGGGCGCTCTGTCAAATGGGACGCATCGGACAAGCTGATCATCATCACACTGCTTCAAAAAGGCAGTGAAATCGGCGTCCTGTTGGCGGCAAGCCCAGAGCATACAAGCCCGGTATCGGTCCAGGCGCAGGACGATGTTTTCGTTTTGTTTATCCCCTATGATTGCCTGATGGCCCGCTGCAAAAGGGCTTGCCCGAAACACGAGACTCTGTTAAGAAATTATATTGGCGTCGTCGCGGAAAAGGGGCTTGTTTTGCATGAGCGCATTAGCTGTCTGCTCAAGCCTACCTTGCGGGAAAAGATTATGACATATCTGCTGCGCGTTTCACGCGAACAGCGAAGCCGGACGTTTTCCATCCCGCTGAACAGAAACGCCATGTCCGAATACCTCAACATTGAGCGAAGCGCGCTGTCGCGGGAATTGTCCCGCATGAAGCGCGACGGCTTGATTGACTATCACCGAAACAGCTTTAAGCTGCTTGATGTGCAGGGTATTCGTTTGTCTATGCGTCCATAAAAACAGGTCTTGTTTGGGTCATAATGTCTCTTGCCAAACCAAGGCTGCGGGTTAGGCGGCGCCGGTTGCCCCCCCCTCAAAACACGATCTCCTGCCTGTCCGAACCGTCCGGGCGAATCCTGTATATACCGCCTTGGATTTCGCGCTCGTATGCGCCCTCGTCCGCGGGGACGATCTCAGACTCGCTTTGGTAGTAAATCCAGCCGTCTTCCACGGCGATGATGTAATATAAATCCTCGAGGGGAACATCCCTCCTGTCCGTGCCGTCTACGCGCAGGCTTCTCACCCCGGCCCCATTGCCCGCAGAAATCTTGAAGTAAATCCAGCCGTCGGAAAAGAACACGGTTTCGCCGTACAGCGAATAATCGTCCAGCCGCGTTTTGCCCGTGCCGTCAAGGCGCATCCGGTGCAATTGATACCCCTGCGCGCGAAGCGGGCTTTGATAGTACACCCAACCGTCCCGTATGCCCGCGGTCTGCACATCGGCGGCCATCCGGGTCATGTCCGTGCCGTCGGTTCGCATTGTATAGAGACACAGCTTGTCATTCTCATCCAAGACCCCGTCATTGTCGATATCCTCGTATTCCTGAACGTACATCCAGCCGTCCTCGACGCTTACGATCCACATCGCGGTAGGGTATATCGCTTCATTCTCCGTGCCGTCCGTCCGAATCCGATAATTGCGTTCATCGTCCGAAGCCCTGCGGAAGTAGTATATCCAGCCGTCCGCGACGATTTGAAGGTGAGAAAACGCGTCGTCATTTAACTGGGATTTTTCTGTACCGTCAAGGCGTATCTTGTACAGCGTGAAATGATCCGCCGCGTTCGTATAGTACAACCACTCACGGTCTGAATCAAACTGTACGCTGTCTCGGTGCGCGATTTCCGCCGCATCGAGAATTTTTGTTTTCCCGCTCCCGTCGGGGCGCATCCGGTAAAATCCCTCCCCGCCCGGTTCCCTGTCGTCCGGGCAGCAGAAGTAAAACCATCCGTCATGGAAGGCGTATATATCCACGTTCATGCTCCAGGCATACTCCGGCGGCGGCTCTGCCGGGGTCAGGCTCGGGGGGGCGGCCGACTGCCCCGGAGCCTGAGAGCGCGGCACGTCCACAGGAGAGTCGGGAGGGACAATCCAATTTGACAGTCCAAGCATGACGGCGGCGATGATCAGGCAGGCCGCCAGCGGCGCAGCGAGT
>Ga0099364_10013557_pt1 | contig 10926 bp, 5 predicted proteins | sample TergutTh196P3_FD_73070 | JGI IMG/M metagenome (GOLD analysis project Ga0099364, IMG submission 73070) | Microcerotermes parvus P3 segment gut microbial communities from Pointe-Noire, Republic of the Congo - Th196 P3 | ecosystem: Host-associated > Arthropoda: Insects > Digestive system > Gut ... | reverse complement strand
CATATGAATATAGGTCTTTTTCTCGGGGTTGTCCGGGGGCGATGTAAAATGGCAATAAGGAGCTTGTAATAAATAAATTGCGGAATTTGCCGCAGGATTTTTGTAGTACTGCAAGGCGTCAAAACGCAGGAATGCATTGTGCCTTGTAAGTTTTGGCCACGCTGCGATACGTCAAAACGCAGGAATGCATTGTGCCTTGCAAGTTTTGGCAACGCGTCAGAGCGGCAAAAAGACAAGGCAATAACGCAAGTTATTTATTACAAGCGACTACTGAAACGGGGGAATAATGAAACGGGGGAATAAAATATGCTCCAGCAACACTATTATGCTAAAACCAAGGGTGGGCTTACAAAGCCGGGCGCCGGCATGGATACTGTTGCTAAGTCAAAGGGGATATCGAGTGCTTTTGCAACGGGCGTGTTGCACAAGTATTGCGAGTACGAACCCCCGTTAAGGCTCAGCCATTACTTGGATGAAAACAAGGACCAATACCCCGAGTCCCTAACCGTCGTAAGGGTGGATTCTGGGGAGATGATCGTGGGTAGGACTGTTTTTGTGCCGACGGACGTTATGGGGGAGAGTTCTTTCTTTACCCATAATTTTGTGATACCGGTTGCATACATATCGGAGTACATCCCCGAGTACAAGAACCTTTTGTATGTGAGCAATTTCAGCGGCGCCGACGTTGACCTTGTCCAGACGAATTTGTCCGAAGTCGCTAGCCTACAGTTTGAGCCGGGCAGAGCGGAACTCGGCGATTGTGACCAGACACTGCTTCATTATGGGATCGACGAAGAGCTGTACAAAGCGATGTTGCTTGCGGCAATTGAAGCAATCGAGAGAAACGGCAGGATATATATCATACCTAACGTTAAGACGGGGAAGCTTTTAGGGGCGGCGCAGGACATCATGAAGTTTATCATTGTTTCTCTTCCGCACGACTACAGAAAAAAACTGGGGTTCACTACTTACGCAAAATCCAACCTGAATAGGGAAAATATTCACATTTATTTTTTGGAGAAGGATTACACAGGTTACCTCATTTCGGCACAGCTCAATGGCCGCGTTTTTGATTTTGCCAATAGCATTTTTACTAAACCGGATACAAAAACGCCGCTTTATGCCGACTATGCGTGGAACAACAAGTGCAATGACAGAAGGGCGTTTTACGATTTCTTGAATTCTGCCTCGCCCAAGAGGCAGGCAGATATTGATTTATTAAATGAAATGTGCGTTTTTTGGCAGCTGCGCGACAGCGACGATATGGATATTTACCTAAAAAACAGAGTATATATTCTGAGCGCTATGATTAAGGGGCACAACTCGGGCACAGCGGAATTGAAAAGCACATTTGTCGGGATATTTGAAAAAATTCTTGAAAGGGAGGAGCGGGACCGAAGGAATAACGCCGACTACTTTCCAGAAAAGGACGTCGTTGCCCTGATTTTAGGGTACTCCGAAATAATTAAAAACAACGATATTGACACTAAGGCGCTGAACCTTGCCGCAGACTGCCTTTATGACGCCGTGAGCAAAAAAAATGCCGATTATATTAACGGGGTTTTAAGCTCAATATCCGGATACAAGAGGATGTTTAGAAAGCTTCTGCGCCTATTTGAAGAAAACAGAAGGGCAGAGACGGACTCCATGGTGATTTCGTATATCAGTTCCAGGGTGGGAGAGATTTCAAGCGTTCAGGAACTGGTGGACGAGGTCGAATTATGGTGGACAAACAGCATTGGCGTGTTCAACGACGGGGTAATCGCAAGTTGCTTTGTAGACAAGGCAAGGGAAATCTTTTTGGCGTTGCCCGACAAGGTTGAGGCAGGCGCCCAGTTTCATACCAGAATGGAATACATGCTTAGAAACTCGGAAAGAAAGGAAAACAAGAAAGGCTTTTATGATCTGTGCCGTTCAATGCTTGAAGCCGTTGACGGGGTCGTTATTGATTCCATAAGCCTTGAAACGGTTACGCAGGACATGCTGAAGGCCTTAAAGGTGGACTCGGAAGCCCTTAGGAGTGGCGAAAAATACAGGACTTTCGAGTCCTTGAAAGGTTTTGTATGCTCCGACTCAAAATTTGTTATTGAAAAATCGCTAAAAGACTTGAGGGAAAAAAGCAATGCCAGTTACTCCAAAGTGTTTATGGCACTGAAGAGGATACTGGCGCCGGGCATCAGGGAAGAAAACTATGACAAAATAACTATGGTTTTTGACGACAATGAGAGAAAAGACTTGATAAAAGACTTGATAAAAGAGTTGTTTGAATACATCACGGAAAACAGGAACAGGGCAGAGACATGCAATTACATTAGATGGGCGTATAGGAACGGGGCATTTGTTGAGAATTATACGGAGTTTAACCAAGTAGTCGTGGACTTTTTCGACAAATTCACCCCTAAGGAGTTTAAAGTTGTTCAAAAGAACTACAACTACCTCTATTCGAGCGGAAATCTGAGCGAGGGTGAGAAAAACCTTAAATTTATAATTGAAACGATCACCAAGAAGAATTCCATAATCCCGAAAGCCGCAACAGCGCACGAAAGCTTCAGGAATATTGCCGTACTTCTGCTGATTGGGCTTTCCATCGTGGCGGCTATCGGGCTGCTATTGTTGTTTGTGTCTACGATTCTTGGAGATTAGCGGAGGTTTTACTGCAATGGCAAGGCTCAAATTAACAACTAGAAAACAAATCCTTCCTGTGTTGCCGCTCAGGGGGTTGACGGTATACCCTTTAATGGAGCTGTATTTTGACGTGGGAAGGGACAAGTCGGTGAAAGCCCTTGAGGATGCTATGCAAAGCAACCAGCTGGCTTTCTTGGTTACGCAAAAGGACGCGCGGGTAGACGAACCCGGTGTGGGTGAGTTATTCGAAATCGGAACGGTTTCGAAGGTCAAGCAGCTCGTCAGGATAACTGGCGATACGATAAGGGTGAGGGTCGAGGGCGTTTGTAGGGCTGAAATTAGCAAATTTGTGAGCCTGGATCCGTTTTATTTAGCGGAAGTCACTGAAAAAAACTATTATTTGACGGGCAATGAAAGCGACGATAGGATCGAAGCGCTGAAAAGGCAGGTTTATTCGGTGTTTGACGAATATATAAAGCTGAACAATAAGATTGCGGCGGATTCGATTATCCATATAATGGCAATTAACGACCCCGGGCAGCTGGCGGACGTTATTGCGGCGAATATTTTTCTCAAGACTGAGCTGAAGCAGGAAATACTAGAACAATTTAATCCAGTACAAAGGCTCGAAGCTTTGCTCAGAATACTGGTCAAAGAGGTCAGGATATACGAAATAGAGCGCGACATAAACTCAAAAGTAAGAAAACAAATTGACAAAACACAAAAAGAGTATTACCTAAGGGAACAGATTAAGGTGATACAGGTTGAACTTGGCGAGAAAGACGGTATTTCCGCCGAAGTCGAGGAGTACCGAGAGAAAGCGAAGGAGCTTGAGTTGCCGGAAGAGGTGGAGGTAAAGGTTGCCAAGGAAATAGACAGGCTGTCAAAGATGCAGTCGGGCTTTGCCGAAAGCTCTGTGGTCAGAAACTACATTGAATGGGTATTGGAGCTCCCTTGGAAAGAAAAAACAAACGAGCTCCTTGATTTGGACAACGCTGAAAGGGTGCTGAATAAGGACCACTATGGGCTTGAGAAGGTTAAGGAGCGCATTTTGGAGTATTTGGCTATTAGGATATACAATAACAGCGTGAAAGGCCCTATCCTATGCTTAGTTGGGCCGCCGGGCGTAGGAAAGACGTCCATAGCCAAGTCCGTTGCTAGCGCGCTCAACAGAAAGTATGTGAGGATGTCGCTGGGAGGTGTGAGGGACGAAGCTGAAATAAGGGGGCATAGGCGGACGTATATCGGCGCGATTCCGGGGCGGATCATTACGGCGCTTAAGCAGGCGGGCACAAAAAACCCGCTGATACTGTTGGACGAAATTGACAAGATGAGCAACGATTTCAGGGGGGACCCTTCTTCGGCAATGCTTGAAGTCTTGGACGGGGAGCAAAACTTTGCGTTCAGGGATCATTATATTGAGTTGCCCTTTGACCTGTCGGACGTTTTGTTTATGACGACAGCAAACAACGCGGACGCTATTTCAAAGCCACTTTTGGACCGCATGGAGACGATATACTTATCGGGCTACACCGAAGAGGAAAAGGTGCGGATTGCGCTTGATTTCCTTGTGCCCAAACAGTTGAAGGTTCATGGGATCGCAAAGAAGAGCGTAAAGTTTGACGAGCAATCCGTAAAGGACATCATCAACTATTACACCAGGGAAGCCGGGGTCAGGAACCTGGAGCGGGAGATTGCCAATATATGCAGGAAATCTGTGAAGCAAATGGTCTCGACCGGAAAAAAGTCGCTTAGGGTAACTGCAAACGCAGTGGAAAGGCTCCTTGGGACAAAGAAATACAGATACGAAAAAATAGCGGGGACAAACGAAGTTGGGATTGCTAAGGGGCTTGCGTGGACGCCTGTTGGCGGTGAAACGTTGAGCATTGAAGTGAACTTGATGAGCGGCACAGGGAAACTTGAACTGACGGGGCAGCTGGGCGACGTTATGAAGGAGTCGGCAAAAGCCGCCGTGAGCTTTATCAGGTCAAGGGCTGACGCCCTTAAGGTTGACGAAGACTTCTATAGCAAGCACGACATACATATACATGTGCCGGAGGGTGCTATACCAAAGGATGGGCCGTCGGCGGGCATTACGCTGGCTACGGCTATGACATCCGCGCTTACTGGCGTCCCGGTCAGAAAAAATGTCGCGATGACTGGGGAGATAACGCTCAGGGGGCGGGTCCTCCCAATCGGGGGGCTCAAGGAAAAAGTGCTTGCGGCGCACAGAGCGGGTATTGACACGGTCATTTTGCCGATAGATAATAAAAAGGACATTGAGGATATTCCGGCTAACATAAGGGAGAAAATAAAGTTTGTTTTGGCGGCAAATATGGACGACGTGTTGAATACGGCTTTATGCGACAGCCCAGAGCCACCGGAAGTGGAATGCCGCAGCGAAAGCATAGGGATTATGATAAACAACGTTAGCAATCATGCAATTATAGAGGAAGAACGGGTTGAACATTAGGCATTATATGTGTATAATGTCTTAAGGCATCAATGATGATACAGCATGGTAACCCAGAAAGGTGGCCCGGTAAGGTAATCCAGCATGGTAATCCAGCAAGATAACCCGGCAAGGTAATCCAGAGAGTATCCAGCAAGGTAATCCAGCAAGATGACCCAGCAAGGTAATCCAGAGAGAACCCAGCAAGGTAATCCAGCAAGATAACCCGGCAAGATGACCCGGCAAGGGGACCAGCAAGGTGACCCAGGAGGTGGCCCAGCACATTTTTATGTTCGATTGTTTCGAAAGGGGAAGGCCGGTTGTTTCAGTTTTCGTTGGCGGTAATACTTGTTATAGCTGTTACATCGTTATTGTTTAGTGTTTATTTAAAACTTGTAAATAAATTAGACAAGGTTATGGTAATCTACATTGCCTGTTCGAACACTCTGTTCTGTCTACTGTTTCCATGGCTATTTGGGTTGTTGCGCGGGAGGACTCTTGATGGTAAACCAATGAGAGGGGTGGTTTTCTCACTCTCAATAATGACGGTTGTCATGTTGGTTTACCTTTTTTTCATCATGATAAAGATTGCCGGAAAATACAGGGAAACCGGGTATGATGTCGGCATTCGCACATTAAAACAAAGAAAACAAGAATCCCTCTTTATAAATAAAAGTTTTGAAAAAGCTGGCTCCGATGGCAGTTTAGCATTGGACATTGACTCAGCAGACGAGTTTTTTGAAGAGGCGGTGTATGGGTTGGCTGCGGCTGACGCGGACATCGGCGAGGACATCGGCAGAGACATCGGCGCGGACGATGGCATAGAGGGCGGAGCCGTTGATGGGGTTGGGGATGCCCAATTTTATGAAGCACAGATGTACGGGGGCATGCAAGAGCATGTGGATGGCGGGTTCGAAGGGTTTGAAGGACATGAAGGGTACGATGGTCTTGACGGGCATGAAGGTTACGAAGGGTACGAAGATCTTGAAGGGTTTGAAGGGTTTGTTGAAATTGAGGAATCTGGTGAGTTCGAAGGGCAGAGTGGATTTGAAGGGACAAGCGGATTTGAAGGGCTTGATGTGGAATACGAGTTTGAGGGGCAGAGTGGGTTCGAAGGGCACGATGTAGCCGACATGGCCGACCTAACAGATATAACTGATCTAACCAATCTAACTGATCTGACAGATCTAACCGATCTAACTGATCTAACCAATCTAACTGATCTAACTGATCTAACCGAGCTAACTGATCTAACCGATATGTCAGAGTTTACCGACATAGCTGGGTTTACCGATTTGGACGATATAACCTCGCACGACGAAACGGATGGTTTTGCTGGCTTAGCTGAATTAACTTCACAAGACGGTATTGATGAGCTTGCCGGATTGGCTGGCTTAGCTTCGCAAGCTGAATTGGATGAGCTTGCAGTGTTGCATGGCCTTGACGATTCAGATGAAGTATACGGCCTTGACGATATGGCGGATATAGCCGCGCTTGACGCCCTGGTTGAGCCTGACAGCCAATATGAGATGGCGACGTTAGACACTGTGCTAGATTCTGCGCTTGACTCTGCGCTAGACCCTGAGCTAGACGGCGTAGGAGATGTTGACACACAGGCTCAAGCTCCTGTAGAGCTTGCCAGATTGCCTCAATTTGATTTCGAACTTGGTGAGATTAGCGAGATTGGAGAAGAGGCAGACGAGGCTTTTGATTGGGAAGGGGCCTCAGTAAGTGCAGTTGGCGGCAAGGCCTTACCTCGCGATGGGCAACCAGCAGAGTTGCATGAAGAAATAGCGGGGGGGTTGCGTGATGGGCTGATGGAGGAGTTGCGTGAAGAATTGTATGATGGCGCGGCTTGGGAAGGAGCGCCAATAGAGATAGATGGAGATGCGACCTGGGAGGAAATTCCTGTTGATGCGGAATACGAAGCAGTTTGGGAAGAGGGGCCAGTTGAAGCAGATGATCGATTCCCATGGGGGGATGGGCCTATCGAGCTAGAAGGCGAGGGCACCTGGGGAGAAGAGCTTGTTGAGACATACGGAGAGGCTTCGGACTGGGAGGAAGAGCCTATTGGGTCAGAAGAAGAATTAGTGCCTTGGGAGGAAACTGAATCTGTTATGGCAAAAATGTCAAAATTTGTCATGATAGAAGAAGATAAAGTAGCAGAGGATATGGAAGCAGAAGAGATGCTTGCGGCTTTTGAAGCGGCAAGGAAAGAAGAGCCTGTTGAAGCAGAAGATGAGACAGCTTGGGAAGGAGCCGGACCTGTCATGATGGAAGAAGACACAAGAGCAGAAGAGATACTAGCGACTTATGAAGCGGAAAGGGAAGAAGGGCCTGTTAGAGCAGAAGACGGGACAGCTTGGGATAGGGTTGAACCTGTTGTGATGGATGAAGACGTTATAGCAGATGAGATTCTTACGACTGATGAAGCGGTTGAGAGGGAAGGGTATATTGAATTTAAAGGCGAAGAGATTGTTGAAGAAGCTATACCAGATGCTATGGGCGAAGTAAGAGAGACAGAAGAGGTTCTTGTGGCCTACGAAGCGGTTGTGGCTGAAGAACAAGTGGAGATTGAAGACGGAGCGGTTGTGGTTGAAGAACAAGTGGAGACTGAAGACGGAGCGGTTGTGGTTGAAGAACAAGTTGAGACTGAGGATGAAGCGATTCTAGAAGTAGAGCCTGTTGAGATTGAAGACGAAACGGTTGTGAAAGAAGAGTCAACCGAAACAGAAGATGGGTCGGTTATTAAGGAAGATGAGCCGGACACGACGGAAGAAGGAATAGAAGCAAAAGAGGTTTTCGGGGTTGGCGAAGCGGCCACAGGCGAAGAGCCTATTGAGATAGAATATGAAACGGTTGAGGAAGATAAACCTGATGAGATAGGCGAAGAAGTGTATGTAGAAGAAAAACCTATGGAAACAGATGTCGAAACGTATGTGGAAGAAGAGTACACTGAAGAAATAGAAGGCGAAGCGGCATGGGAAGAAGAACCCATTGAAATAGAAGGCGAAGCATATGTGGAAGAAGAGCCAACAATAGCGGAGGACGAAGCTACATGGGAAGAAGAACCTACAACAGTGGAAGGCGAAGCTACATGGGGAGAAGAACCCATTGAATTAGAAGGCGAAGCTACATGGGAAGAAGAATCTACTATAGCGGAAGACGAAGCTACATGGGACGAAGAACCCATTGAGTTAGAAGGCGAAGCATATGTGGAAGAAGAGCTAACAATAGCGGAAGACGAAGCCGCATGGGGAGAAGAACCCATTGAGTTAGAAGGCGAAGCATATGTGGAAGAAGAGCTAACAATAGCGGAAGACGAAGCCGCATGGGAAGAAGAACCTACAATAGCGGAAGACGAAGCCGCATGGGGAGAAGAACCTTCAATAGAGGAAGACGAAGCTGTATGGGAAGGAGAACCTATTGAAACAGAAGATGAAGCTGCTATTGACGGAGAACCTATTGAAACAGAGGGCGTAGCTGCATGGGGAGAAGAGCCCATTGTGACAGAAGGGGCCGGAGCGCAGGTAGTTGGTTTTGGCGTGGATGATACTGGGTCGCTTTCGACCGATATTACTATTGCTTATGATTCAGCGGATATTGATGCCAATATTGAAAAAATGGGCGTCGAAAGCAAAATTGCTGTTGACAGCGAAGAAAATATTGGTAAAATGGATATAATAGGTTATGATGACCAAAACTTTGAAAAAATGGAAGTAACAGAGCTGGTTTATATCGCATTTGAAAAAATGGCGGAGGGGAAACTTGAGCAAGCAGCGGAATGCTTTGAGGAGATTTTAAAAAGGCGGCCTTCAAGGGATTTTGAATTCCAGATCGCAGCTAAGCTGTGTTACATATACAAAGAGTTTGGCCTTGCCGACTTGGCCCTTGATATTCTCGAAAGCTATAAGAACAAATACGAAGACAAGATTAGCGAAGACATTTTGATTGAAATGGAAGAATACATGAATGAATTGAAAACTTAAACAGTTTATTTCGGGTATTGGAGGATGGGATGATGAAGAAGACTGAAGAAATGATTGGGTTGCCGATAATTAGCATTGCGGATGGGATGGAGATTGGCAATGTTAAAAGCCTGATTGTAGACACGGACGACCGGAAGGTCAGTTATTTTGTTGTTGACAGGGGAATGCATTTACTTGGGGCAAAGGTTATTCCGTCTGAGGGGGTACTTGGTATTGGCGAATATGCTATGACCATTGAAAACGAGGATGCGATATTAACTATCAGCAAGGTGCCTGCCGCAATACAGCTTCTTGAGAAAAACATAGCCGTAAAGGGGTCAAAGATGCTAACGGAGAGGGGCAAAATGGCTGGCGAGGTGACGGAAGTCTACTTTGACGAGAACGACGACTGTAAAATAAAAGGGATTGAGTTCATGCCATTGGGCAGCCAACAGTCAGTCAAGTTTTTGCCAGACAAATATGTGATGACTTACGGCAAACAGCTTGTCATCGTATACGATTCATTTGAGAGTATGGCATCGGATTGATGTGATACAGGGGCAGACAGTTATATGTAAAATATTGGAGGAAAAAGCTGATGAAAAAAACTAAAGAAATAATTGGCCTACCAATAATCGGAGTATTGGACGGCATGGAAGTCGGCAACGTCAAGAGTTTGATTATTAATGCCGACGACCGCACGATCAATTACATCATAGTCGACAGCGGGGTACATCTACTGGGGGCAAAAGTAATTCCATCGAACAAAATTCTTGGCATTGGCGAATATGCAATGACTGTCGAAGACGAAAGCGTAATCTCGATTATTAGCAAAGTTCCAGCAGCGATCGAACTTTTGGGAAAAAATGTGTTGGTTAGCGGCGCAAAGCTACTCACCAAAAGGGGAAAAATGGTTGGAGAAGTAACGGAGATATATTTTGACGAGGTAGATGGCTGTAGGATTAAGGGGATAGAATATATGCCAATAGATAATCCGGCAGACGTTAAGGTTCTTTCGGACAAGGGCGTTATTACCTATGGAAAGCAGCTTGTCATAATAGTTGACGAATATGAGAGCATGTCGCTGGCTGTTGACGACACAGACAGGGCGCGGGAAGAATATCGGCAAGAGTCAATAGGGTATTACCAGGCTGACCCGCCAGGAACTCTTGAAGAGACTGCCGTGTTTACCCAGGATGGGCAATGGCTGGATGAAGCGGGCAACGAAGCTAGCGCCGGCGATTCCGTGGGCGAGTATATTCCCGGTGAGGAGGCTGAATTCTTTTCCGGGGAAGCAACTGGATATGAGAAAACGGAGGAAGCTGTAGCTAACGTTGAGCCTGAGCCGCAAACGATGCGTATTGTCGCGCCAGGGCTTGAAGAACAGGAAGAAGTAGGGATCATCCCCGAAATAGCGGAATCGGTTTATGACGAGGTAGAGAGGTTGTCTGCACAAATTTCTGCGCAAGCCCAAGAACCAGAGTTGACGGCGGAACCGGCACCGGAACCGGAACCTGCGCCGGAACCAGTTCCGCATCCTACCGCCACTGCCATACGGGGTAAGGGGAAGGCTGTGGCAGACGCTGGTAGAGGTTCGGCAGTCGTTGATGATGAGGCTGTGTTGTTCGAAGAGCGCCAAAAGAAGTATTTATTAGGGAGAAAAGTCACAAAGACTATTCTTAGCAGAAAAGGCGAAGTAATCGCAGAGGAGGGGTCTGAAATTACTGACTCCATAATAGAAAGCGCAAAGAAAGAAGGTAAAATGGTTCAGTTGGTCATGAACAATAGGGCATGAAGCGATTAGCGACAATACTCGCGCTTATTGTCTGTCAGATAGTCGGCGCTTTAGCAGTGGGCTTTACTATCGTTGATATGAATATA
>Ga0099364_10013556_pt1 | contig 10926 bp, 7 predicted proteins | sample TergutTh196P3_FD_73070 | JGI IMG/M metagenome (GOLD analysis project Ga0099364, IMG submission 73070) | Microcerotermes parvus P3 segment gut microbial communities from Pointe-Noire, Republic of the Congo - Th196 P3 | ecosystem: Host-associated > Arthropoda: Insects > Digestive system > Gut ... | reverse complement strand
ACCGGTCGAAAGCAAAAAGAGTGTTGGAGAGTTTGGTCATTGTTTGTTTGATTTCCTGCGGAATTTCGCGGACAACTTCCTTAACAATGGTGTCTTTTACAATCACTTCTTGTATAACAGTGTCCTTAACGATGACTTCTTTTACAATGGTGTCCCGTTCGATGATTACCTTGGGTTCTTTCTTCTTTCCGACCCGCAGTCCGAGGCGGACATGTAGTCCGGTCGCCAGCAGATTTGCCGCCGTTACGGCAGAGTTCATCTCCAAAACGCTGTGGTTTGCCGTCTGCGCCGACGCATCTTTTTGAACAAGATTGACATCGGTCGCCTTGCGGACATCGTTCAGTCCGTAGTCAATATACGGAGCAATGTAAAGCCACATCTTGTCCCGACATTGTACCTTCGCCCCCAACTCAGCGGTAAGCGAGACAGGGATTTTCAACTTTAATGACCCGCTGTTGGCGTAGTCCTCAAAAGCAAAATCCTCTCGATAGTGCCAAGTTGTTTCGTCGAACAGTCCGCCGGACATCTTTTCAGCCGCCTGCTTGTAGGTCGACATAATAGGAATGCCGACCTTCACGCCCGCCATGGCATAAAATCGCACCGCCTTTCCCGCCGCCGCATTAAACTGCAACGTAATGGGAATGTTAATAACCGACACGACCTGCTTCTCGGAGAAACCCGAAAAGTTGGTAATGTAATTCTGTCCGCTACCGCCCCCGACAGGAGCCGTGTACCACAGGTTGTCGGTCAACGTTACCTTGTTTCGGAACTGATAGAATTCTAATCCTGTTCCGATTCCCCATTGGTCGGCGATGAAAAAGGTATAGTTAAACCCCGCCTTAAAGCCGAATCCCAAAGGGTTTTTCCCCGACAACACCCCGTAAATATTGGAGTGAATACCTCCCCCAACAACAATAGCAACCTCATGAGGCGGCTCCTGTGAGGAAGTCTGTGCCTTTGTCTTTGTTGTCTCTGCGGACAAGGCGGCAATGCAAAGGGTAAGTGCCGCAAATCGAAATCTGTTTTTGATGTTCATCTCTCTTCTATATTTGTTACCTACTTTTTTTATTTAAAAAATTCAACGTTTATACAAAATGCTCGTATTACGAACTTTCGACTTGCAAAGGTACAACAGTTTTTTGAATTTTTTCTACGTAAAATTACTTACTTTTTTGACGAATTTTCTAAGTAATTTTACTTAGATGTTTCTACGTAATTTTACGTAGATGGATTTTTTTAGTTGTTGATAATCAGGTTGTTTCGATTTTTTTTTGACGGCGGAAGTCAGCACGCGGCAAAAAATGGAAATTGCATCAAAAGTGGGGAAGTGGGAGAATTTTGGTAAAATTTTGCAAAAATTTTTGCACCCTTGCGTTAAGAAATATCAAACGCAAAGAGGAGCGCAAAGTTCGCAAATGGTAAATCTTGTAAATCTTGTTAAAATCGTGGTTCAAGACAAAAAAAATTTTAACCCCTTTTTGTAATTCCAAAAAAAGTTGTACCTTTGCGACTCTTTCATATAAAGAGTTATTATTAAATGTAAAACATTATGCCAAAAGAAGTTAAGATAGATAATACGGAAAAATTAAAAGTATTAAATTCCACGTTGGAACGCTTGGAAAAGGTGTATGGCAAGGGCGCTATTATGAAGTTGGGCGATACCCCCGTGGAAAATATAGATGTAATCCCAACGGGGTCGTTAGGATTGGACGTTGCACTCGGCGTAAACGGGTTGCCGAGAGGACGGGTAATCGAGATTTTTGGACCTGAATCTTCGGGGAAAACAACCTTGGCAATCCACGCCATAGCAGAGGCACAACGCAAGGGCGGAATTGCCGCTTTTATAGATGCAGAACACGCTTTTGATAGATTTTATGCGGAAAAACTCGGCGTTGATATTCAAAATTTATTGATTTCTCAACCCGACAACGGCGAACAGGCACTCGAAATTGCGGACAATCTGATACGTTCCGGCGCTATTGATATTATCGTCATCGACTCGGTGGCGGCGCTAACTCCCAAAAGCGAAATAGAGGGCGAAATGGGCGATTCAAAAATGGGATTGCAGGCGCGTTTGATGTCGCAGGCGTTGCGTAAACTTACTTCAACTATCAGTAAAACAAATTGTTGCTGTATTTTTATCAATCAGTTGCGGGATAAAATAGGTGTAACTTACGGAAGTCCCGAGACGACAACGGGCGGAAATGCGTTAAAATTTTATGCGTCTGTGCGGTTGGATATTCGCCGGCAGGGACAACCGCTGAAAGACGGCGATAATTCCGTGGGCAATCGCGTAAAGGTGAAAGTTACGAAGAATAAGGTCGCTCCGCCGTTCCGCACCGCTGAATTTGACATAATGTATGGCGAAGGGATTTCAAAAGTGGGAGAAATTGTTGATTTGGGGGCGGATTATAACGTTGTTAAAAAAAGTGGTTCGTGGTATTCCTACGGAGATACAAAATTAGGACAAGGCAGAGATGCCGTCAAACAACTGTTGCTTGACAATCCCGAACTGTCCGCGGAATTGGAAGAGAAAATTAAGACGGCAATTGCGGGTAGGTAGAGGTAGGGCTTTTGTTAACAAGAGAAATCAAATTATGGCACAAAATGGGAAAATTTAGACAAAAAAAACAGACTGTTGGGGTGATAGGCTTGGCTGTTGGACTGTTTTTTTCTTGTACAAATAAAAAACAGGAGCAATACGCCTCTATGTCGGAAGAACTTGTCAAAATATACAAGGATATAGAAAAAAATCCGCGTAATGCAGACTTGTATTTAGAGTTGTCAAGATATTATACAGATGCCGGACAGTTAGACAGTGCCTTAAACAACACCTTGGTTGCCGTTCGGTTAAAGCCCGACAATTCCGATGTATATGTTGCCGTATCGGACGTGTATTTTGCGATGGAACATTTTGATAATGCGGAAGAAATGTTGAAAAAAGCCATCACTTTGAATGCCAAAAATAACGAGGCTTATTTGAAATTGGGGTTGCTGTACACCACGAATAAAGAGTATACACTATCGGAAAATATACTAACAAAAGCCATTCGGCTACAGCCGCACAATCCAAAAGCGTATCATATTTTGGCATGGAATTATCGAAAAACAGGGGATACAGCATCGGCAATCCGCAGTTATCTTGCCTCCGCCGACCAAGACCCCAGTCATTTTGATGCCTATATGGAACTTGGATTTTTATACCACTGCCGACATAATCGTTTAGCCATAGATTATTACAACAACGCCCTAAATATACAACCCGACAATATACAGGTATTGTACAACATTGCAATGTTTTATCAAGAAACGAATGATTATGAAAGGGCATTGGAAAAATACAGAATGATATTGCAAATAGAACCAAATCACATACTTGCACTCTATAATATGGGTTGGATTTATTTGGTAGAACAGGAAAAATTTGAAGAAGCCGTTGTTTTTTTCACAAAGGCAATAGAACAGGATAATACATACGCAGCGGCGGTTTACAACCGCGGCTACTGTTTTGAACAACTAAAAAACTACGACAACGCACGACAGGATTATATGTATTCCCTGCGTTTGATAAATAATTATCCTTTAGCCGTTGAGGGGTTGAACAGGTTGGATAAAGTACGGTGAAGACCCCTTTTTTTCCCTAACAATATATTTATTCCTGTCGGAAGAACTGCGGGAAATCATTTCACCCAAAAATCCTGCCAAAAACAGCATCAATCCGAACACCATCGCCAAAAGGGCAAGGTAAAACAAGGGTTGGTCGGTTACCTGACGGTAGGTAACGTCGCCCGTATATGCGTGATTTAATTTTCTAATTATCAACCAAATCGTGATAATAAAACCTGCCAAAAAAGAAAGCGTTCCGCCGACTCCGAAAAAGTGCATCGGTTTTTTGCCGAACTTGGAAACAAATGTGATGGAAATCAAGTCTAAATAGCCGTTTACAAACCTGTCCCAACCGAATTTTGTTTCCCCAAATTTCCTTTTTTGGTGCACCACCACCTTTTCGCCGATGTTGGTAAAACCCGCCCATTTGGCGATAACGGGGATATAGCGGTGCATTTCACCATAGACTTCGATGGATTTTACCACATCGTTTCGGTAGGCTTTTAGTCCGCAATTCATATCGTGGAGTTTTACGCCGGTCATTACGCGGGCGGTAGCATTGTAGATTTTAGAGGGAATATTTTTTGCCAACGCATTATCATAACGCTTTTTCTTCCAGCCTGACACGAGGTCGCAGCCGTCTTCTTTTATCATCTTATACAGTTCGGGGATTTCGTCTGGACTGTCTTGCAAATCGGCGTCCATAGTGATGACAACGTCTCCCTGAACGTGTTCAAATCCCACGTTTAACGCCGCCGATTTTCCGTAATTCCGCCGAAAACGAATGCCTTGTATGGCTGGATTTTCCTCTCGAAGTTGTTCTATCACCTCCCACGATTTATCCGTACTGCCGTCGTCCACGAAAATAATTTCATACGTAAACCTATGGTTTTCCATCACTTTGCGTATCCACGCCGCCAATTCGGGAATGGATTCTTCCTCGTTTAATAAGGGGATTATGATTGATATGTTCATATTTTAATGGTTTGCTATATTTTGCATAAAAAAATCGAAAGTGCAAAGGTAGCATTTTTTTTGTTTGCTGATTCGGTTTTTTTGATTTATCCCGTCCTAAAAAAAATGCTATCTTTGCAAATTCATTTTCGTAAATAACACAAACAGGAAAATATGAGTTTTAAAATCATCGTTTTGGCGAAGCAAGTTCCTGATACACGGAACGTTGGAAAAGACGCTATGAAAGAAGACGGAACAGTAAATCGGGGCGCATTGCCCGCTATTTTTAATCCGGACGACCTCAATGCACTCGAAATGGCGTTGGAGGCAAAGTCTCGGATACCCGAAGCAGAATTAAGCATAATCACGATGGGACCGCCGCGTGCGGCTTCTATTATTAGAGAATCAATGTATCGGGGCGCCAACGACGGTTGCCTTTTAACCGACGCACGTTTTGCGGGGTCGGACACCTTGGCAACGTCTTATGCCTTGTCTAAGGCGGTGGAGGCGTACAAACCCAATCTTATTTTCTGCGGCGTGCAGGCGATAGACGGCGATACGGCACAAGTAGGACCTCAAATTGCAGAAAAATTAACCCTTCCGCAAATAACCTACGCCGAAGAATTGGAATCCATCGACACAGAAAAAATACGCATCAAACGCCGTCTGGAACGGGGTGTGGAAACAGTCGAAACATCTTTGCCTGCGTTGGTAACCGTACACAGTTCGGCAGCGGTATGTCGTTCGAGAAATGCCAAATTACTGATGAGGTACAAACACGCACGCACAGCATCGGAATTGCAAGACGAAACGCGCGACTATACCGAAATGTACAACAACCGCCCCAATTTGTTAATTCAAGAGTGGAACGTGGATACCGTACAAGCCGACACGAACAAATTGGGATTAAGCGGTTCGCCCACAAAAGTAAAGAAAATCGACAGCGTGGTACTGACGCAAAAAGATTCCAAAGTGTTTTCCAACTCCGACGCAGATGTGGAACAATTAGTGCTGGAATTGCTGGAAAGTAGAGTTATTGGGTAAACCAAATGAAAAACGAAACACCATATCAACCATATTTCAACCTTCCCACGGTTAGGGGGAGGGCAAAATCTGTATTTCACCGTTCCCATAGTCAGGGGGAAGGCGTTTCTTCTGTTTTTCGTCGTTCCCACAGTCAGGGGGGAGGCGTTTCTTGCGTTTTTCGTTGTTCCCACGGTCAGGGGGAGGGCGTTTCTTCTGTTTTTCGCCGCTCCCACGGTCAGGGGGGAGGCGTTTCTTCTGTTTTTCGCCGTTCCCACGGTCAGGGGGGAGGCATTTTTGTTGTTTTTGCAAATTATTAATTTATCTATATATAAAAATTTTTATGATACAGAAATTTCCAATAACCGATTTACGCAACGCCGAACACTACCAGTTCATCAGCAGTGCGTGCGATATTTTTGCCAAGTTTAACGTGGATAAGGAAAACCTCGGCGGACTTTATGATGAGTTAAATCGGCTTCTCAAAGCGGCAGAGGCGGCGTTGGCACTCGAAAAAAAGAATCAAAAAATCGGCGAGAAGAACGATGCAGACCGCTATCGAGACCGTCTGCACAGCAAGTTGTTCAACTATTTAAAGTCGATTTTGTATGACGAAAAAGACAGTCGTTTCAACGATGCGCAAGCGGTAATGCGGGTGGTTAAAGAGGCGGGAAATCCGACCAAATTAGCCGAAAACGCCGAAAGTGCCATGCTAATCGCACTGGGGAACAAGTTGGCACCGTATAAGGAACAGATGGAGGGCTGCGGCTGCGAGTCCATATTGGACGACCTGCTAACGGCAAACCAAAAGTTTATCGCTCTGGAGACGGAGGTGCGCGAGATGCTTGCCGAACAGAAACTCAACGAGTCGGCGATGTCCATGACCGCCGTCCGCAAGCAAATAGACCCCGTGTACCGCACCATTATCAATGCGATTAACGGCTATTGCGGCATTCCGTCCAAAAAAGAGGAGTACAAAGAATTGGTGGTCGAAATGAACGTGTTAGTCGCACGGTACGATGCACTGCTTATGGGGAGGAAAAAAAGTTAATAATTAATAAAAAGATTATGGAAGCAATCGCTTTAGAGCAAAAAGTAAATCAATTGCCCTTTGAAATGCGCCAACAGGTTTCGGATTATTTGGATTTTTTATTGTCCAAATACCGCACTCACAAGCCCGAAGACCCCGCACCCGCAAAACCATACGCAGGATGTATGAAAGGAACAGTACTTTGGATGAGTGATGATTTTAACGAACCCTTAGAGGATTTTAAAGATTAGGCAACCCTAAAAACGCTTCGTCATTGCGGGCTTGACCCGCAATCTCCTATAAAGAAGCGTTGTAGGCAGAAGATTGCGGGTCAAGCCCGCAATGACGAGGTGTGTGAAAATAGAATTTTTAGGAATTTCCTAAAATAAAACAGCAACTTTTCAGTTACTCAGTTACGAATAAAATAAATTTTTTTTGCGTAAAATGAACAATCCCAAATCCGTAACCATAATAGAGCGAAACGACGAAAACAACCAAGAAGTAACCGACAAACTGACCGAGACAATAAAATCTTTTTCAACACTGTCGGACGAGGAAAGGAAAAAACTGTCCGCCTCGGCGGTTGAGGTGTCCAACAGGGCGCTTTGGAAGAATTTTGTGAATGAATATCTGTCGCTGTACGAAACGGCGTTGGAAAAAGTCGAAAAACGGCGTGAATTGATTGTGGAACCGTCCCGACAGCGGGCTTTGGTGGACGTTTTCCCCGCCCAAGAAACGCAGTTCCCGATATGGAGAAAGTTTGAAATCCAAACAAGCATGCCCCAACGGCTAAACGGACTGGCAGACCTATCAATGAACCTGTGGTGGACGTGGAGCGACGACGCCGCCAAAATGTTTAAATACATCGACCCAAAACTGTGGACGGCAACGTCCTACAACCCCGTCGCCTTTTTGGAGGAAATTACGTGGTCGAGAATGAAAGAATTGGAATTTGACGCCCCCTTCCTCCAACTGTACGACAACGTGTACGCCGAATTTTCCGCCTATATGACGGCAGAAAAAAATAAAAAATCCCCCAAAATCGCCTATTTCAGCATGGAATATGGACTGAATGACAACCTGCAAATCTTTTCGGGCGGACTGGGAATCCTCGCCGGCGACTACCTCAAAGAAGCCAGCGACACAAATACCGATATGATAGGCGTCGGACTGCTGTATCGGCACGGATATTTTAAACAAAAAATCTCGGTAAACGGCGAACAACAAGCCGAATACATCTACCAAAATTTTGAAAAAATGCCCGTCCTCCCCGTGCGGGACAAAACAGGAATGCAGCAAAAAGTAAGTATCCATTTCCCCGGACGAATTGTTTACGTAAAAATCTGGAAAGCGGACGTGGGACGAATACCGCTTTTTTTGTTAGACACCGACACGGACGAAAACCAAGAACAAGACAGAAATATAACCTCAAAACTCTACGGCGGAGACGTGGAATTTCGGTTTATACAAGAAATGATACTCGGAATAGGCGGCATCCGAGCGCTGCGGGATATGGATATTCGACCCGACATTTACCACTGCAACGAGGGACACGCCGCTTTTATCGGACTGGAACGGCTGCGAAGACTGCGTACCAAAAGAAACCTCAAATTTGAAAAAGCACTGGAAATTATCCGCGCCTCAACCCTCTTTACAACCCACACGCCTGTTGCGGCGGGACACGATGTGTTCGACGAAAACCTCGTCCGTAAATACATGTCCCACTACCCCGAACGGCTGAAAATATCGTGGGAAGAGATGATGAAATTGGGCAGAACAAACCCCGCAGACAAGTTCTCGATGAGTTATTTGGCGGCAAACGTCTCGCAGGAGATAAACGGCGTGTCGAAACTGCACGGAAAAGTCTCCCAAAAAATGTTCGCCGACTTGTGGAAAGGGTATTTCCCCGAAGAAAATCACATCGGATACGTTACAAACGGCGTCCACTACCACACGTGGACGGCAAAAGAATGGAAATTATTGTACGAGAATACGTTTGGAGACGGATTTTTAAGCGATATGTCCAACGCCGATTACTGGAGAAAAATACAAAACGTTGACAATGCAACAATATGGTCAATCCGACAGAAAGAGCGGACAAAATTGGTGGACTATGTCCGTAATCGAATAAAATCCAACTGGATAAAGCGCTACGAAGACCCCAAAAGTTTGGTCAGTATTTTGGAAAACATTAACGAAAACGTCCTCACCATTGGCTTCGCCCGCCGATTTGCGACCTACAAACGCGGCGATTTACTCCTTGGCAACTTAGACAGGTTATCCAAAATATTAAACAACAAAAATATGCCCGTTCAACTCCTCTTCGCAGGAAAAGCCCACCCCAACGACAAGGCAGGACAGGATTTGATAAAAAAAATAATCGCCATCTCCAAGCGTCCCGAATTTTTAGGCAAAATTATTTTTATCGAAGATTACGACATCTTTTTAGCCAAAAAATTAGTGCAAGGCGTTGATATATGGCTGAATACGCCCACCCGTCCGCAAGAGGCGTCGGGAACAAGCGGTATGAAAGCCGTGATGAACGGCGCCCTGCACTTTAGCGTGTTAGACGGCTGGTGGGTCGAAGGTTATCGCCCCAACGCAGGCTGGGCATTGCCCGAAAAAACCGACTACGAAAGCCAAGAACTGCAAAACGAACTCGACTCGCAAACAATCTACAATATGCTGGAAAACGACATCGTGCCGCTGTTTTACGATAGAGACAACAACAATATCCCGAACAATTGGATAAACGTTATCAAAAATTCCATCGCAGAAATCGCCCCGCAATTCACCACAAAACGAATGATTGACGACTATAAAGAAAAGTATTACACAAAATTATACCATCGGTCGGAACTGCTGCGCAAAGACGAATATAAATTGGCAAACGAAATCTCCCACTGGAAAAAAAATATTCGCAAACACTGGGACGAGTTGGAAATCATCAGTGCAAAATTCCCCGATTATGAGAAAAATCCGATGAACATTGAAAAAGATTTTACGGGAGAAATAGAAATAAATTTAAACCAATTATCGCCCGAAGACATCGGCGTTGAGGTCATCATCTGCGACTCGTCTAAGTGCAACAAAAACGGTATTTCAGAAAAATACACCGCCGAATTGGTAAGCGTAAGGGACAACATTGCCAAATACATTATTAAGGGGTCGCCGCAGAGGTCGGGTTTTTACAGTTATGCTGTCCGCATTCACGCCGCAAACAAACTACTCCCCTACCCGCAGGACTCGGGCAGGGTGCGGTGGGTTTGATAAATATAGAGAATGGGGAGAAAATGATACCTTTTCTCTATAAATTTTTTTCCCCATCCTAATTTCAAGTCTGTAATTGAAAAATTTTATTATACCTTTGCAAAATAACAAAAAAATATAACTAACATGAGAAGAATAATTGTAACAATTTGTCTAAGTATCTTTTCCGTTGCGGTTTTTGCGCAGGAGAAAGACCTTTTGAAAGTCCAAAAAATAGTTTTGGACAACGGACTGACCGTCCTTTTGAACGAAGACCGCAGCGAACCCAAAGTCTATGGCAGTGTAATTGTGAAGGTCGGCTCTAAACACGACCCAGAAAAGGCAACCGGTCTGGCGCACTATTTTGAACACATCATGTTCAAAGGCACCGACAGCATTGGTTCGCTTGATTATGAGACAGAAAAAGTGTATTTGGACAGCATCACCGCCCTTTACGATGTCCTTTGTAAAACCACCGACAAAAAAGAACGGCATAAATTGCAGGTTCACATTAACGAGTTGTCTATCAAGGCGGCGGACTATGCCATTCCCAACGAAATGGATAAGTTGTTGAAAAAGTACGGCGGTACGGGCGTAAATGCCTATACGTCTCTCGAAACAACGGTGTATCACAACACGTTTCCGCCTCAGCAGGTCGAGCGTTGGATGGATATTTACGCCGAACGATTTCGCAACCCTGTTTTTCGGTTCTTCCAAAGCGAATTGGAAACGGTTTACGAGGAGCGAAACATGTACGCCGATGATATGGAAGATAAACTATTTGAGGAAGTTAACAAGTTGATATTCCAAAAGCATCCGTATAGAAATCCCGTTCTCGGGACGGCAAAAGATTTAAAAAATCCGTCCATCTCAAAGATTACTCAGTTTTACAACGATTATTATGTTGCCAACAACATGGCGTTAGTTTTAGTGGGAGATTTTGATACGGAGACTGTTCTGCCGATGATTAAAGAAAAATTCGGTACGTGGAAAAGCGGCAATGTGCCTGTTTTTCCCGCCGAAAAATACAAAGAAGAACCCTACAAAGGTCGGGAATTTCACAC
>Ga0099364_10013555_pt1 | contig 10926 bp, 3 predicted proteins | sample TergutTh196P3_FD_73070 | JGI IMG/M metagenome (GOLD analysis project Ga0099364, IMG submission 73070) | Microcerotermes parvus P3 segment gut microbial communities from Pointe-Noire, Republic of the Congo - Th196 P3 | ecosystem: Host-associated > Arthropoda: Insects > Digestive system > Gut ... | reverse complement strand
TATTCGGGGTGTTTGTGGTCAATTGGGGAGTAGCCCTGCCACTCTACAATGCGGTAACCCCGGCTGTTAATTCCGCAATCATGGCAGTTAACACCCTCTTTTATTTCCCAAAGAGGGTTATGGGAACGCCGTTTACGGAAAATGAACTTGTCCACCCAAAAGAAAATAAGAGCCCCTATAAAGTTTGCAATAATCGTTATCCAAATAGCATTTATATACCCGGTAAGCAGCCAAATAACACCGTATAAAATTGGCGTACTTAACTGCCAGCGGAGAATGTAAAGTAGATATTTTTTTAACATATACTATTTTTACTTGATTTTTAGTTTAGAATCAAGCTCTTTAAAAAAATCTTTAGCGTTTCATGAGCACTGACTTCGGCACATTTTTTTTTAGCTGTGGGGTGAAATTTCATGTAAACTTCATATTGAGTGGGCTTTTTCATGGTTTTATAGTAGGCTTCAAGAATTTCATTGTCTAAAACCGGTAGGAGTCCTTCAAAGTTTTTGTATTTTTTGATGCAGTAAACTGTAAAGAGTGCTTTGCAAAGAGGTTTTGTTCTTTTTATTAATCTGAGTATTAATGTTGTGTTATAGAATACTCCCCCCCTCTTTTATGATTATTTAAGTTATTACTAATAATAGCGTTAGTTCTAAAAAGAGTATTTTAGCACATTACATATAACAGACTTTGAATATATATAATGTTGATTTTTTGACATATGGAGACAATATTTAATTAGGCTTTTTAGTCTATGTACATTGATTATAGAATTGATGGATAATATATCTAGATGAAATAGAATACGCATAGCAAAAAATTTCTAGTGCCTAACTATAATGTTTTGTAAACTAAGAGTATATGCCTTAAATAGATCACATGAAATACCTAAAATCGTAGGGCTTATTATATATTGCCTCATCTTGTTTAGACATCCGAGATAGCACTTTCGCAAAATCAAGAGTAACAGGTAATTGCTTGTATAAACTGTCACCGCTATTCCAATTCATTTTAGATAACATCAAGATTTCATTAACTAGAACATCGCCTGATGATTTTCCATAATAACGTTTCACAATTAATGGGCTTGGTATCCCTCTACTACCCTTATAATAATTAAGTCTCTCTCCCAATAAATCAACATGTTGAACACAGCCATGTGTCCATAATAAGAAGCTAAAATCGTCTAAAGGTATCGTTGTACCACGATGTATAGCGAAAGAGGCAGGATCTTTTGTATAATCTTCTGTGTCATAACGAATTGCCCGCCACGATGAGTATTCCTGTATTTGTAATAATTCAATATCATCTATACCTTCAAGCGCTTGGGTAAAGCCTTTTATCTCATCTTGCGTAAATGGAGTGGTCTTATGTATTACAATTCTTTTAAGATGACCAGGTTGTAAACATTTTAGATACTGGTCACGCAAAGATGACATTAATGATCTTGCTTCATCATATTTCATATAAGGATTATGTTTAAATGATCCATGATCAGATATTTTTCTTAATAATAACCTGATTCCCGTTCCAGTTGAATCGAATAATTGACTACAACCTATACAAGTATTTTTTAGTTTTGATATTGCATAACTGATTCCGACAAATGCAGTATTCTCTTTAACATCAGATGGTTGCCATAAAGCACCTGCAGCTTTTGAATATAACCCGGTAGATAAAGCCCACATAACTTTGCATATATCTTTATATTTCAATGAGCGTTCTTCTATAAATTGAATCTTTACCGATTTATCAGTAGCATATAATTTAAGTGCATCATGTAAATTATAATCAGTTAATTTATCCTCTCTAAAACGAGCAAATCTCTGGGGAATATAAATAATAATAATATCAAAATCGTGTTTTGTTGAAAGTTGATCAATAAAGCGTTTAAGCAATAATAAGAATTCATTATTAGTCATATTGTCTGTTGAACTAGAGGCATAAGTATATATTTTATCTGTTTCTGAAATCGTGGGAATACAAATTGATTTTTTAAAAATGGTATCAAAGTTACTGTATTGTGTTAAGAAGCCATCATTTGCATTATTCGGAAGATAACTGCGATTTAAATTTGATAAATGCTTTAAAATACTATTTATATCTTCTTTGGGGGAAATAACTGCTAGCACAATTTGAGAGCGATGAGCAGGTATCTTTTTAGAATACGAGCAATCAAGAGGCGAAAATCTAGAAATTCCTTTTAACTGGTTTGCTGACTTTTTATTATTATCATTTATATCAAATTGCATTTCAGGTTCATTGAACTTATAACCAATTTTTAATGGCCATTGACTATTACGGTTAATACCACCACAGCTTATAGGCGCTTTATTAAATGCTAAAGTAAAATTCTTATAGGAAAATTTAAATGAGCCACTTTTGCAGAAATATTCTCTCCAATATTTTAGCTTTTCATTATAAGATATATTGTAAACATTTGACATATATTGATTAATTTTTTTTTGATTATCTAATTTTTCTAAAGAATTACCAGATGTATTTGTTAAATATGCTGTAGGGGTTAAATTACAATATAGTTTTCTCTTATAAGCTGATAATGAAAATTCAATGGCCCAATATGCATTACAATCAATACCTCTTTCAAAATTACTTACACTAGGGTCATAATATTTATTCTTCTTAAATTCTATAAGTCCAAAATCAGAGGTTAATACTCTTTTTATTAAAGAATATAGCATCCCGATATAAACAGATTCAGTTTGATATAATATTTTAACAGGTATGTTTTCTAATTTTATTGATGATTTTATATGAAGGTTAAAAACACGTTTTATTTCATTTTCATCTTCAAAACAATATATTTTTTTATTATATAAAGCAGCAATAGTATTATTATCGTCTATCACTTCTTTTAACAATTTCCATGAATCAATATCTGTATCAAAAGACATACATTGAGGATAACTTATACTTTCATAAGCATTGAGTTTAATGAAATTAGTAGTTGCTTTAGAATTGAAAAGAATAGGTAATTTCTTATGCTCATAATCTAGCCACCTATTTTCTATTATTTCGTTTTTATCGTTTTGGTTGGCGTATAATTTATATAAAAATTCATCAAACCCTTCAATTACAACAATTCCTGAATTTTCATTAGCATTACAGATAATTTCCATCAATTTTGACAATCTTTCAGATAGGCTTATACCTTCTGGGATAGCCCATATTAACCCATATTTTAGAAAATTCGGGTTAGTTATTTTTTCTTCCAAAATGCTCATAATAGATTCATCTGATCCTGAAAATCCAATAACAATAAGTCCTTTGTTTGTTAAACCTTCAGAAAAGATTGACAGTATTTTTGATTCAAGTGATTGTAATTCTGTAGTAGTATTTTTAATATGGTCGTACCGATAATCGCCATGCAGCTTAATAATTGATGGTAAAGTATTGTTAACTGACATATTACTTGTGTTTGCACTGCTATAAACATTGAAACTATGATGAGGTGAAAGTGTTTTAATGCCTGCTTCAATGAGTTCATCAAAATTTGTTGTCCATATATTAACAATATGCTTTTTAATAAATAAATCACCTAAACATAAATGACCAATAGTTGGTGAAACATTACTTACTTTACTCTGAATATATCTTTCTCTCTCAGTAGATGTCGGGTAACATAATTCAAAGTATTTTGCATATTCATTAGCAGAAGATAACCTGGCATATTCGGGGTTTGAATCAAAGTAATTTTGTAAAGTTTGTTTTTTAAAATCAGAATTTATATCTTTGAAATATTCTTTTGAAACATTTTGCTCTGTACAATAAATCTCACGCTTAAAATCCCATGTCATTAATTGACCTGTTGGGATGCCTGCTTGTGCTGATGAACCAGAACCAAGAAAAATATCAATTTCACCACTATTCATTATAGAAAAAAAGCGAAGAAGTGATGCAATATCTATTTTTCTTATACTCATTATTAAATCCCAATTATTTTTTTGAACATTGTTTTAATGCAATTATAATCTTCAAGGAAAAGAATATGTGCATTGGCAAGAGTGTTAGTATCTTTAAGCCATTTGCTTTTTATAATGGATAAATCCGAAGGAGAAATTATAAAAGAATTAAGAATGATATTTTTATTGCCTTGTGTTATTTGAAGATTTGGGCGTTGTTCTAATTCTTTTATGGTTTTATATAATTGAAATTTTGGATGTTCAATATTATGATGAATTAAGCCTTTAGGGTCAATAAATGTCATATATTGAGTATCTTTAGTGTTAATCCATAAAATGAAATCCGGGTAGAAATTCCCTGCTTCAAAAAAGCCAATTCCAGCTTTGCTTTTATTCCGTAAAAGAAAAATGTCTATGCCATTTAATGATTGAATGTTGACGTTAATATAGTTACTAAGCATATCAATAAATATTTTTTCGCCTTCATTAAGGCTTACCGGTGTTATTTCAACTGTTGTCAATTTACTTGATTTATAGACAAGCGGGACAAATAAATGATGCGGAAAATCAAAAGTTATTAGAAGTTCGCTATTTAAGAATTTCTTTTCTTGTGAAAGTTTACCCTTATTGGTAATCAATAAATTATTCAGGTCTTTAACATATTCTTCCAAATCGTTAAAGTGTGTATCAGATGGATTTTCAGGTCTGTAAGAAAAAGTGTATTCACTAACAAAATTGGGGTCTTCTGGTGTAAGGTCTTGATATTCAAGATAGGGGTCTTCCCACTGGTTTTTATGATATGTGTAGTATTTATCAATATATGACTGTAAAACAAGAGCGGTATATGAAGTAGCTTTACTTGCTTTTTCCGTGCTGTTAATTTCCAATTCATCTTCTGGGATTATTATTCCATAATTCCAATCGTTATTTTCCATGATTGCTTGTAATAAGTTCCTGTCAATAGAAATGTTAAAATATTTTTTTTCGTTTTTATAGCGTTGGAGCTGCCAATAGACAGTATCAAAGTCAATGTATGGAAGGTATTTATTCTGAATACGCAAAGGTTTAACAAGACTGCTAGTATCAAATTTAAAATCAGAAGGAGATGAGATATTCTGAACTCTTGCTCTGCAATCAAGTGTTATTTTACCACTAAGAAAATAATTTTTGTTATGATTATTTGGAACATCAAGTAAAAATCGTTGCGCCTGTTTTGCGAAATTGATACCTTCTTTTACTTTTAATATTTTGAGTTTTTTATCTTTTATATCATCAAAACGATTTACTGTAGGCATTATGTAATTGTAAATTTTATTATTTGGCGGCAAACCTTCTAATTCAAGATATTCCTTAAATTTTGTCATATAGTCGGCTTTTATACCAAATATTGTAAGAGATTCAAGATACTCTATATGTTTTGGGATTGCTATGGTAAGATTATCCGCTTTACTGCTTCTTTTGAGACGGCTTGAATAGCCGTGAAGCCGGACACCGCGACCAAATAATTGGATTGCCTGTGAACCCTCTCCTTTTGCGAAGTTAATAAGCCCCATTGTTGATACACGCCAACTGTTCCATCCTTCTGTAAATTTTCGAGAGCCTATTAAAATTTTCAGGGTAGAATTGGTATCGTTAATTTTTCTGAATAAAGAAGGAGTTGAAAATTCATCTTTAACGGTAATAATACCTTTTGCATCACATTGATTTAACAGTTTGCTAGTATCACCGATGTTAATAACACCAAAGAAATCGTCGTTTTGACCAATTTTTAACCCTATTTCCCCTTGTGATTTTATATTGACAAGATACAAACGAGGATTATCAGAAGAAGCTGCGGTATTAAATACAGTTTTTATAATATCATTGAATAAAATTTCAGGACTTATAGATGAACCAAATATATTATAAATTGGTTCAAAGTTTTGAGAAAATATATCTTCGTCTCTGGTATCTACTATATTAGTTTTTGCTTCAATTACCTTTTTTATATACTGGGTTGTTTGTTTTTTATTATTTATAAAATTATTTATAAATAATAAAACTTCTTCAATATCGGTTAATAATTCTTTTTCTCCCGCATCAAGGCTTCCGTTCCTTTTTACCGGAGAAGTTACACGGTTTCCTACAAAAACAAGCAGAGGGCTTTCTATTTCAAACGCCTTGTACTGGTCTCTGAATTCGCTAAATAATTTTACCTGCTGATAGAATGAAAGAAGGCAACCTGTTAAATAAATATTTCTTTGTTCCCCCTTATCTATACCTTCTTTCAAGTTGTATATTCTGTAATCTTTACCGTAACCGTCTGAATAGAAATATTTATATGAATAATCTATTATTATTGATTTACCATATTCATTTAAAAGCGTCTCGTTACCGTTAGTTTTTGGATTTAATGATCTTAGTGCCTGTTTGAAAGTGGCAGAATATTCAAAGGAAAAACCACCTTCTGCGGATAGGCGGGTTCTAAAATCAAACCAAACTTCACCCTGTATGCCTCGATGGGCTTCATCAATCAAGACAAGATTATTTTGTTCAAAACTTTCAATGGAAACTGTTTTAACTTTGCCTTCTTCTTTAAGTTTATTCATATCAATTACAAGAATATCATCTTTGGAAAATTCCAAACCGTACTGATCCTTATGAAATAAGGAAGCTGGGATGCCCGATAAACGGAATTCGTCAAGGTGCTGTAATGACAATCCTTCGTTTGGAGAGAGAAGGATTGCTTTGTTAATTTTCATGTCATGGTGATGACGGCTTGCTATTTTATTGTAATAACGGAATTGTAGTATATTGATGTGCATAATAAGAGTTTTGCCACTTCCTGTGGCACACATAAAGCCCAATTTATTCAATTTGTCATGCGTATAACATTCTATATTAAGTTTGCTGCCTCTTAATGAACGATATAAATCATACTTATAATCATCCAAAAAGGAATTAATATCCGTAATAAAATTTTCCTTGTCGTTAAAAAAACGGTCAAGGTAAATCTCTGTAAATAACAATGAAAAGTATTGAAAATATTTAAGATTGATTAATCCTCTTTTTTCGCTAATGTGGGATAAATGACGGCAGATGTTTTCATCGTACTGTTTTAATTTATCACAGTTTAAGGCGGCTGCACCCTTTAATGAAAAGTTAAGATGGCGATCCAATTCTTGATAAAAGAATGTATTGCCGTTTTCATTAAAACCTTCATAAAAAGAATGGTTAAGCTTCTCAAAGGCTTGTAAATTATTAGCACCAAATAAAGAAAGGAAGTATTTAAAAAGAACTAAGCGGTCGTTAAAATCAACTGGCTCCGGTATTTTTCTTTTTGCCATTTTATTCCTCGAACATTTTATTAAAGAATTCTTCTTCGGTCATAACGACTTTCCATGTCTCGCCTGAATGACGAATGTTTTGGAGGTTGTTATCACCGTTTACATATATTATGTCATAATCACGGATGGCTGCATTTGTCCGGCTTTTTAGAAAATATGCGTCAAGAGCAGCGTTATTTTCTATAAGGTTAGAAGTGATATTACGCCAAATAATTAATACTTTGCGATTGTCGTTTGTAAAACCCTCTATCTGCTTAAAATAATAAACCCCGCTAATATCAGAAATTAGATCAACAGAACCTTCATAATCTTTATTGCCATTTTTAACAGCATTAAAATATTTAATAGAATCTTGTCGTATAACGTTTAGACCAATTAAATAATTAAATGTTTCAGGCAAATCTACAGGCGTTTCTTTTACTTCGTTCTTTTCTGTAATTTTAAGGCGGTAATCAAAAGGGTTTTTGAATTTATCGATATTCAAAAGACTGCCTTTGGTTTCGGTATTAAGCATATAATGTATAAGATATTCATCGCCGAAAGCAAGGGCTTTACTCTTATTTTTATTTTCAAATTCAATATTTGTAAGAGTGTCTTCGTAACTTTCAAGCTGAAAGTATTTCATTAAATGAGGTACGCCTGTATCTCGACAAACAGGTTTACCGTCTTTCCAGTCTTTTGCGTAAATAATTTTTTTCATACGAGGTTTGGTAACGGCATTAAAGTATTCTCCCATTTCAACAAGGATATATTTTCTGTTTCCATCATCTTGACGGTTTAAATTAACAATCGCATGACCCGTTGTTGCACTGCCTGCGAAATAATCAAGTATAAAACCATAATCAGGAGACATTATTTTCAATGCATCTTCTACGGCGAAAATAGATTTCGGATAGGAAAATGTACTATTTTTATTTCCAAATATTTTCTTCAAAAGGTTGGTCCCATTAAATTCAGAAAAATATTTATCATCTTTCCATATATTATGAAAAACCTGTTGTTCATAATATTTATTTTTAATAACAATTTTTTCATTTTCTTTTACTGGAACAATTAACCCTAATCTATTATAATCTGATTCAAACGAAGAATGGATTACTTTCCATGAATATCCATTTCCGTCATTGCCAATGGGAAAAACCTCATGATATCCTTCTGTTTTTTCTAATGTTATTTTATTAAAATCACGACTCACATAAATGGGATAATAACCTTCAGGTTTTACTTCTTTAGATGTACTTGTTCTTATTCTAGCAAAATCATCGAGTCGATACTTTCCTATTTCGTCTTCATAAACAAATTGCGCGGCTTTATCTTCATTTACAGTTGTTTTATTAAAATCTCCTTCACCCAATTGATTTGCATATACCAACATATATTCTGTTGAAGATGCAAAATATCTTTCGTGTTGTCTGCCTTTGGGATTAATAAAAATTGTAACAATACCAACCCTTGCATCAGCTCCATAAATACTGTCTCCGATTTTTCCTAAATCAAATACTTCTTCGTAGTCAATAGTGATAGCATTAAATGCTTTCTTGCTTAACAGTGGACGGCAAACTTGGATCCTGTCATATATAAGAGAGTTCCAACTCGAATGTTTATAGCCATTTTTGTAAAGAATTTCACTTGATGCTGTGTTGTATGGCGGATCTATATAAACACATTCGATTTGTTCAGTATATTTACTCTGTAATAACTGTAACGCTTGAAAATTTTCGCTATGTATCAAAACACCGTTTGTCAATTCGTCAAGGTTGTCAATAAAAGAAATAAGAGATTCCTTAAACATTGGCGAAAAGTGCTTTGTATCAATTAAAAGGTTTTTATTGGCTTTAAGGAATTCTACAGAAGGCGGATTGCTCCATTTGGCGGCAAAGCCTAAATCACCTACTGTTTCATCAATGGCATACAAGTCAATCCACTCCTGTACTTGGGCTTTGTTTTTTGCTATTTCTTCATAAAAATCTTCAGGAATTCTATCAAGGGAAATGCACCAGTCGGTGCGAATAATGAATTTCTTTTTAAGCCATAATTTTTTTTGGAAATTTTCAATTTGCGCAAGGAAGTCAATTATTAATAGCCCTACTTTTTTAATAGCCTTGATTTTGGCAATGTACTTACTTATATATCTAAGATCAAATGTATCAATAACATCAATATGAATAAATTCATTTTTTATGAAGAAATCCAATTCATGCTTAAGAAAACCGCTTAAATCTTTGTGAATAAAATAATCAAATGTGTTTTTCGCTATATAACTTAGCAAGTGTTTTTGGATAGGGGAAATTGTTTCTTTGTTGAAGGTTATCGAAGGTGTGATTAACGGAATCAACTTATCTTCACTGCGGATGATGTATTCTTTTATAGCGTTGTAGTTTTTATCGTTCCATGATTTTTGATTTTCTTCGGAAATGTCGTATATGAAGCGTATAATGAATTTATTTTCTTTTAATTCAAATGTTTTTATATCTGGCTGTTGTGTATTTTCGGTAAAGAGCATAAAGGCTCTTTTTTTTCCGTTCTCTTTATTATTATTTTGTTCGGTTGTTGCATCTACCAACATGAAATGAATGGTAATATTATTGGATATAAATGAATAATCTTTAAAGTTTTCGGCAGTTTTTATATAATATTGGTCATGGTTTGCCCAATAGAGTTTAACTTCTTCTCCTTCATAAGGTATAGAGTATACCCCTTCTTTGTAACGGCGTTTTGAAATAAAGTCGCCTTCATCATAGTAACGGTTAAAGAAGTTATAAAGATAGGAATAAACATCGTTTTCAAGAACAGAAATATTAGAAGAAGTAAGAGATAATTCCTTTAATGCTATGTATTCTTCGTTTTGTTCAACATCTGCCTTGAATTGCGCTGCCAGTTCTTTGAGTTCGTCGATTCTTTTGCGTATTTCTTCTGTATTATCAGCTGTAGGTTCAAGAATGTTTCTGACATATTCAGGAAGCCTTTTTGAAAGGAAATCATCTATCTGCACTTTACGGATGTTCATTATACGGTATATACCAAAATCAATATCTGATTTGTCGAGTTCAAAGATATTTCTTAACAGGTTTACAAAACGGTCGAGCTTTTCTGACACGCTGATTCTCCTTAAAACTTGCACCTGCCTATGGCTAGGTTATGATTTTTATATAATAGCATAAAAGACAATTACTATAAAGCCTACAAAAGAGTAGTACAAATTGACATCTCTGATAATTGTGTCAAATGGGTGTTATTATTAAGAATCTTCTATAGCATGTGACAAAATGGGCATAAATATTCTGCCACTTGCAATAAACATTCATGCAAGTACATTATATCAGGTTGTAGGATGAACAGCAAGTCAGAATCTACGCTATTTTTCTATTGTTACCAGATGGGTTAATGACTTGCCATTTTAACCAATCAGCCGGATTATGAGAAAGTCAGGAATTATTGGAAATGCTCATGAAACAAGTAAATGAAGCCTATGAAAACTTAAAAAATGTGGCAGCGTAGATTATTTTATTGCCCTATTATTGTGCAATTACACGGCAAAATGTGCAATTAATTGGGTTTATAATACGCGCCTGCCCGAAAACCTTCATTTTTGACCAACTCATATTTATTAACAAAGCAGACCAAATATGGTACCATAAAAAATCAGGAGAATTTTATGTTAAATTTAGTAAAGGATA
>Ga0099364_10013554_pt1 | contig 10928 bp, 12 predicted proteins | sample TergutTh196P3_FD_73070 | JGI IMG/M metagenome (GOLD analysis project Ga0099364, IMG submission 73070) | Microcerotermes parvus P3 segment gut microbial communities from Pointe-Noire, Republic of the Congo - Th196 P3 | ecosystem: Host-associated > Arthropoda: Insects > Digestive system > Gut ... | reverse complement strand
TTTTAAAAACAAAATATATTATATGCGTCGTCTTGGCAGCCTTGATTCCCGCTATACATATTGCAGCAAATATGATTGTGAATATCAATAATGTACCCTTGTTGTTTCATATCTCTGTTTTTTTCTTTGGCTGCGGAATTATGTTATTTTTCATATTTCAAACTGTGGCGTATAACAGACAACGAGTTGATATATTAGGTTCAGTACGAAAAATGACTAATTTTACATTTCAGTCGTTTCTTTTCATGGTATTTATTGTGCTGTCCTTTAGTATTATCCTTTTAATAAGAAAGTTAAGTTCGGAAACAACAGCTAATTATGTCATGCTGACAACGGGTATTGTGATGACAGCAGTCAGTCCTTTTTGGCTAAAAAACATTTACAAGCGCTTTTTGCTTCGGAAACACAAAAATATAACCGGTTTTAGAGATACTAAGTAATAATTAATGAACTTTGAATATGATACAAATTAATAATTTAGTCAAAACGTTTAACAAAAACACAGCCGTTAATATTCCCGCATTAACTATTGCTAAGGCTGAAATTGTCGGTTTAGTCGGGAATAATGGCGCCGGAAAAACAACTACCTTTCGTTTGATGCTTGATTTGCTCAAAGCTGATACGGGCAATGTCCGTATAAATGGCGTAGATGTGGTTAAAAGTGAAGAGTGGAAATTATATACCGGCTCTTTTCTTGACAGTAATTTTCTGATTGATTTTTTCACGCCGGACGAATACTTTACATTTATCAGCAAAGTATATGGATTAAATACCGATGAAGTAAAAGAGCGATTAGCGAAGTTTGAAAAATTTATGAACGGAGAAATTTTAAATCAAAAGAAATATATCCGTCATTTTTCATCGGGAAACCGTCAAAAAATAGGGATTATTGCTGCCATGATGATATATCCTAAGATTCTTATTTTAGACGAACCGTTTAATTTTCTTGACCCTTCATCGCAAATTGAGATGAAAAATCTTTTGCAAAAATTCAACAGCGAACTTGGCACAACCATTCTATTGTCGAGCCATAATATTCAGTACGTTATGGACATTTGCAACCGGATTATCATCCTTGATTTAGGACACATTATACATGATAAAACCAACCTTGACAATAAGGCTAAATATGAAATAGAAAATTATTTTGAGCGTAAAATGTGAATGAATTTCTCAAAATAAATATATAAAAAAATGAAAACTTTAAAAACGAAAACTTTAAGAATTATATTGATTGCATGGCTTACTTGCTTTCTAATTTATTTTGCATTAGGACTTCTCGAAATAATCCCTGATTACTTTTTATCAGAACGTATTTTTTATTTTTCTGTAGTATTAGCATATTTTTTTATGTTAGTATTTCGAAAACAATTAAGTGGCAACTGAGAATGTGGATTAACGTTAAGCAAATAATTGTAAATAATCTTTTTGAAAGGACTTATCCATTGAATCGCGAATATTTGTCCGCTTTTTTTTATCTGTTTGATGTAACAATTTGAACATAATTACGTTAATGATATATCTTTGCCGTCTGAAAAATCCAAAACAATGATAACACTAACCAACATCAACAAAACCTACTACACCGAAGCCACTTCGCTGCACGTGCTGAAAGGCATTGATTTAGAGATAGAAAAGGGCGAATTTGTGTCCATTATGGGCGCGTCGGGTTCGGGGAAATCTACGTTGCTGAACATTATCGGCATTTTGGATACCTACGATACCGGCGAATATTTTTTAGACGGAAAATTAATCAAAAACCTTTCGGAAACGCAGGCAGCGAAATACCGCAACGAAATGATTGGTTTTGTGTTTCAGTCGTTTAACTTAATCAATTTCAAAAATGCGCTGGAAAATGTCGCTTTACCATTATATTATAAAGGCATCGGTAGAAAAAAACGCAACGAAATTGCCCTCGAATATCTCGACCGGATGGGGATACGCGAGTGGGCAACGCACCTGCCCAACGAACTTTCGGGCGGACAAAAACAGCGTGTTGCCATTGCACGGGCAATGATTTCCAATCCCAAAATCCTGCTTGCCGACGAGCCAACCGGCGCACTCGACAGCGCCACAACGGAGGAAGTAATACAGGTGCTTAAATCTTTGAACGATAGCGGCATAACAACTATTATTGTAACGCACGAGCAGTCGGTTGCAGCCGCAACACAACGAATTATCAGAATAAAAGACGGATTAATCGAATGAACATTTTGCAGGAAATATTTGCCTCGTTGAAACACAACAAACTCCGCACAGCGCTGACAGGTTTTGCGGTGGCGTGGGGTATTTTTATTCTTATTGTGTTGCTCGGCGCGGGAAACGGACTGTTAAACGGAGTGATGAGTAATTTCAGCGGGCGAATGACCAATTCCGTACAAATTTATTCGGGTCAAACAAGTATGCCCTACAAAGGTTTAAAAGCCGGTAGAGAAATGCCATTTACAGAAAAAGAAATGGAAGCGATTGACAAAATGCCCGAAACAGGCAAGCCGACAGGTATCTTTATGATATGGGAACAGACGGTTTCTTACAGTGCGGAGTACGGCGTGTATATGATGCGTGGCGTGCAGCCTGTTTATCGCGAAATAATGAATATTAATCTGGTCAAAGGACGTTTTATTAACGACTTAGACACTCGGCAGCAAAACAAAGTGGTGGTTCTTGACGATTTGGTGGAACAAACCCTTTTTAAAGGCGAGGATTGTTTGGGAAAATCTATCAAAATAGGCTCTTTGATGTTTCGCGTGGTGGGCGTAAATAAAATGGAAGGACAATCATTCGGAAGGGCAAATGTATATATACCTTTCTCCACAGCACAGGCAATTTTCAATCCAAGCAAAAAATTTTACCGCGCAACATTTGCCATCAATGGCTTGGAAACTGTCGAAGAAAACGAAGCATTTAACAATCGTTTAAAAGAAAATTTGTCAAAAACGATGAATTTCAATCCCGAAGACCCAAACGCAATTTGGATTTGGAACGCACAACGAGATTACATTCAAACAAAAAAGATTTTTAGCGCAATTAATATTTTTGTCGGCATTATCGGCATTTTCACGTTGATTGCAGGTATTGTCGGCATCAGCAATATTATGTTGGTTTCGGTCAAAGAACGCACGCGCGAGTTTGGTATCCGCAAGGCGATTGGCGCACCGCCAGCATCTATTTTATGGTCGGTTATTTTGGAAGCGGTAATAATTACGGCAATTTTCGGATACATTGGGCTGGTGTGCGGCGTCGGATTGACAGAAGTGGCAAATGCGATTTTATCGCAAAATGCCGACCCAAATGGTATGACAATATTCAAAAATCCGACTATCAGCATTGGTTATGCTTTTGCTGCGACATCAATAATGATAATTTCTGGTGTGATAGCAGGCTTAATTCCCGCACGTAAAGCCGTAAAAATTAAACCGGTGGAGGCAATGAAAGAAGAATGAGAAAAATATTATTCATATTTGATACGGACTGGTGGCAGGAAATCTGGGCAACCATCATTAAAAACAAGTCGCGCAGCGTGCTAACGGCATTTGGTGTGTTTTGGGGAATGTTTATGCTTGTGATAATGATGGGTGCAGGTTCAGCATTTGAGAAAGGCATAATGGGTGGTGTGGAAGGTCTTGCGACCAATTCTTGCTATTTCTTTGCAGATAGAACTTCTGTTCCATATAAAGGTTTTCGCAAAGGTCGGTATTGGGATTTAAAAATGGAAGATTATTTGGCTGCAAAACAACAAGTTAAAGACATAGAATATATTTCTCCCGTTATTTGTCGTTGGGGTATTAATATCGTGAAAGGAGAAAAAACAGGAAATTATGCCGTGTCAGGTTCTTTGCCTGAATATCACAATATTATGACAACTAAAATTACGCAAGGGCGAAATATCAATGAAATAGATATTTTGGAAAAGCGTAAAGTTTGCATTATCGGGAAACGGATTTATGAAGAAATGATTGGCAAAGAAAAAAACGCAGTAGGGCAAACAATTCAAGTAAATGGCATTTATTTTCAAATAATTGGTGTAGCGGAACGAATTTCAAATAGTTATGTAATGGGTGACCCTAATGAAATGATAATGGCACCGCTGCCGACTATACAGCAAATTTTCAATATGGGCAATGTTATTCACGTCCTTGCAGCAACTGCCAAGCCTAACGTAGAAGTTTCGGCGGTTCAACAGCAGATAACCGATATTATTGTAAAGAGAAACAATATTTCGCCCGAAGACAAAACCGCTTTGGGGTGTTTCAATTTGGCAGAACATTTTAATATGTGGAAATATTTGTTTCTCGGCATTTCCGCGCTCGTTTGGATAGTCGGTTTGGGAACGTTATTTGCCGGCGGCATCGGCATCAGCAACATTATGCTCGTAACCGTGCGCGAGCGGACAAAAGAAATCGGTATCCGCCGCGCATTGGGCGCCACGCCGCGCAACATTATCATACAAATTATGAGCGAAAGCATCGTGCTGACGCTGATGGCAGGCGTTGCCGGTTTGATGTTCGGCGTGGGAATTTTACAGTTAGTGGGCGCGGCTTTGGAAGGTGGCGACCAGTTTTTTAAAAATCCGCAAATTTCTTTTGGCATAAGCATTGCAGCGTTGTTTATTTTGCTGATAATAGGCACAATAGCGGGTTATATGCCTGCGCGGCGAGCGATGCGGATAAAACCGATTGAGGCGATACACGAAGAATAAAAAGTGCGCTTACGCGAAAAACACGAAGGCACGAAGGCAAAAAGGCACGAAGGCAAAAATACATAAGAAAAATGATTAATTTTAATAAATTTTTGAAATACAGCATTAGAAAAAAACAGTTATTATTTTGAAGTATGATAATTCAAAATAAATAATCTTCGTGACTTTTTGCCTTCGTGCCTTCGTGTTTTTCGCGTAAGCGCGTTTTCACAAAGTTAGAAAAACACATTAAAAAACATATAAATATCAATGAAATCAAGAGAAGAATATGAGAAAATTGGAAAAATAATTCTTGATTGTGCCTTTGAAGTACATAAGGAATTAGGAGCGGGACTTTTAGAAAGTGTCTATGAAGAATGCCTTGTTATGGAATTAAAAGATAGAGGTATGAGTGTTGAAAATCAAGTTTATTTGCCTGTTTATTATAAAGGAAAAAAGTTAAATAAACATTTCAGAATAGATGTTCTTGTAGAAGGAATTATAGCCATTGAACTAAAATCGACAAACGGTTTATATGCGATTGACGAATTTCAATTGGTTTCTTATATGAAATTGGCAAATATTAAGTTGGGATATTTGATTAATTTTAACGAAGTTTTATTGAAAGACGGACTTAAAAGAAAATACAACAATTATTATTTTGAAAACGAAAATTAGCATACATTTTGAAAACGACTATAAATTGGAAAATAAAAATAAAAAACATTTAACTTATATGAAAAAAATAATCAAATACGTCCTGTGGGCGTTGTTAGCAGTTGCGGTGGTTTGGACATTCGTTTTTCTGTGGAAAAAATCGCGTCCGGTGGTAAAAACCTACAAAATTGAAGAAGTCGTCATTGGCACGATAGAGAAGCGCACCGTTGCCACCGGAAAAGTTGGTCCGCGCAACGAAATCCTGATTAAACCGCAAATGTCGGGCATCATTGCCGAGATTTACAAAGAGGCGGGCGACAAAGTACAGGCGGGCGATGTCATTGCCAAAATCAAGGTCATTCCCGATATGGTCAACCTCAATGCGGCGGAAGCGCGGCTCAATTTTGCGCAAATTGCCTTCGACCAAACGCAAAAAACCTACGAGCGCGACAAGAAACTTTTTTCCGAAAATGTGATTTCGCGCGAAGAGTTTGAAAATTCGGAAACGAAATTCAACAGCGAAAAAGCCGAACTGAAAGCCGCGCAGGACAACCTGAGCCTTGTCCGCGACGGCATTACCAGCAAACGCTCAACAGAGACAAACACGCTTGTGCGCTCAACGGTTACGGGCACGATTTTGGATATTCCCGTCAAGGTTGGAAACTCTGTCATTCAGTCGAATACCTTTAACGACGGTACCACCATTGCCAGCGTTGCCGATATGGGCGATATGCTTTTTGTGGGAAAAATGGACGAAACGGAGGTGGGCAAAATCCACGCCGGAATGCCGCTCAACATTACCATTGGCGCGTTGCAGGACAAAAGTTTTGATGCCGTGCTCGAATACGTGTCGCCCAAAGGTGTGGAGGAAAACGGCGCGATACTTTTTGAAATGAAAGCGGCGATGACGATACCCGCCGATGTCTTTGTACGTGCGGGTTACAGCGCCAATGCCGACATTTTGCTCGCCAAAGCCGACAGCGTGTTGAAACTCCCCGAAAGCAGCATTGAGTTCAGCGGCGATACTGCCTTTGTTTTTATTGTAAAAACAGAAACACCGCAGGAGTTTGAACGCCAGCAGGTTGAAGTTGGTTTGTCCGATGGTATCAATATTGAGATAAAAAGCGGCGTGAAGGAGAAGGAAAAGGTGCGGGGAACGGAGAAAATAAATGGACAATAGAATAAATCCAACTCGCCGGAAAATTCGGCGAGTTCAAATTGAAAACAAATAAATTATGAATAAGAAACTGTTGTTAATAATATCTTCATTGCTGCTGTTTGCCGGCGCAAACGCCCAACAAACCTACACCTTGCAGCAATGTATCGACATCGCGCTGGAAAACAACCGACAGGTGAAACAGCAATCGCTGGCGAAGCAGGAGCGCGACATCGCCTACCGGCAGGCGCGGCAAGACCTGTTGCCAAACCTCAATGCCAGCGCAGGACAAGATTTCACGTTTGGACGCTCTCCTGATGCTACCACCACCTATCGGAGTGGAAATTCTACCCAAACTTCATTCAATATTGCCAGCAACCTGACATTGTTCGACGGGCTGCGAATGAAACACAACATTGATGCCCGCCGCGCCGAAACTTATGCTTCTGCTGCCGACCTCGAAAAAGCGAAAGCGGACATTGTAATGGCGGTCAATACGGCGTATTTGCAGGTTTTGATGAACAAAGAGTTGTTGCAAACCGCAGAAAATCAATTGTTTTTGACAAAAGAATTAATTGTACAACGCCAAAAATTAATCGAAGCAGGAAAATTAGCCGAAGGCGAAATGTTTGAGTTGCAGGCGCAGGAGGCAAAAGAAGATTTAAGCCGCGTGCAGGCGGAAAATGCGTTGAAACTGTCGCTTTTGGACTTGGCGCAAATAATGGAAATAGACAGCCCCCTAAATCCCCCACAGGGGGACTTCGACGTACTGCCCCAAAGTCCCCCTGTGGGGGATTTAGGGGGCTTGTATTTGAGGAGCGTTGAAGAAACTTACGCAAGCGCCTTGCAAAGCCGTCCCGAAATGAAAAGCGCAAGTTACAAACTGCAAAGCAGCGAGAAAAATGTGTCGATTGCCCGCGCAGGCTATTTCCCAACGTTGACTTTTGGTGCAAATTTTCGTACAGGATATAACAGTTTGGAAAATATGTCGTTTAACAAACAGTTGTCCGAGTATATGAGCGGGAGTGTTGGCTTTAACTTGAACATTCCGATTTTCAATCGTTTCGACACAAAAAATCGCGTGGCTACTGCCAAATTAGGCGTTGAAAACAGCAAACTTGAACTCGAAAATACGAAAAAAGAGCTTTTCAAAACCATTCAGCAGGCGCACCAAAATGCCCTTGCCGCCAAAGAACGCTGGAAAGCCGCCGAAAAATCAGTAAAGGCAACGCAGGAAGCCTACCGTTATGCCGAACAGAAATACGACAGCGGTCGTGCTACGCAATATGAAATTTTTCAGGTGAAAAATAACTATTCTCAGGTGCTTTCCGAGCAGACGCAGGCGAAGTTTGAGTATGCGTTTCGGGTTAGGATATTGGAGTTGTTGAAATAATCGTACACAAAGGGGCTGTCCTAAAAGTCAATTCATTGTCAGAGGAAGTTATAAATTGATAGTTCGGGTGCGTAGCGCCCTAATATTTGTAGCCCGAAAGATAGAATAGAAGTAAAAGGTGCGTAGCATCGCAATATTAATAATTTATTGATTATATGTATATTACGGCGCTACGCACCTTGTTTTCCATATCGTCATTGATTACTACAAATATTTACGATGCTACGCATCTTTGCTTAATAACTTACAAATTTAACTGTTTGAAAAATCGTTTTGACATTTAGGACAGCCCCTTCCCCTCTCCAAAAGGGAGAGAGAGAAAAGTTGCATTGGCTTGTTGAAACTACCAAGTATTTTTTAGTCGTAAATCGTAAGTCGTAAATCGCAAATTGTTTGTATCTTTGCCCTCCAAAAATAAAAATTTAAAAGACAATGTTTGAAAATTTAAGCGAACGGTTAGAAAAATCATTTAAGATATTGAGGGGACAAGGGCGTATTTCGGAAATAAATGTAGCCGAAACCCTTAAAGAAGTGCGCAAAGCGTTGTTGGACGCTGACGTTAGTTTCAAAATCGCCAAACAATTTACCGAAGATGTAAAAGAAAAAGCGCTCGGCATGAACGTGCTCAAAGCTTTGCAGCCGGGTCAGGTAATGGTAAAAGTAGTACGCGACGAGTTGGCGACTTTAATGGGTGGCACACACGTGGACATTAACATAAAAGGCAATCCCGCTGTGATATTGATGTCGGGTTTGCAAGGTTCGGGAAAAACCACTTTTTCGGGAAAATTGGCAAATATGCTCAAGCACAAACGAGGCAGAAATCCGCTTTTGGTAGCTTGCGATGTGTATCGTCCGGCAGCAATTGAGCAACTCAAAGTGTTGGGAGCGCAAATAAATGTACCCGTATTTTTCGATGAAAGCAGCAAAGAGCCTGTAAAAATAGCCGAAAAAGCCGTTAAACATGCACGTCAAAATGCCCATGATTTGGTAATTATCGACACCGCAGGTCGTTTGGCTGTCGATGAGCAAATGATGCAAGAAATTGCCGCGATAAAAAAGGCGGTTAATCCGCATGAAGTGCTGTTTGTGGTTGATGCAATGACCGGTCAAGACGCTGTGAATACGGCAAAAGAGTTTAACGACCGATTGGATTTCGATGGCGTGATACTCACAAAACTTGATGGCGATACGCGCGGCGGCGCGGCATTGTCTATCCGTTCGGTGGTAAACAAACCTATTAAGTTTGTGGGTATTGGCGAAAAAATGGAGGCTATAGACGCTTTCCACCCAAGCCGTATGGCAGACCGAATTTTGGGAATGGGCGACATTGTATCGTTAGTAGAAAAAGCCGAAGAGCAATTTAACGAAGAAGAGGCGCGGCGCATTTCCAAAAAATTGGCGCAAAACAAGTTCGATTTCAACGATTTCCTTTCACAAATTGCTCAAGTCAAAAAAATGGGCAATCTCAAAGACATTGCTTCGATGATACCGGGCGTTGGAAAAGCAATGAAAAATATAGATATTGATGATAATGCGTTTAAAAATACAGAAGCCATTATTCATTCGATGACTCCTGCCGAGCGCGAAAATCCGGCGTTGCTCAACGGTTCGCGCCGCCAACGCATTGCAAAAGGGAGCGGCACATCTATTCAAGAAGTAAATCGTTTGTTGAAACAATTTGACGATATGCGCAAAATGATGCGCATGGTTCAAAACACAGGAAAAATGCCGCAAATACCTAATTTATCTAAAATGCGAAGGTAAAAAAACTCACCCCAACCCTCTCCAAAAGAGAGGAACAAAATATAAAAAAATGATGGAATTAATTGATGGAAAAGCAATTTCCGAGCAAATAAAACAGGAAATTGCCGCCGAAACGGCAGAGATAGTAGCAAATGGAGGCAAACAACCTCATTTGGCAGTGATAATTGTAGGACACGATGGCGGGAGCGAAACCTACGTGGCGCACAAAGTAAAATCCTGCGAACAAGTCGGGTTCAAATCTACCCGTTTAGCTTTTGAAAACAATATTACGGAAGAAGAATTATTATCCGAAATCGAAAAACTCAACAACGATGCCGATGTGGACGGTTTCATTGTGCAACTTCCTTTACCAAAGCATATTAACGAAGAAAAAATAATAAAAGCCATTGACTACCGCAAAGATGTGGACGGTTTTCACCCGATAAATGTGGGACGTACTTCGATTGGTTTGCCTTCGTTTGTGTCGGCAACACCCGCAGGAATTATGGAACTGCTCAAACGCTACCAAATAGAAACTTCGGGAAAACATTGCGTAATAATCGGTCGCAGCAATATTGTGGGCAAACCCGTTTCAACGCTGATGATACAAAAAGGCTATCCCGGCGATGCCACAGTAACCGTTTGCCACAGCCGCACCGTGAATTTGAAAGAAATATGCTTACAGGCAGATATTATTATTGCCGCCATCGGGGTTCCCAATTTTGTGAAAGCCGATATGGTCAAAGACGGCGCTGTGGTGATTGATGTAGGTACAACCCGCGTTCCGTCTGCCGAAACAAAATCGGGCTTTAGACTTTGCGGCGATGTGGATTTTGCCGAAGTTGCGCCCAAATGCTCCTATATCACGCCTGTTCCCGGCGGAGTAGGACCAATGACGATTGTTTCGTTGCTGAAAAATACGCTGTTGGCAGGAAAGAAAAATGCCTGAATTGTGAATCAAGGCATGATTTACATGATTTTTTTTAATCCTCAAAAAAAACAGTAAATGATAAAATGGCAGATGCTTTAAACCACAAACCTAAAATCGCAAATCTAAAATTATTTTACACTCCCGATTTTGTCGGGCAATCGGACATTTGCCTTTTGCCGGAGGAAGAAACGCAGCACGCCGTAAAGGTTTTGCGTTTGCAGGCAGGCGAGCGTGTACATTTGGTAAACGGCAAAGGCGCTTTGTTTGAGGCAGAAATTGTGTGGGCGCATTCAAAGCATTGCGAGGTGAAAATTACACAGTCGATTTTTGAATACGGGAAACGCAATTTTTATCTGCATGTCGCTATTGC
>Ga0099364_10013553_pt1 | contig 10929 bp, 6 predicted proteins | sample TergutTh196P3_FD_73070 | JGI IMG/M metagenome (GOLD analysis project Ga0099364, IMG submission 73070) | Microcerotermes parvus P3 segment gut microbial communities from Pointe-Noire, Republic of the Congo - Th196 P3 | ecosystem: Host-associated > Arthropoda: Insects > Digestive system > Gut ... | reverse complement strand
CTTTCTTGCGCGCAGTTCCATACCCTACGACTACTACCTCGTCAATTGTCATGACATCATCCCGCATCATGACATCAATAGTCGTACGACTACCTACAATGATTTCCTGTGTAACCATGCCGATGTACGAGAATACCAGCACAGCTTCAGTACTGGTCACATTAAGAGAATATCTCCCGGTAGCTTCGGTCATCGTGCCGATAGTAGTTCCTTTTACAGAAACATTGACGCCCGGTAATGTTTCGCCGGTATCGTCGGTGACAATTCCTGTAACTGAAATTTGTTGTGCAAACACATTCAACATTGCGGCAAAGCACAATGTTAATGATAACATTGTCCGATAGATTTTTTTAAAATTTTTGTGTCCGAACTTACTTTCCGGACGTGATTTAACATATTCCATACTTTAAGATTAAATAAATGATAAATAATTAATTAATTTAAAAAAATTGTTTTAAATACATTTGATTCAGGGAATTATTCCCTCGTTCAATAATAATAGATTTTTTACTTCTTCATAGGCATTTTTTTAAGTTAGTAGTTAGTGTTTTTTATTAATCTCACTTTTTTTTCATTTTAGACGGCACAAAAAAACCGGGGCATTGTTCAAAGTCAATGCTCCGGTTATAAAAAATTTTGCGATTAGATAATCGCAAATATATAATATGGTACACGCATGCGCGCGATATACATTTATTTCTCTCTCTCTCTCTCTCTCTCTCTCTCTCTCTCTCTCTGCAAAAATCGTGCCATTCAGTGATTTACTGAATGAAAAGTGCGAAATAATTTTCAGAAAAACTGACATAGATATAAAAATTTTATAAAACGTATTTTTAAACTTTGCAAAAGTAATACAAAGAAATCTAAAAAAAAAATTTTTTGTGCTATTATTTCAGTTTCTCACCTTTTTTGGGTCAAGAAATCAATCATAAAACACCTCTTTACTGGCAGTTCCGTCAACGTTACAATGTCAGGGTTTTGCGGCTTACCCGGGTCGATGGTTTCGTAAAACTGCCTGAGTGTACGACACGCTGCATATCCGGGCGCTTGTCCGCTCATGAAGAACACCGCATACAATTTTTCCCCGATTTTTGCGTTATAGATTAATAAACTTTTTTCTATTATGAACTTAAGAATCTTCGAATTTAAACAATGGTGGACGGTCATCTTCATCGTAATTGCTGCGGGAATCATCATAGCGACGGTTGTGGTGTCCAATTCGTTTAGTGAAAAATTGGCGCAGGATGAACGTAGCAGGGTTGAAATATGGGGGGAAGCTACCCGCCTGCTCATATCGGAACTAAATGCTGATACGGAATGTATGAATCTCATTGTTAGTATATTGTATAGTAATAACTCTATTCCCTTGATTCATTGTGATGAGAACAATACCGTTTTGGGATTTTTAAATATCGAGGAGCCGGAAAAAAACAAAGAGGAGTTCTTTCAAAAAAAAATAGACGAATTTAACTCGAAAAACAAACCGATTCTTATCCAATTTGATGACAGATATGAATGTCTTTATTATGGTGAATCACTTGTCCTGAAAAGGCTCATGATATACCCCTATATCCAGCTTACCGTTGTTTTTATTTTTATTCTTGTTTCGTTCTTTGCGCTCATCAGCGCCCAAAAAGCGGAACAGAACAAAGTATGGGTTGGATTATCCAAAGAAACGGCTCATCAGCTCGGAACGCCCATCTCCTCCCTGATGGCATGGGTCGAATATCTGAAAGCCAAAAAAGTGGATGCCATGTACCTGAAAGAAATGGAGAAAGATGTCACACGATTGAAAACCATTGCCGACCGGTTTTCCAAGATAGGCTCTAAACCTGAACTTATACCTATTAATATTAACAATTCTATCCAGACTTCGTGTGATTATATGAGTAAGCGCGTATCTTCAAAAGTGAGAATAAATACCGAATTACCGGAAACACCCTCGTTAGTACTGATGAATGATTCGCTTTTTTCATGGATCATCGAGAACCTGACTAACAATGCCGTTGATGCCATTGGAGGCGTGGGAAGCATCATGTATCATGTTGTAGGTAATAAGAAAAAAATCTATATCGACGTGACCGATACCGGCAAAGGGATCCCTAAATCACGCTTTAAAACCATTTTTAACCCCGGCTATACGACCAAAACAAGAGGATGGGGATTAGGACTTTCACTCGCAAAAAGAATCATCGGACTGTACCCGGGCGGAAAAATTTATGTCAAAAGTTCCGAGATAGGAAAAGGCGCTACTTTCCGGATAGAACTGCGAAAGTATCGGGGATAGAATCATGCGTGCACCGCCTGAATGAAAAAGGACGTTTTTTATAGAACCGAAGCAAAATTTTCAGCAAAAATACAAGCGAATTGGATGCTAAAATGAAGAAAATTTGAAAAAATTTTTCGAGCAAAATCAAGTTTTTTTTCGAGTGCGTCAATTTGCTTAAAATGCAATATCCGGCTTGATTTCAGGGATTTCCTGCCTTCTCCTGCCGAAATGCCGATTTTAACAAATGAAGAAAAAATTTTTATTCATAAACACCTGAATATAAAATAAATACAACTACTCCCAAGAACTAAATTAAATAAAATAAACATTCTTTATGTTTATTTATAGGTTTCTTTTGCTAAAAATATTTGCATATTAAAAAAATTGCCGTACCTTTGCACCGGAATTCAGAAACAAATCGGGATTCAGAGAGAAAAATAACGGCAGAAAAAAATTGAGCTAATCAAGAAAAATTTTTAAAAAAAATTCAGAAGGGTTGGCAAAAATTTTGAAGCAAAATTGTAACGAATACAAATATGTAAGAATTATAAAAAAGAGTAGTGATAAGTTTTTAAAAAAAGACAAAAAATGATGAATTTAACAGGACAAACAGGCAAAAACGGCCAGGCGGCCAACAGGATCGCAAAGACAAAAGCGAATACGATAAGTTTCGTTTTAGGTTTGACGATGCTGTTGGTTGCTTATCCTGTCTTTTCGCAAACAAGACAATCAGTGGAGAACTATTCGGACGGCAGGCGGTCAAACGCTTCTTATATGAATACGCAAAGCGCTTATACATTAAATAATAATAAGACGTCCTTTATTCACTTCAGGAATGTCAGTTCGGCGATAGACCCCGATTACATGGACAATGCAAGGGTTTTAGCTATCTTAGACCGGACATTCTCGGATAATTCGATAAACGATCTGATTGATAACATAACGATCACCGGCTCGGCTTCGCCGGACGGATATACGGATCGGAATGAACTGTTAGCCGAAGAGCGGGCGATGGCCATCAAGCGTTATATCACGCGAAATCATCCGCACGTGAACAGTAATCGTATAATCACGTATTCGGCAGGCGAAGACTGGGACGGACTGCGGCAGATGATTATGAACGACTACGCAACTCCGGAAAGAACGGAGGCGCTGCGGATACTCAACTCAACGCTATCGGGCGATGCTAAACGCAAGCGGTTGCAACAGCTTGCTTCCGGCAGGACGTACAGGTATCTGTCCGATAATATGTTCACCTCGCTGCGCGGAGGAGCAACTTTGATGATATTATATAAGAAGGATGTGACAAACGGGCGCAACAGCGTAACGAATACCGTTACCAATTCTGAAAACGTGACAAGCTATAATATTGCCGCAGATCAGGTAAACATTACGAACTATACGGTCATATCTGAATCGGATAGAAGTAATAAGACGGAAAGGAATTTTTCCGAAAACCCGTCGACAGAAAGACGGACAGTGCAGACGGCACAACCGGCAACAAGCTCGTCGACTGAGAGAAGAAGCGCCACAACAACTGCAAGCAGGACTAACTATTATGAAGCGCCTGTACGCAGCAGTCGTGCAACGAACTACAACGAAGCGCCAGTACAGATGGCAAGTACGAGATATCCGTTAGACTACGGGCGGAAGTATGAAACGATGCCTTATGAAGACGATCGCGAGGAGAAGATGCTCTTTGCAGCAAAGACGAACCTGCTGTTTGACGCGGTAACGGCTCTGAACGTCGAATTGGAAGCGCCGCTCGGCAATCGTTGGTCGCTATCAGGGGAATATATCTTCCCATGGTGGTTGAACGAGCAGAGGCAATATGCTTTTCAATTGATAAGCGGAAATGTAGAATTACGCCGATGGTTTGGCTACCGCGAGGAACTCGCGCCTATGACGGGCTGGTTTGGAGGTTTCTTTGTTGGCGGAGGTTATTTCGACTTTCAAAGGGGAAGCAAGGGCTTCCAGGGTGAGCTCACCGTAACTGGACTGAGCGGAGGATATGCGCGTGAAATAAGCGGAGACGGTAAATGGAGAATAGAGTTTGCGCTGGGTTTGGGTTTGATGAAAACGAACTATCGCGAATATATTCCAAGATTCGGGTTGGATGACCAATGGCATCTTATACGGCAAAAATCAGGTCGGAATACATACGTAGGACCTGTCAAAGCGAAAATATCTTTAGTACGTACGCTTAATCGCAAATATTAAATCAAGGAGGATAAAAAATGAAAAATAATAGATTAAAAACAGGATTTCTTGAGGTTATTTCAGGCATGAGGCATTATGCAGCGATGATGGTACTGTCGGTGATGTTTACACTGTCGAATGTATCCTGCGAGCGTCGTCCGTTAGAAATTGAGAACCTGCCCCCAGCGGCATTGATTCCGGTAAAAATTGACTGGAGCCAGTCGGGCATCAACGTTTCGCCACAAAACGGCGCTACCATGGTTCACCGCGTGTCGCTACGCTTTTATCCGAAAAGTGGAATCATGCCGGTTTTCGATGTCTACCTGGAAGGTAACGTGACGGAAGGATTGATCAATGTGCCTGTGGGCCAATATTCGGTCATCGTATTTAACGAATCGGTAGATGACCATGGATATTGGGAAGGCCGGATTAATTTCACAGACGTAAACAGTTTTCAGGATTTTGCCGCTAACGCCGTTACTCACGTCGAGAGTGCGCGCACACAACAGTTTCCTTTCTATCAGTCGCAATCGGGCGAGAAGTTTATAACAGAACCGTTACACTTGGCTTCGTGGAGTATTGAGCACTTCGAGGTGACCGAAAAGATGGTACTGGTATCTTACAACGAAAAGCCGGCGTCGTATATATCGGCGGAAGAGAATGAAATGCTCCATGCCTTAACTAAGATAAAGATGCGTGCATTGACACGTCCGGTAAACGTCACGGCACGGATAGAAAACCTCGTATCGACGCATATCAATTATCTTGCGATGAAAGGGTTTGCAAGTAAGGTTTACATGGCGTCAGGAAAGACTACGCAAAGCCCTGTGACCCACCTGTTCACACTCACCGGACGGCGCTACGATTCAAATGGGAGGAACGGTACGGCAAGCGCTGGTTTTTACAGCTTCGGACGTACGCCCGGCAACAACGAATCGTATAAAATAGGAGCGGATATCCTCTTCGTCACCGGCGAACTTTACAAACCGGCACAGCCGTTGCTGTTCGATGTGACCAACCAGGTGAAAGCCAATTATGACAGACAGGTCGACATCGATGTAGAGATAGGCTATAACCTCCCTTTTATAGAAGGCGGCATTGCGGTCGACGATTGGGAAGACGACGTATATACATTAGAATAATAATTAATTAAAATGAGATTTTTTGCAAAAAATTAAATATCAACTAAAAAGACAATTTACAATTAACAATTAACAATTTACAATTTACAATTTACAATTAACATTATGTATTACTTAAAAAATTTTAAAGACATGACAAAGAGATTTATTTTTTCAGTTGCAGCAATCGCTATAATGCTTGTAAGCTGCTCACAGAACGACATGGAAGTCGTTAACGTTACAACTTCGGATGCTATATCACTCAATCCGAACACTGCGGTCACCCGCGCGATTATTGCAGACTATGACATGCTAAAGGATGATAAAAAAGGTTTCGCCGTATTTGCTACGGTTGATAATCAAACGGGATGGTATCCCACCATTAACGGTTTAAACAACCATTGGTTAAAAGATGACGGCAAATGGGGTTTCAAGAGTACGGTTACCTGGCCTGCAACAGGCTCTTATCCGATGGACTTCTACGCATTCTACCCCGCTGAGGACGATGCAATAACAAGATCAAATGTTAGTTATCCAAATATCAAACTTGATATTGACATTACGACGGATGTAGAAAAACAGATTGACATACTGTCCACGCACGGCACCGCTAACAGCAAGCCCGCTACTTCCAGCTTGGGGCTGACTTTCAAACACATCCTGTCGAAGATAAACTTCTCCGTGACCAACAAAGACGGCAACGATGTGCTGATCCCGGCAACAGAGCAGAAAGCTTTCATCCAGGCAGTCGGATTTGCCAATCTGTACAGCACAAACAGTTTTGATGTAAAGGATCAGGTATGGGACGCCAATCTGAGCGTTTTCAAACCGTACAATTACTACAATGAGTTTGTACCGTTGACAGGTACGGACAAATATACTTCAATAGAGTTCAGTGGAGCTAACAATGCACCGTTCTATACGGGTAATGAAGCGAAAGAAAAGCATTTGATGTTGTTGCCTCAAGAACCGACGGTATGGGTACCGGCTACGCAGTCGCCTTATAATCTGCCTAACCCTAACGACGCTTATGTACAGGTATGGTACCGCTTGGAGAAATCGGACGACCCCAATTACATTGGTTTCAGAAGCGCTGAGGACCATCCCGCGTATGAAGACAGTCAGGCCAAAATCGACGGATATAAAGGACCTCTGTTTGTGAAGGCAGGCTATACCTACGTGTCCAAATGGGTTGACGGCAAAGGTTATCTGTATGAATTACCCATGCCCGGCAAAGGCGGCGGTCGCTTGTTGAACAAGTATCTGTATGACGACCAGGGTAACGAAACAGACCTTGAATTGCCCGGCGGCGAAGAAGGCGGAACCATCATCACGGACGACGATGAGATTCATCTGATACCGACCGTAGTAGATTGGGACAACCTGTCAAATGAGAATTTAAGAGATTAGTATTAACCATTAAAAGGGCTGCGGTGGCTGATTACCACCGCAGCTCACAAAAAAAAAATTCAGTTTTAAACTTTATAAAATAACACTCCGATGAAAAGATTTTTATTATATTTAGTTCTTCCGATGCTGTTTGCGGGATGCACGACAGACGAGATGGATGGGATTGTAGGCGGTCAGGACAACAGCCGGCCGGAATTTATAACCGTGACTGTTGCCGTAGACGACATTGTCGAAACGCGCGGGACGCCCATTAACACGGCGTCGCAAATGACAGACTTCGGTTTTTTCAGTTCCTATACGGGGGCTGTCCAATGGGATAGCGCTTCCGATGAGCCCAACAAAATGTACAACACAAAGATGGTTCGCAACACGACGACCAATTTTTGGGAGTATGCCGACGGCGCGGTGGAGTGGGATAATAAAACGGCTGCCGATTACTATACTTTTTTTGCCTACGCTCCCTACGCAACAGCGAAAAACGGTATTACGGTGACTTCATCGAAAACGACGCCCGGCATCCCGACGCTGAGCTACGCTGTTCCGACAACGGTGGAAGACCAGCCCGACCTGATGCTTGCCGTGTACAGGAAAGATGTCCACCCGACAGGACACCCCATCGCCTTGCAGATGAAACATGCGCTTACGGCTATCGGGTTCATGGTTTATGGCAACGGGACGGTATCCGAAATAAGCGTCACGGGCGTTCATGCAGCAGGCAACTTGCCGATGGACGGCGGCGCTATCAACTGGAACATTGCTGCGGGCAACGTTTCAACGCTCGACTTCACTGCTTCCATCAAAGGCGGCTCCTTTAAGGTTAATACCCAAACGCCGCAAAACCTGCTCACAGCTGACGGCTACCTGATGATGATACCGCAGACTTTGACAGACGCCGCCAAGGTGAATGTGACGGTCGACGGCGTGAAAAAAGCCATAGATTTGAAACTCGCTACCGCCCAATGGGAAGCGGGTAAAAAGGTCATTTACAGCATCAATGTGAATGGCGGCGAAACAAGCCTCACCGCTATCACGATCACGCCGAGCGACGTCCTGTTAAGCCACAGCGCACATTCGCCCGCTTTACAAGCACTGACGGTAAACTGTATCAGGGACGACGGCACGCCCGACCCGACGGCAACATGGACGCTGAGCATTCCTACTTCGCAATCCTGGTTGAAAATCTCTTTCGATACGTATGCCAATGCAAGCCACTCGCTATCGAACACTACCGGTTCGCGTACCGTTTATCTGTACGCTACGGAAAATACGGCGAATGCGGCGCGCGAAGTAGCAGTCTTTCTGAACGGAGAGATGGCAGGGAGTGTCTATCAGGCGAGCGATTATAACAAATTACCCGGTATCAATACCATTCCGGATGAGATCAACACCTACGTGGGCGCATTCTGGCGCGCAAACCAGACGGGTGAGCGTATCATTAACATCGGAATGGGATCAAATAACGCCTTTTATGGCGACTGGACTGCTTATGTAGCGTGGATGGACCCGCGCTGGGGCGCCGATGGCATTACGCTTAGCGTCGACAAATTGCCCGGCATGACGGGCGCCGACCCGAATGTATATTCGAATAATCCCGGCAATGCCGAAAACTACAAGGTGGAAGGCGATGCCAGGATCGTTAGAGGCCAGGTGACTTCCATTGACAGAAATATCATTTTCCGTATCGGGCTGAAATCGAACTACACGCCGACGACGAACTATCCGGCGCGCTATGCGATAATCGTACTCTCGTATGCAGGTAATACGAAACATCAAAAAATATTCCTGCGCCAGGGCGACAACGCCGACTACCTGCTGAAGGGAGGCGACCCGGTAGGCGAAGGCAGCACATTTAGCACACGCGCTGCCGTAACCGCCATGTTTTCGCCTTACAACCTGACAGCACAGTCAATGGAGACCGCCGTAGATATAACCGGCGCATCGCCGCAGGTGAACCCGGGTAAATTTACCGCGTTCCCGACGCAGGCAGGCGCATTCTTTCAGTGGGGACAAAATACGACCAGTCCTTTGATCCGTTGGGCCTGGAACCCGCATCAGATCAACTTGCAGGTAAATACATGGGGTAATATTCACACCGAGAATTACTGGAACGTGTCAGGCGCTAACAACGAGACTTGTCCGCCCGGATACCGTCGCCCCAACGAAGGTTATACCGACAAGAGCGAACCTTCCAATCAGGCTTCCATTGCCAATGCGGAACTAAGGAACTCGCTGTTCAATAAAATACACGGCGATTACAATTACGCAAACGACCTGTCCAACTCCTTCTGGGGCTATTACGCCGACGGCTTTTTCGACAGGCGTACCATCACCAACTCCATTACGGTAGCATCGGGAACGAATGACATTGCCTATATCGGACGCCTTTTTTACAACCCGCATACCGGCAGCGACCGCTACAACGCTTCGCTCTTCTTTCCCGCCGGAGGCAATCGCCAACCATCGGACGGGCAATTCTATCATAATGAGACCGGAGGATTTTACTGGACATCATCGGCACAGGCTGCCAGCGTCGGTATGGCATTGAAAATCAACAAGGGGTCAACCAGCCCCTGGCGGGCAGAAAAAGGCTCCGGATTCATGATCCGCTGCATCAAACAATAAACGGGGCGCAAACGGACGGCTAAACTGTTAGCCAGTCATTCCAACGTCATTGTTAGACACGAAACAGGATTGCTTCGTACCTCGCAATGACGTTGTTTGCCCCCCCATAAGTAACAACGGCATCCTGCCGTTGCAAAAAAAGTAAAGTTACAAATATAAACTACTAAAAGAAATGAAACGATTTATAAAAAATTTATTTATGATTGCGCTGGCTTGGCTGCTGCTGGCAAGTTGCGTGAACGACATGATCACGGAAGAAATTATTTCACAGCCGGATTATATCGGGTTTAGCAGCACTACAACGCGCGCTTCCATAGTCGATTTGAAGGCTATGCAGGACGACCTCAACGGCTTCAGCGTATACGCCACAGGAGGGTTGAATCCCACGGGCTGGTACGTCGACAGAGAAAGTAGAAGCATCGACGGTACGAACAACTACCGGTATACTACATCCGATAAATGGGGTTTTTTCCAAACTGTTAAATGGCCGGCCGATGCGCTCGGCTATCCGATGAATTTCTATGCCTTTTATCCCTCCGCACCGGCTGGAATGGCTATATCAAGTTCTTTTTCTTCCGGTACGATGCTGTCGGGTGTTTATACCGTGCAGGAAGCAGGCCGGCAGGTTGACCTGCTGGCCGCCAAAGCGAAGGCTAATTCAAAGCCGGCTACCGGACATTTGACGCTCTCGTTCAACCATATCCTTTCGAGGGTTGATTTCGGTGTTATTGCCGGCAAGGGTACTGTACCCTTTGTTCAGTCGGTAAATTTGGTCAATGTGGGCGAAACGCGCTCGTACGATTTTGTTGCCGGCGACTGGGTTACGAACCCGTCGGCTGTCACGGGCAATGCCGCCTATTACTATCGGGGTGTTCCCGACGGTAGCCCCATTGCCGTTTTTACGCCCCCCGTCAGGGACGAGACAACGGCCAATCCACTCTTTCCCGGCATCCACAACAAGCATTTGATGCTCATGCCGCAGACCTCCAAAAGCTGGAAGCCGCAAAGCGGTGTGGCTCCCGATGCGACGTCGGGCGCCTATGTCAGTGTGGTTTACAGGATGAGTACGGGTAACGGTACATACGGTACAGGCAATCCCCGCGAAGTGGGTTTTGCCGATGCAAAAGACCATCCCGACAACGCCGGCGGAAGCGTCACAGGCCCCCTGTTCGTCAAAGCGGGCTTCCCGATAGCATCGGGCAATTTTCAATGGGAAAAGGGGAACGGCTACACCTACAACCTCGGTTTAGGTACGGGCGGTTCATGTAACGGTTATATATTGGACGAATATTATTACGACGAGCGAGG
>Ga0099364_10013552_pt1 | contig 10929 bp, 7 predicted proteins | sample TergutTh196P3_FD_73070 | JGI IMG/M metagenome (GOLD analysis project Ga0099364, IMG submission 73070) | Microcerotermes parvus P3 segment gut microbial communities from Pointe-Noire, Republic of the Congo - Th196 P3 | ecosystem: Host-associated > Arthropoda: Insects > Digestive system > Gut ... | reverse complement strand
GCCAATTCTCATACAAAGCGCGGCCGTCGGATTTTTGGTATCCGACAAGGCTCAGTATATCGTTTGAAGTGTATATGCTCCTGTTCATATCTTATTCCCCCATATAATCCACGCCCCATTGATGCAGCCAGCGGCTTAACAAATCGTCTTTGCTGTACAGCTTTTCGCTGTTAATATCGCCATATCGCCGTGCCGGTTCGCATATCGGGATTTCACGGTTTGCCCTCATGCCGGGCGTGGTTTCATCCCGGTATGCCTTATAATCGTGTCAACACCGTCTGTTTTCAAATTGCCCAGTCGCCACCATTCTGTGGGTTCGGCGATATTGGGATATACGTCAAAGTCTGCATTAACCGATATGCTTGGGATGTCGGCACTTATATTTGCCGGCGATTCTTCATGTAACAGCGCTTCTAACAAAACATATTCCGGTTGGCCAAGCCTGTCTATTGGATCGCGATTTATATCGGTAAGTCCATGCGGTATTAACAATATATCGCTTTCCTCAATGAAGCTGTCCACCAAGTCATATCCGTTGCCTTCGGGCGACATTCCGTTTATAAATACTTCAAATTTCCCGCCGATGGCTTCACATCGTTTGTGTAAATCAAGCTCGTATATTAAACGAAGAAATTCGTCCATTTCTCCGAGGCATCGTTTTGTAATGAACAACTGCCAACGCGGTGAAATTCCGGCTTCAATCAACCGCTCGGTTGCCAATAGATTGTCCTTGAACGCGCCTTTTCGCCGTGTCCCCCAATCTGTATTTTCTTCCATGCCGAAGAAGGTAATCTGACACGTTTTTGGCGGCAGGGACGCCGCCCATTTCGCATAACTTTCATCACGCGCTAACCGCCATATAGAAAGCAGTTCAAACCGCTGCGCCCTTCCGGGTGAAGATAACTGTTGTTCAAGCTGCCACAATTTGCGATAATCGTCACGGTAATCAGGTTCACGCCACCAACTGAAAAAGCCGAGTTCGCTGATTCCGTTGCCGTTTTCATCGCGCCAATTTTTGAATTGTTCCGTTATCCAACGGAAATTGTCAACGCTCATATTTCCGTTTTTATGGCTGCCGAGCCAACAATGACGGCAGCGATTTGGACAGCCTGCCATATCAACCATAACGCCGAGATATGACATATCGAAATGATTTTTCACAGTTTTCTTTCCATCCATTATCTCCCGCTCTATCTCATCAAAGACTTCCTCAAATGGACGTGTCTGCCTTGCTTTTACAGCCGCCCGGCCTTCATCAAGCAAGCGATATAACTCAAGCTTGCCGCTTAGCATTTCGTATGTTTCCATACTCATCACAGCCAAGTCGCCTTGCCCGTTTTTAGTTATAAAAACAGGTTCACGGTGTTCATGGCAAAAGGTGGAGATCTCATTGTAGTTGTTCCTAAGATCTGTGCTTGACTGTATTCTGGGCATGGATTTATCCCTCCAAGATTAAGATTCTAAAGATATTATAGCATAATTTCTTTAGGATGGCAAGGGGATTCCACCCACTCAAGACCGGCAGGGATATCCACCGTCACCGTTTGACCGATCCGCGGATGGTTATTGTGGAATTTTAACGCCGGATTTAGCCTCGGTGAAGTTTGAAGCGGCGGCGCGTCAAAACAGCACCTACACCGTCACAGCCACGAGGGAATATCGGGATTTGCCCGCCAACGACCTTGCATATATCCCAAAAAGCATCACCGAAAATAGCAGAACGCTGGCGCTTGACAGCGTGGAGTGGGTGGCGCAAAGTACCGTCACTATGGGATATACGGCGATTCCCAACAGCTACCGCGCCATCGCAATTTATGTGGGGACAGCGACAAGAAGCATCGTGACCGGATATGTTGCTTCGGTGGACTACACCGGCGAAATCGCAAAAGAAATCCCCGGCGACACGGTTTACCGGGTATCTTTTATCGGTGCTGAAATCGAAACCGCGCCGGAGGAAACCGAACCAGACACAGTGCCGGACAAGGACAGCGGCTCAAACCCGATTGCAATCATCATTGTCGGTGTTGTTGTCGTGTTGCTTGCCGGTGCTGCCGCTTTCTTTTTCCTGCGGCATAACGTCAAAGTGTACAGCATCGGGGACGACGGCTATCATGACTTGGCGGCGAAGGACAAAATCCGCATGAAAGACCCCGCGGTAGACCTCACGCCGCTTGACGGCCAATCCAAAAGCCTGTGTTTTCGGCTTGAAATAGACAAGCTGGCTGCGAAAAGGCTGAACGGTACAGTGGTTGACGTAATATTCGGCTCCGGGAAACTGCAACACAAGGTCGCCTACGAAGGCAACATTTACCGGATTGAAGCCGATTTTAACGCCGGAAGCATCAAGGCAATTTACTCTACTTATCTAAACCCACCGGCAATTGATAGACACAATTGTAGCGGGCATACCTATTATCTGTATGTCAAATTTTAAGCTGGTTTCTACCTTCGTACGTGCGTTGTGTATTCTGAAGCTAAATTGCCAACCGCCATCCATATACATTTCAACCGTGTTAGAACTTCCGGGCATAAAGCCAACATGTACCATGCGAGTGGGCAGATTGGCGATTGGTAAGGGTGGAGATGCCGACCTTGTGCGAAGGCCCTGACGGTTAAGTGTGCCGCGAAGGTTGAATGTCTGAATCTGAGTTATTTTTTGATTATTTATGCTAATAACTTTATAAAAGTCAAACTGCCCTAAAAGATACTCGACCATCTTTCGAGGAACAGCATTGGCGGGATTTGCATCGCTTCTTTGCAACTCGGAAACAAAAGCCTCCAAAAGCGGTATGTACACGTCTGTTTCTTTTGACGGCAATTCGCTCCATTTTGCTCCGTTTCTTTTTTCCTGTTCGAGATACGCAAAAATAGGCTCAATATCAGCCCAATATTGCCATGAACATGGGACGCCAAACCATTTTTCACCAAAATCAATGGCTTTAGATAGTCTGCTATGCTTAACGGCGAAATGGTTATGCTTTACACTTAAGCCAATTTCCCATTCTATTCCGTGACGAATAATCAAAACATCACGCACATCGCCCTCTTCTCCCTTGTCGTCGGATTGAATCAGCAGTTCCAACTCATCTTCTTTATTTTCGAGAATTATTGGCTCTAAATCAAGCAATGTATTGATTGCAGCAGTCGCGCTTTCCAGAAACATTATTTGCATATCTTGGGATACGCTTTCCCACGCCCTTTGCGCCGCAAAGAAACTGCTGTTCTTTACCACATTAAAGCTACATTCATATAATTTAAATGCGGCTGTAAACGAGAGCAAGTAAGCCATTTCATACGCCCGACCTTGGTTATTGCTCAGTTTACTCATGATAAGACACGCTCCTTATAAAGGTTTGAGGCAACATAAACACTTGTGGAGAGATGAGATGTATCGCTCAGAGCGCGTTTTATTGAGCAAGCGATTTCATAGGCAAGGTTGACAGGCACGGCATTACCCACCATCTTATAACCGTCTGACAGGCTTTCGTAATTAAAAATAAAGTCATCGGGAAACGTCTGAATTCGGGCACATTCCCTGACGCTAAGACGCCTATACAAATGTTCCTTTCCCTGAACAAAAATACGTTTATTTTGTTCGATAAATACCATCTTAGGGGCTTGCGGATGTATTGGAGCGTGACGTCCTCCCGCTTGGATTGTGAAAGACTGTTCATTCCAGCTACGCACACGATTCCTCGACATGAATATGGTTGAAAAACCGCCTGTCATATACTCATGATTGGGAATTGCACAATCGCCTTTATTAGCTTTATTCCCATCTCTTGCCGGAAGTGCGGTATCGTGCAAATCCCATATTGCATCTTTAAGTGTAAGTTTTTGCGATTTGGCTGAAGGGAATTGAAAGGCAACGCCCATATCGTTTCTGAATCCGATATAAAACACCCGTTTTCTATCTTGCGGGACCCCATAATCGGCGGCGTTAAGCAAACGAATAAAAACATTATATCCGGATTCCTCGAAATGCCGTACAATATTTTGCACAGCATCACGGTGAACATCTGCAAGCATACCAGAAACGTTCTCAGCAACAAAAAACATGGGACGCTTATCACGTAGTATGCGGATAAAATCATAGAAGAGTTTCCCGCGGCTATCATCTATTCCGCGCAACGCTCCTGCCTCGCTCCAACTCTGACAAGGCGGACCGCCAATTATACCGTCACAGGCAGGAATTTCGCTTGAGCTAATCTCTCTCACATCACGCTTGTCCAGCGGTGCAGAATGATTAGCTTCGTATGTATTCCAAATGGAACGGTCGTATTCATTCGCCCACACAACCTTAAATCCCGCATTTTCAAATCCTAAATCCATGCCGCCTGCACCAGCAAAAAGACTAATTATATTCATAGGACACTTCCTTTTCTTAAGCATAAAAGCACAACTTCACAAATATCAGCATACCATACCAAGGCTTGAAATTCAAGGTTTTTCTCAAATTTTTTCAGTATCGTCGAGTAGTGTTTACTAACTCGGCTCTTTACGTATCATCAAAATTGACGCACGAACCAACAGGTATTAAGGCTGCTCATCGCCCACTGTTATTTTTCTCAGAAAATGGGTAGAAAGAAGAGAAAAAGAAGCGAGATAAATAGGAAAAGGTAAAATAGAATGCAAAAAGGCACTCCTAAACAGCGCGCGTAAAAAGGAGTGTTATTTTGCGCGCAAATACCGGGATTCTATCCCCCGGTTTTTGCGCGCTTTTTGCTCTGCGTTTCTCTGCTTTCAACTTTTCAACACCACAGTTTACTCTCATTTTTCTCGCTTTTTGTTCCTGCACTGAGTGTGAATACTAACACTAAGTAAAAGATTACCGCCCCCGCCGTGATTACAAGGCAGGGGTGGTATTTTTTTAAAAAAATCAGCCCTGTACAACACCTCCCCCCAACCCTAATATATATAGGCGCTTGATGATTTGCATATTTACTGTCCGGCAAAGGTGCAAAAAATCAATCAGTTTAAGTTTTTATAGTGAATTGACACCTTCGCGGGCCATAAATCCCTGCCTGGACAAATCATCCGCCTATTAAAATTTCTTTGCTTTTTCTTCTTTGAAAAAGCAATAAAGGGGGGATAACTATGCACATATGAATACACTTTTGACAATTAAATAGTACGTTGGATAGATATATGTTTAAGGAGGACATCATGATGCTTGAAGATATGAATAACAACAAATACAGCGCAACAGTTAACAATACAAAAATCACGCATAAGGAAAGGGAGCGGCATAGGCTCAGGAGACGGATAATGGCGGCAATTACCGCTTTATTTATGCTTATCCCCAACGGGTTGAACCCGATTCTAACCGCTTTTGCGTCAGGGTACGGCGCAGCCACCGTTACCATTGACGGCGCGGTTGCAACGTCAAACAATGAAAATGTTGAAGCGAATCTCGACGGCGACGTTTTGTCGGTTACGGTGAGTAATAACGGTATGGCTGACCGCGATTTTAATATTATTGTCGTTGACGCAGATGGCAAAGCTGTAAGCTTGAGCAATCTGCAAATCACTGGCGAGGAAGCTGAAGGGCTCGATGCAGAGACCTATGACGGTACCGAGGAAGAGCTCGTTGCAGGGCCCGAGGAAGAGCTCGTTGCAGGACCCGAGGAAGAGATCGAGAATGATACCGAGGATGATACCGAGAATGAAACTTACGAGAATGAACCTTACGGGCTTGAAGCTGACGAGCTTGAAGCTGACGAGCTTGAAGCTGACGAGCTTGAAGACACCAAACCGGATTTGGTTTATTATGTGTCTCTGGCGAGCTTGAAAGAAATCACGATTCCCTACACAGGCAAAAGCGACGGTGAGAGAAACGTCAGAAGAAGGGCGTCCACCCGCTTGTCCGGCGAAAACAGGGTGAGTGTAGCGGTTCCCGGCGAGGTTAACGCCGTTACAATCAGTATGACAGTAGCTGTTACACCACTAAACGAGCCATTGGCTGACCCGGTTACCGTAAACTTTTATGTTGGCGGTGAAATTTATCAGGAGCGTGTACTATTAAACGAAGAAGGCTTTGTTGTGAACTGGCCTGCAGCCCCTGACATTCCCGCGGGTATGGTATCTTTCCGCGGCTGGTTTGACAACCGGGATGGCAGCGGTGACCCTGTTGTAAACAGGCCGTTTACGGAAAGCGCCGACTTATATGCAGCGTTCAGCAGTACATATCTTATCAAGTTCAAAGACTCCGACGGCCAGATTGCCCAGTCCGTGGAGCGGTTGCCGAACGCGCCCATTATCATCCCCAATAATATCAGCACATCGCCGGCTGGCGGCAAACAGTTTCGCTATTGGTATATTGAAGAGGATTATACTCCCGGCGACGGCGCTCCGGCGGAGTTCTCAAACGGCACCCTTGCCACCAGAGATATTACAATTGCGCCGTATTTCAGCGACGAATACTTCGTATTCTTCTTTTCAGAAGGCACGGACGTTGAATTCAGAACCGTAACGGGCGGCGCCGCTGTGGAAAAACCAGCCGACCCGACACGCGCCGGATACACTTTTGTACATTGGTCGCTTGTTATGGACGGCCCGGAAGAATTTGACTTTAGCACACCGATTGAAAAGGATACAATCCTGTACGCGGTGTGGGTGGGCGAGCTTGTAGACTATACCATCGTGTATTGGGTAGAAAGACCCAACATTTCCGGCGACCCCGGCATGGACAGAGACAACTATATATTCCATAAAGATGCGGTAAATCAAGCGGAAGCAGGTTCTTTCATTGAGCACGCGACATCCGAAGGCCTGGACAGAATTACAATTGCATCGGGGACACATGATATCGAATACGCTGTTTTCAGCCACGGCGACAATCCTAAAATTGTACTTGGCAACGGCAATACTGTGGTTAACGTTTATTTCAAGCGGATTGCGTTCACTTATGAGTTTGACTTGAACCCCGGCACGAGCAATAATCCTACCGGCAACAGTTATGGAAATACCCGGCTTGGCGCGACAATGGTTTTTAACGGCACGACATTGAGATATGCGCAAGGGCATGATCCGGTTGGTGTGGCTTATGCTAATAACAAATACTCATTCCAAGCAAAATATGAGCAGGATATTGAACACATCTGGCCCAGCAGCGTAAATGCCACCCTTGAGCAGACTTCCCGTACCAGAGGTACAAGTTCTTGGGGTAGCACAACACCCAACGGCTTTAGAGGTTGGGAGACATCCGGCGTCAAGAATATTACCGCCGAGTTAAATCTTGTCTCGAAGCGTTTCACGGTTACACATGATATGCTGCCTTATTCCGGCACTACGGTCGTTTTCCCAGCGGTTTGGGGCGACACGCGAAATGTTACGGTCAATTATCATATTGAACGGCTCCTTGAACAATCAACCGGCGGAGAGCAGAAAACATTTAACAACGCCTCAAAATGGTACGTTAGAAGTGACGCTCACTCTCAAGACCTCGCGATTGCTTCAAATTTAGGTGCGAAGACGATAGAAGGAACCAGGCATGTAGGCGACGGCGACTCTTACTCCATCGAAACAACGGTATATGACTTCTACTATGACCGTCTTCGCTATGACTTATTCTTTAACACCATGGGCGGATCGCCAAAACAAGGCGAGACGGGCATCATGTACGGCGAATGCTTGGATTACTATGACGCGCTGTTTGACGAATCCTCAAACCCGACAAAAACAATAAACGGCATTGACTTCATTTTTAAAGGCTGGTATCTGGATGACGATTATAGAAATGAGTTTCATTCAAACATGACCATGCCCAACAGCAACCTCACCCTCTTCGCAAAATGGGAATCCTCTGAATTTACGGTGTTTTTCTATAACGATCTGACGTCAAGTCCGGGCTCCTTAATCAAAAGTCTGGGCAAAGGCTATAACGAAACGATAAAGGAAGAGGATCTGCCCTATCGCCCCGGCGACATTGTCGAGGGCAAGGGTGAATTTGCCGGCTGGCAAGTCTACATCCAAGGCACGACCCGGAGAATGGAATTCTCACTTGAGACGCCGGTAACAAGAATCCTGAATGTCCACGCCATTTGGAGGGTTGACGGTTTTGCGGTGTCGTATGAGGTGGGCGCAGGCTCAGGCAACCCGCCTATTGATCATGATTCGTACCATATTGGCAGCCAGACCCGTATACAAAAAGGCAGCGACTTAACACCGCCTGATGGCCAAATATTCATCGGTTGGGTGAATAATGCGACGGGCGTGCTTCATCATCCCGGTCAACTGTACACGATAAACGGCAATACGACATTCGTGGCTCAGTTCGGAAATGCAAGTGATTACACCAAAATCACGTTCCATTCCAATTATCCGGGTGATGATGATACAAACACTTCCGATGAATGGCTTATCCTGAGAGGCAGCGATGTCACCCTGGCGGCAGCTAATCACTTCTCTTATAAAGGCCAGAGTATCATAGGCTGGAGCTTAAATAGCGGAAAAAACAATCAAGCAAACTATAAACCGGAACACACCCTGGATAATTACGCAGACGCAATAGAACTCTATGCCGTATGGAAATTCAGCGGCTGGACAGTCACGTTCCGGTCTGAAAGCGGCGGCGGTTTCGCCTCGGGCATTCAAACCGTCTTTGGCAATATGGAAGACGGCGCCGCGTGGGACAACGAAATCGTGCCCCTGGCAATTCCGCACTTCGGAAATTATTTCACCGGCTGGGACAAGCCTTTCCCGGACGTGATAGAGGATGATTGGATTTTCACAGCGCAGTATTCGGGCAAGGACGCTTTTACCCTCACCGCCAACAGCCTTGAGGCTCCTTACAACGGCGAAAATCAAAGCGTATCGGGATTTACAGGACTGCCTGACGGGCTCAATATCAATATGACTGCCGGTGCGACAGGAAAAGACGCCGGAGGCTACACGGCTAATTTTACCGGCGCTAACAACTACCGCATAACGGATGAACACGGCACGGATGTGACAGACCGGTATTCCGTCACGTTTGTGCCCGGTAAGCTGACGATTACACCTATTGAAGTCATCATCACGGTAAACGGAGCGGAAAAATTCTTCGGAACAGAAGACCCGGCTTTCACCGGTGCGATTACATCCGGCGGCCTTGCCGATGACAACGACCTCGGCGAGATCGGCTACTATCGGACGAATACGGATGAAGCAGTCGGCGTTTATCCCGGAGTGCTTGACGCAAGCTACACTCCGAACCCCAATTACAGAGTTACCGTTCTGCCCGGTATCCTGACCATTACGCAAGCAGTCGCGTCCGCTCCCGTTCCTGATTTGCCCGGCGGCGACGGAAGCAGCAGCGGCAACAGCGGCGTCAGAGGCAGCAGTAGCAGCGGCGGAAGCGGAAGCGGCAGAGGACCCGGCAGTACGGCTGCGATTCCTGATAACGCCACTCCTCTCACCATGATTGACGACAATGAAGTCCCGCTGGCAATGCCTCCCGAGGACGACGAAACTATGGTAATCATCATGGACGATGAGGTTCCTCTGGCAGGGCTTCCCCGCACTGGAGGCGGCTCGCCAAATGCGATGATGGGATTTTTGGGCCTGATTGGCGCATTTACAGTAAGCATCGTCAGCATGAACAAGAAAGAAAAATAACTCCCTAATCAAGCGCCCCGCAGCAAGCTACGGGGTATGGCCCGCTTAGTTACACGAACGCCGCCACGCGGCGGGAATGAAACCCGCGAGTGGGATGCAAAAATGCGCGCCCTCTGTGTCAAATGCCGCGGCATCATTGCATACAGGGCGCGCACATAAAAAAGCAAAACGACGGCGGAACAGCAAGCCCGGATGAAGATGAAGATGTGGGCGCATATCGGCGTCAACGCCGCAGAGCAGTTACAGGAAAATACCGAGGAGGATGTATCATGTTTTTAACACCCGATAAAACTAGAACCGCAGCAATTGCCGGACGCACCCTTACAATAAACGAGAAAATCATACCCGATAACATGGTTGCGCCGAAGGACGTCGCCGCCCACGTCAAGAAGGGGCAGCCCATGAAGCCCTGCGCACTGCTCGCCGGGACAGGCAAGCCGAAAGGCATTACTATCCATAACACCAACATGATTACCGCCGCCAGCGGCACCAATGTCGCCGAGCAATACGCCCGCGCAACTTTTAGCGGAAACATGTCCGGCGTGGTTGTCCATTTCTATGTATGGCGCACGGTTATCTGGCAGATTCTAAAAGAAACAGAACGCGGCTGGCACGCCACGGACGGCTCAAGCCGCAAAAGCTCCCGGCGCGCCGGGCAGACAATCGGCGGCAATATCGACACCATTGCCATAGAGGCCATCGGCGCGGACGCTGAAACGACGGAAACTACCGCCCTGCTTACAGCGCATCTGCTGAAAACACACGGCCTTGTCCCGGATACGGACATTTACACTCACAAATATTTCTACCCTGCAAAATTCTGTCCGGAGTACATACTGCCGGATTGGAGCGGCTTTATGGCACAGGCGGCGGATTTCTACAACGGCAAAGAGGGCGGTGAGCTTTTCCGCGTGCAGTGCGGCGCGTTCAAGGACCGGGACAACGCGGTGGAGCTGTTTAACAAAATCACCGCTGACGGCTACAAGCCTATGATGATAAAGGATGACGGTCTCTTCAAAGTGCAGGTCGGCGCTTTCCGCAATAAGTCCGGAGCCGATACACAGAGTGCCGAGCTAAAATCCAGGGGTTACGAAAATTACATCACCACAAATGCCGGGGTGCCGGTCAGTATGGCGAGTTGACCGAAGCGATGCAACGCACGGATTTTTGAAGCGCCTTGTCGATAACAAAACTTTCAATGCACAAAGCATACCTGCGTTTCGCTTCCTTGTCTGACGAAAAATCCATTGGCACTTTAGCACCTGTATTCATAGCAGGAAATGCTGGATGTTATTTTGGGCGCAAATGCCGGGATTCTATCCCACGGTTTTT
>Ga0099364_10013551_pt1 | contig 10929 bp, 8 predicted proteins | sample TergutTh196P3_FD_73070 | JGI IMG/M metagenome (GOLD analysis project Ga0099364, IMG submission 73070) | Microcerotermes parvus P3 segment gut microbial communities from Pointe-Noire, Republic of the Congo - Th196 P3 | ecosystem: Host-associated > Arthropoda: Insects > Digestive system > Gut ... | reverse complement strand
GCCCATCGGCAGAACGCCCCGTTCCAATCCCGCCACGTACACCGGCCTTTTCACTCCCCTGCGAGATCTTTTCGCCATGCTTCCGGAATCCCGGATGCGCGGTTACAAACCCGGACGTTTCAGTTTCAATGTCAAGGGCGGGCGCTGTGAAGAGTGTCAGGGAGACGGACTGCGCCGCATTGAAATGAGTTTTCTTCCCGACGTCCATGTTCTTTGCGAAACCTGTGGCGGAACGCGGTACAACCGTGAAACGCTCGACGTGAAGTACAAGGGCCATTCCATCGCCGATCTGCTTGACATGAATATTGGCGACGCGCTCCCGCTGCTTGAAACTTTACCGCCGGTCGCGGCAAAGCTGCGGGTATTAAACGATGTCGGACTTGGATATGTAAAGCTTGGGCAGTCGTCAACGACGCTTTCAGGCGGCGAGGCGCAACGCGTGAAGCTCGCGAAAGAATTGAGCAGACGGGCGACTGGACGGACGCTATGTATACTTGACGAGCCGACGACGGGTTTGCATTTTGCCGACGTGAAAAAACTGCTGGAAATTCTCGGTAGCCTGGTGGACATGGGCAATACGGTGATTGTCATAGAACACAATCTGGATGTAATTAAAACAGCGGATTGTATTATCGACATGGGGCCGGAAGGCGGCGAAGAAGGCGGCCGGGTTATCGCGCAGGGAACGCCGGAGGAAGTCGCCGACGTAGAGGAATCGGCCACCGGCCACGCTCTGCGTAAGGTACTCATTTAACTTATCGTCCGCGCCGTGCCGCCCGCGCAAACTGATAAAAATACCGCTCGATTTCGCTAAAATCCGTGGAGTTATCGTAAAACAGTCGCAAAAACTCGTCGCGGGCGCGCAAAATCTCGCGCAAACGCCGTCCGCTGTAACAAGCCGCCGTTGCCGAAAACAAGTCAATGGCTCGATCAATGGCGCCATCGCGCCGCGTTGGGTTTTCACGCGATTTTATCGCCCGGCCGACCTCCGATCCAATATTCCCCATCTGCTCGACCAGGCTCAAGCCTGCCCATTTTTCATGGTCAATCTTCAACAATAGCCTCGTTCACAATTTTCGTTATTTTATCGCGTACCCTGGCGTCTTCCACATAGCGCGATCTGTTGCCTTGCCGCGGTCTGATATTAATCATCGAATCGAATTCAATGAAGTCCGGTGTGCCAAATTGATCGGGATAAAGGTTGATACCCCATAAATCCTCCTGACGCGACCCGTTGTCAATCATGAATTGCTCAATATCCGCATGAAGCTCCGCATCGACCACCATGAGTTTTTGCGTAACGTCTACATCGGCTTTTACCATTTCGCCAAATATTTTGTCTGCAATTTCTCTAAGTTCCGCCACTGTTATTTTTTCGATTTGCTTCATACCGCTTTTCCACGCCTCTTACTTCGAATGAAGCGAGACTGAAAGTTCACTTTATCCAGCCTATGCCTCACCCAAAGCTTTCAGGACTCTGTCCGGAGATGCCGGGGACTCCACCCATTTTCCTATCGCGTTATGTATGGCCATAATTATAAGATGCGTATTTGCCAGCGAATGGCTGATGCCGCTGCCGCCATAGCAGGCGTTGCTGGCGCGCGTTTCCAGCGTCACCAGATCCACCGGCGGCATGTCAAGCATGCCGACTTTTTTGTACTCAAGCATATTGGAACTGAGTCTCACCCCGGTATTCCGGTCGTAGATAAATTCCTCCGTGATCTGGCAGCCGACATTGAAATCCATTACCTGATGAATCTGGCTTTCGAATGATGTCGGGCGCAGTACCTTGCCAGGGTCGGCAACTACGGCGAACCGCAGCACTTCCACCTCTCCGGTTTCCGTATCGACGGCGACTTCACATACCGCGACATTCATGACGTCAAGCTCTCTGCCCTGTGCCGTCCATACCGCCCACGGCGGCCTGATGTCGACGCAGTTGGCGAGCAAAATTGTGCGGCACGCCTGCGCGAGCGGAAGCCCCTGCGTCGGATTCGCCTTGACGACGACCCTGCCGCCCGCCATGTCGAGGTCCTCAGGCTTCAGGCCCCTGAACGGATTGGAGGCGCCTGAAGCGGCGCCGGGTTTTGCGTCCGGCAAAGGAGCGCTGTTGGCTTCCTCAATCGTCGCTTCCAGAATCATTTTTTTCAGCTTGTGGGCGCATTCCTTTATTGCCCAGGAGGAAGCTGTCGAACCGTCGCTGCCGCCGCCGTAGTTTCTGTAAGTTTCATGATGGCTGTTGACGATGCGGATGTCTTCGTATTCAAGACCAAGTTCCTCGGCAATAACCATGGCGTTGCACTCAAGACCGTAGTGGCCGATAATCGCGCCGCTGGAAGGCAGAATGACGACGCCGTTTCTATATTCGATCTTAGGATTGTATGAACCGACGGAATGGCGCGGACACTGGTTGTAACGGAAACTTATTCCGTGCATACGGCCGTCGGGCAGTTTTCTCGCGCCCGCGGCGTGCCAGTTCCATTTCAGATCGTTTTTCAGGGACGCGATACAGGCGTCGAAACTTGGTACGGGATTTGGATCGGTCTGGGACGTCGGCCCGTGAAGGTTCAGAGTCGCGATCTCTATAGGGTCTTTACCAAGTTTTTCCGCGATAAGTTGAATGCCGGCCATCAGTGTGTCCCAACCCATTGGGTTGTGCTGACCGCTGGAATACATCTTGCCGCGATTTGTATCCACAAGCTCCATATTTTGCTTGATGTTCAGGCATTTGGTTGTGTAGTAGGGGCCGTAGGTCTGATCCATGGTGGTGCCGAAACGGGAATTTCCCGTCGATCCGTTGTCGGCTATGGAAAGATCTTCTATGGCCGTGATAAGCCCATTGTTCTTAAAGCCGATTTTCATACGAACATAGCGCTGGTTCAAACTGAAATCGTACTGATCCCCGCGGCTCTGGAGGCATTTTACCGGCCGTCCGGTTCTTCGGGCGAGCGTCGGAGATATCTGCTGCGATTTGCGCATGCCCCAGTCGCAGTATCTGCCGCCCGTGAACATGCAATTCTGAAAAACCTTGTTGGCCGGAACACGGTTCTGGGTGGATACCGATCTGTGTCCCCAGGGGATTCCTTCAATTTGCAGATTTTTTCCATCCCCATGTAGAGGATCGTCAAACCACCACGCGACCGTACCCAGCGGGCTGGGAATGTGGCCGCAAAACGCGGCGGTGTTTATGTCATATTCAATGATCTGGTCGGCTTCCCTGAACCCGGCCTGGACATCTCCGGAATTGTTGTTGACAAAGGAATAGCCGACGTTTCCTTTTTTCGGGGGATCAACGGACATGCCTCCCATACCGTCGGGTTGCGGCGTCTGCGCGGCTGCTTCCGCCGGCTTTGGCGCGGGACCATACGACCGGACTATCGGAGCCTCAGGTTTTCTGCCGTCAAGCGCATCCACGAGATGCGGAAACACTTCCCAGTCTATGACCAGCGCGCGCAATGCCTCTTCGCAAAGATCTTCATTTTCAGCGATTACAATTGCGCCGATTTCCATGCTTTCATAGTCGGCGTAATTGGTTATTCCTCCCGTGCCCTGGAGATCCGGGTCTTCCCAGGTGACGACGTCGACAACTCCGGGAATCGCCATGGCCTTGGTAACGTCTATCGACTTAATACGGGCGTTTGCATAGGGGCTTCTTAGATATCTGGCGTGGAGCATATCGGGGACAACATAATCTGCGCCGAATTTCGCGACGCCCGACGCATGCGCCCAGGACAATTTGCCTGGAAGATTCGGTTTCCCGACAACCCTGAAGTCTGTTCTCTGTCCGTTTACACCAAGATCGGCCATGACGGTATCTCCTTCAACTGAATATCATAAGTATACAGATTAATTGATGATCGCCGCGCCGTCCACGGCTTGAAGCCCCATAGTCCGGACTTCAAACCGCGGACAAATTTGCAGGCTGTTTACCGCCGGCGCCCGCCGCCGCTATCCTGCTGAAGAGTAACGGTCAACGGGGCGGTCAGGTTGAATGTAAGCGGGGTTTCGGTTGCCACCACGGCCGGGTCGCCGTGTGTCGCCAACGCCGTTGCCGCGCCGGCCGCGCCGCCAATGCCGGCGCCGATCGCCGCGCCCCGACCGCCGCCGGCAATCGCGCCGATTGCCGCGCCGATGCCCGCGCCGATGCCGGTCTTGGCTACGTCTCTCCCGACGGTAGGATTGGCTTCCTCATGGTGTTCATTCGTCGTTATCGAAACTTCACTGCCGTCGGCGAGTACCAGTCGGGTCAGCCTCAAAGATATTAAGGCAACGCCTCTGACGCGTCCGCCGGGATCGGATTCCGAAATCACGCCTCTGACGGTGGAACCACGCCGCGCGATGACGCGGTCGCCATCGACAATGTCTCTGTTTAGCGATCCCGTAAATTCGTCGCCTGTATTACCGGTCCGGGTGGAAATCTCCGAGGATGTAACCATCTCAATTGGAGTTCCAGCGGCCAAAGTAACCGTCTGTACCCTTGCCTGTTCCCTGGCGTCAGCCTTGGCTTGTTTTGCGGCGGCGGCCCTGGCCTCGGCTGCCAACCTGGCCTCTTCGACAGCTCTTGCATGTTCGGCGTCGGCTTTTGCCTTTGCCTCGCCTGCCAACCTGGCCTCTTCGATAGCTTTCGCATGTTCGGCATCGGCCTTTGCCTTAGCCTCGGCTGCGGCCTTGGCCTGCGCGGCGGAGTTGGTTTTTTGGGCGGCGGCAAGAAGCCGCTCGGCTTCAGCCCTGGCCTGCTCGGCCGCGGCCAGAGCATTTTCGGCGGCAGCAGCCTGTTCGGCGGCGGCGGCCTGTTCGGCGGCCCTGGCCTGCTCGGCGGCCAAAGCCTGTTCGACGGCTGCATGAATCTGTTCGTCGACCGACTGATTTGACGATGAACAACCGGCAAAAACCACAACAAGAATACTCAGACAAAGCAGCAACGACCTGTATTTCATAATGCGTTATCCTCCTCAAACAAAAGATAAGCCCGATTCCGGGCAAACAGTAAAAATTGTACCCTGATATATTCTTTATTTCAAACCATCCAAAACACCAAAAACGGGCAAACAATGGAATTATCCATCAACAATCTGCATAATGGGATATTTACGCATAAGGACGCGGCATGGGAAAGCGAATTTTAAGGTGGCTTCCGGCTGTAGCGATGATGGTTTTGATTTTCATCGCATCCGCGACGCCGGGAAGCGAAGTACCGGAGTTTGGAACGATAGACATTGTCGTAAAAAAGGGCGGCCACATGGTGGGCTACGCCCTTCTGGCAATAGCCTGTTTTCTGGCGGCGTATGGCGACACTAAAAACGTTGCTCGTTCCACTGTCATTTCACTGTGCATTGCGATCGTCTATGCCGTGTCGGATGAATACCACCAGTCGTTTACGCCGGAAAGATTTCCATCGGTCGTAGACATCGGCATCGACGTGACTGGGGCGCTTATCGGCGTCGGCGTTGCCGCTTTAATTGTCAGACTACGCTCAAAAAGTAAGGATTAGTCAGGCGCGGTGGGCGCTCCGCACGAATGGAACGTTGTTTATAAGTTGCAACGCTTGTTGCAACTGCCTGGCGTCGGACACCTCCAGCGTGAAATCCAGACGCGTAGATCCCTGCCGTGACAACGTGTTGGCCGCCGTTACGTTAATGGATTCCTGTGCCAGGACTTCCATGACGTCTCGCAGCAATCCGGCGCGGTTGACGCATTCCACGACAATGTCCGCGGCATAAACGGCGGCGTGCGGCGTGTCTCCCCAATCCGCGTCGATGACGCGTTTCGGATTTTGTCGGGTCATGCCTATAAAATTCGGGCACCCGGCGCGGTGAATGGAAATCCCTTTGCCCTGCGTGATGTATCCCCGGATTTCGTCTCCCGGCGCGGGCTTGCAACATTTGGCAAGCTGCGTCAACATTTTATCCATGCCAACGATCAGAATACCGTCCTGCCTGCTCAGGGCTTTGCTCTTACGCGGTATAAATTCCTGATCGGTTTCAGGCTCTGCAGGCGAATTACATAGCGCCTGCCGGATGGCGCCGTAACCCAGTTCATTGTGGCCGGCGGCAAGAAACATCGCGTCGGCATTCTCAAAACCGAGCTTCGCGGCCAGTTCGTCGATGTTAAACCGGGTCGCGCCTTCCCGCTGAAGCTCCTTCTGTACAAGCACGCGGCCTTCCGCCATTGTTCGGCTTCTGTCCAACGTTATGAAATATTGCCGGACCTTTTGCCGCGCGCGGAGTGTTTGCAGGTATCCCAGTTGGGGATTCAGCCAGTCGCGGGACGGTCCGCCCTTTTTAGCAGCGTTGATCTCCACAACTTGCCCTGAAATCAGCGGCGTATTAAGCGCCACGAGCGCGCCGTCCACCTTCGCGCCCCGGCAGCGGTGTCCGATCAGGGTATGAACATGGTAGGCAAAATCAACCGGCGTTGCGCCGCGCGGCAAATCCACAACCCGGCCTTGCGGCGTCAGAACATAGATTGTGTCGTCCAGAGCCGCGCGCTTGAATTCTTCGTCCCAGTTTGACGTGTCGGCGACATCTTTGCGCCATGCCAGAAGTTCCCGCAAAAGCGCCAGCTTGTATGCATACGCGTCATTTTCTCCGGAACCGCCGATACCCTCCTTGTAGCGCCAATGCGCCGCTACGCCCTTTTCGGCTTCTTCGTGCATCTTCCATGTGCGAATCTGCACTTCCAGGGGACGGCTGTTGTCGGCGATCACCGCGGTATGCAGCGACTGGTATCTATTTTCCTTTGGCCTTGAAATGTAATCGTCGAACTCTTTCGCCACGGGAGTCCACATTTGATGCACCATATCCAGAACGGCATAGCAGTCCTCAACCGATTCGACGATGACGCGCATGGCGTGCAAATCGTAGATCTCTTCAAGCGGGATCTGCTTGGCTTGCATTTTTTTCCAGATGCTGTAAATGTGTTTAGGCCGTCCGGAAATATCGGCTTGAATGCCGGCATCCACGAATTTTTTTTTGAGATGAGCTACGGTTTCCGCAATGAAACGTTCACGTCCGGCACGCCGTTCGTCGAGCCGGCGCGCAATCTGTCGGTAAGCGTCGGGGTTAAGGAAATGAAAACTCCTGTCTTCCATTTCCCATTTAATTTCCCATATGCCCAGACGGTTTGCCAACGGCGCCTGGAGAGCAAGGGACTCGCGCGCGACTTCATCGCGCGCCGGGCCGGGGTGTTCCTCGTAATATCGCAAGGTCTGCGTCCGGCTGGCCAGACGCAGAATGATGACGCGAATGTCCTGCGACATTGCCAGCACCATCTTGCGCAAAACTTCCGGCTGCTTCCGGATTTCCTGTTGATTGTGAGAAAGGTTTGTTACGGCCAGGCGTAAGCTGTGCAGCCGGTCAAGACCGCTCCCCAGTAGCGCCACGTCCGAACCGAACTCGCTTTCGATCCATTCTTTATCCTTTTCGGAACACGTTTCGTACGCCAGGAACAGGAGCGAGGCAAGCCGTGAAGCCGCGTCCAGCTTCAACGCCGCGGTAATCAGCGCCATTCCCACGACATGGCGATACATATCCTCGCCGGATTCAAGGCGCCTGCCGTAATAAATCGGCTCTATGAATTCAATGGCCCGGCGGATTTTAGCGACATCGCCCGGCGGCAGACCTTCGCCAAGCTTTTCATGCGAAATTTCGTTAAACGGTGAGGAATCCAGGGTGTAAGGGATATAAACCATGATTCGGCAACTTCAATCAATATCCAAAAAACTCAAAATCAAGGCTCGCGACCGGGACAAAAACATTCGGGTTTGGTCGCGAGCCTTGATTTTGAGTTTTTGGATATTGCCTTTACCGTAAAGTATAATTACCGAAAATCCGGAATGTTCTGGGAGCTTCCCCTGGCGATGGAAAAATCACTGGTTTCAAGCAGGTTGTACATTGTTCTCTGCAAAGTGATGACGGCCTGCTTGTAGCGTATAAGCGCCTGGAGTTCCTGAAATTCCTGGTTCGAAAGCTGCTGCTGCACTTCAAGCACTCTGTAATTCTGACTCAGGCCGGCCTCATTGCGTTTTAATTCTCCCTCATACTGTTCTTCCGCCACCCTGCGAGCCACTTCCGCCGCGGTAATCTGCCTGCGGCTGCTTTCAAGCGACTGAAGCGCGTTGAGAACATCAACCTGAATGTTCTGTTCAGTCTGACGCTGCCGCATCAATTCCTGGCGTTTCTGGATTTCCTGCTGGGCGAGCTGCGCGTCAAGCGACCGGCTCCTCAGGGGAAAGTTTACAGTGACTCCGACCGACCAGTTGGTTCCGGGATCGGAAAACATTACTTTGTAAACTGTCGGAAATCCGCCAATCATGCTGGGGTTGAATCTAGCTGTATCACTGGTCTGGCCGGAGGTCCCGCTCATCTGGAATGAAGCGTTAAGGTCCACTCCCCATTTGCGGCTTTCCCTGGACAACTGGTTTTGAAAATCAAGCCGGGTCACGGTGATTCTCGACTGTTCCATCTCGGGGCGGTTCTGCAGGGCAATGGCTACCGCCGTATCGGCGTCGACCTTGTATTCCCTGAAATCAGGGAGGTCGGTCGGCACGATAACCCTTCTCCAGATGTCGGAATTCCTGTCGCTGGACACCAGTTGCCGCAGGTTGTTCTGTGCCTGCAGTATCTGATCTTCCGCCGTAATCAACTGCACTTCCCGCGACGTAACGCTGGCTTCAGCGGTGGTGACGTCAATGGGCGGAATGGTGCCTACTTCCAGTCTTCTACGCTGGTCGCGCAGGTTGATCTGCGCCAGTTCCACCGCCCTGCGCTGAATTTCATAGTTACGGATGGCGGAAACCAGATCCCAGTATCTTGATTGAACATTGGCAATGGTGTTTGTGACGCTTTGTTTGAACTGAACGTCGTTGAGTTCAATATCCAGGTTGGCCAGCCTTATGCTGTTCCGGGAATTATCAATCCGCAGGTTTCGCCAGAGAGGCTGCGTGTATTGAAACCGCAAACCGCTGGAATAGCTGGGATTGAACGCACTCATATTACTGTTGGTTTCAGTTCTGCCGGAACTCCAGCTTGCGGTCAGCGAACTTCCTGTCTTCATAAACGACTGCCTGAACTGAAAATTCCAATCCAAGGTATCCCTTACCGTAGTACCGCCGCCCTGGGCGGTGTCGAAATTATTGGTGCTGACGCTTCTGTTTGAACCGGTTGATACAGTCGCTGACAATGTCGGGTCATAGCTGCCGAACGTTCCGGTGTACGCCCACCTTCTTGCTTCCTCGTTCGTATCCGCAATGGCGATGTCGAGGTTGTTCTGCAACACCATCTTTGTAAAATCCGTCAATGAAAGAAGCAGCGCGGTTCCATCCTGCTGCGCTCTTTCAATAGGGCTTAACGGAAGCTCTTCAAGCGCGTAGCTGGATGCGCTGCTTCCCTGCGCCATGGCGGATGGAATTGGAATGATTGTGAATGCCAAAATCAGGCCCGACGCAACCAGGCGCCGCAGCGAAGCCGAACATACTTTCATAACGGACTCCTTCGAGTAATTAAAAGCCAACGTACCGCAATCAAACAGCCATTAATACGATAGAGCGGGAGAAACTGTTTCAGATACCCCGGAATGTTTCTATTTCTCCGGGTTAAAGCCCTAAACAATACACAATCGCCGCGGAATCGACAATTACGAAAATATCCTCACGCTTTCGAAATTAATCATTTATAATACGCCCATGTCTATTTTTCTTTTACTGGTTTTCTATACCCTGCTCGGGCTGATTATCGGAAGTTTCCTGAATGTCTGCATTTACCGCATCCCGCTGGGAAAATCGATCGTCCGGCCCGGTTCGAGCTGCCCGATATGCGGGATTTCCATAAAACCCTGGGACAACATACCGGTGATCTCCTGGCTTGTTTTGCGGGGAAAATGCCGTTCATGCAAAACGCCCGTTTCCATACAATATCCTTTCGTGGAACTCCTCTCCGGCCTTGCCTTTTTTGCTTCGGCCTGGGTGTGGGGCTTCAGTTCACCGACTTTCGTCAATTCCCTGTTTCTGGCCGTTGTCATCGTGCTGGTTTTTATCGATTATCACCACCAGATTCTCCCCAATGTCCTGACGATTCCGGGAACCATCGCGGGCATTTTACTGAGTCCTTTTCAGGTATTCCCGTTCTACCTTGGGGTGCTGGAAGTGAAAGCCGCGTCGCTTACGGGTTTGCAGGATACGCCTCTCGCCTGGCCGTGGCTTGGCTCTGTCATAGGCGCGCTTTTCGGCGGAGGGTTGTTGTATTTCGTGGCGTTTATTTATAAAAAGTTCCGCCACCGCGACGGTCTTGGCATGGGTGACGTAAAAATGATGATGATGGTCGGGGCGTTTCTGGGGTATCGCCTCGCGCTTCTGACGATTTTCGCCGGAGCGATGCTTGGTTCCATTGTCGGCTTGTCAATGCAGTTCATGGGAAAAGCAAACATGCAGACCAAACTGGCCTTTGGAGTATTCCTCGGCATCGCCGCCGCCGCCGCCCTCTTCTGGGGACTCCCCTTCCTGGACTGGTATACGCGCAACGAATGATGTTGATCCTGGGAGCGCGGGCATCCTGCCCGCATTTTTCAAGAAGATGCGGGCGAGACGCCCGCGCTCCAAGGTCCCGCAGGGACCGTAATGTGAGTAACCGTCGGTGATAGGGGTAGGAACGGCGGTAGCCGCCCCTCCCTCCGAACCGGACTGGCGGATCTCCCGCATCCGGCTCTCAGGCTGGTGGTTCACCTGCTACAGGATTGACGCGCCGAAACATGGGCTGTAACCAGAGAATATAGCCCTTGCCCGGCGAAGTAGTCGTTTGTCCAGCGCTGATTGTCACGGCCACGCCCTCTGCCTTTCAAGCCTATACGTTTGCGCTGTATGCTTCGCAGTCGCATCCGTATCCAACCGTCCAGCGGTTTGAACGTTGTCCTATGGCTGTGTTTGAAATACTCAAA
>Ga0099364_10013550_pt1 | contig 10931 bp, 10 predicted proteins | sample TergutTh196P3_FD_73070 | JGI IMG/M metagenome (GOLD analysis project Ga0099364, IMG submission 73070) | Microcerotermes parvus P3 segment gut microbial communities from Pointe-Noire, Republic of the Congo - Th196 P3 | ecosystem: Host-associated > Arthropoda: Insects > Digestive system > Gut ... | reverse complement strand
AACAAGATGAAAAAAGCGTTAGTAAGGACGGAATTTAATTTTCCGGGGCAGGTGAGTGTATACCACGGCAAGGTGCGTGACGTATACAATATCCGGAATGAGGTGTTGGTGATGGTAGCGACCGACCGTATCTCGGCATTCGATGTGGTACTGCCCGAAGGAATCCCCTACAAGGGACAGATGTTAAACCAGATAGCATCCAAATTCTTAGATGCGACAACCGATATATGTCCGAACTGGAAACTTGCCGTGCCCGACCCGATGGTAACCGTCGGCGTACAGTGCGAAGGCTTTCCGGTCGAAATGATTGTGAGGGGTTACCTTTGCGGAAGCGCATGGAGGACTTACAAGAGCGGCGTTCGTGAGATTTGCGGCGTGAAATTGCCCGATGGCATGAAGGAAAATCAAAAATTCCCCGAACCGGTTATTACCCCAACCACCAAAGCAGCCCAGGGATTGCACGACGAAGATATTTCGAAAGAAGAGATTTTGAAACAGGGCTTGGTGTCGGAAGCCGACTATGCAATGCTCGAAAAATATACGATGGGATTGTTTGCGCGAGGTACGGAAATCGCAGCAGAACGCGGACTTATTCTTGTCGATACGAAATACGAATTTGGACATCGTGACGGCACGATTTACCTGATTGACGAAATTCATACGCCCGACTCTTCGCGTTATTTTTACAGCGAAGGCTATGCAGAGCGTTTTGCCAACGGCGAACCTCAAAAACAACTTTCCAAGGAATTTGTGCGTGAGTGGTTGATGGAGAACGGTTTTCAGGGGAAAGAAGGGCAAGTCGTTCCCGAAATGACGTCCGAAATCGTCGCCAATATCAGCAACCGGTATATCGAACTGTTTGAACAGATTACGGGTGAATCATTTGTCCGAGAAGATACCGTTGATTTGCTTTCACGCATCGAAAAAAATATTGTATCCTGCATAACTAAATAGACATAACATAGCGATAGATGAAAAAATACGGTTTGATAGGTTATCCGTTGGGACATTCGTTTTCGAAAGATTTTTTCAACCGAAAATTCAAGTCCGAACATATAGATGCCGAATATGTGAATTTCCAGATTGAAGATATCAAGGATCTTAAATATATAGTCAAGGAAAACCCGGCGTTATGTGGCATGAATGTGACGCTACCCTACAAAACACAGGTGATACCCTTGCTCGACGAAATCGACAAGGACGCCCGTTTGATTGGGGCTGTCAATGTCATCAAGTTTATAAAGGGAGGGCGTTTCAGCAAGTTGAAACTCAAGGGATATAATTCGGATATCATCGGTTTCAAGGAGTCCATCGACCCGTTACTCAATCCCGAAGTCCATCGCAGGGCATTGATTCTGGGGACGGGGGGCGCCTCCAAAGCAGTGTATCACGGATTGAAACAGTTGAATATCGACGTGCAATATGTGTCGCGTTACCCGGAGGAACATTGCATTACTTACGAAGAAGTTACGCCCGAATGGATAGAAGATTATACCGTCATTGTCAATGCAACCCCGCTGGGCATGTATCCGCATGTAGAAGAATGTCCCGATATACCGTATAACAGGCTGACTTCAAAACATTTATTGTACGATTTGCTTTATAATCCGGACGAAACATTGTTTATGCGGAAAGGAAAAGAAAAAGGCGCAACGGTGAAAAACGGCTTGGAGATGTTACTGTTACAGGCTTTTGTATCGTGGGATATCTGGAATATGTAATATTAAATCTTTAAATTATTTAAATCTATAAATATCATTCATCATGAAGAATATCAGTATCGTTTTTATTTGTTTAGCGCTGTTTTTCAGTAACGAAACAATAGCAGCAGAATCATTCGACCCCGTAGAATATGTCAATCCGTTGATAGGCACGATGAATACATTTGAGTTTTCTGCCGGAAATGTTTATCCGGCGATCGCCTTGCCTTGGGGGATGAATTTCTGGACTCCTCAGACCGGAAGGATGGGGAATGGATGGATTTATACCTATACCGACACTAAAATTCGCGGATTCAAGCAGACCCATCAGCCCAGTCCGTGGATAGGTGATTACGGGCAATTTGCCATCATGCCGGTCACCGGCTCACCCGAATTTTTGGAGGATAAACGTGCAAGCTGGTTTGCGCACAAGGCAGAAGTGGTCAAGCCGCATTATTACAGGGTATATCTGGCAGAACACGATGTTGTTACGGAAATAACCCCGACCGAACGTGCAGCCATGTTCAGGTTTACATTTCCTGAAAACGACAGTTCGTTCGTGGTGATTGACGCCTTAGACAGAGGCTCTTTCATCAAAGTGATACCTTCAGCAAATAAAATCATCGGTTATTCGACCCGAAACAGCGGAGGCGTACCTCAAAACTTCAGGAATTATTTTGTTGTAGAGTTCGACAAGCCATTCACTTATCTGTCTACATTTTCCGATAGCATACTGAATACGAACGCGATGGAACAAACAGCCAGACATACGGGCGCTGTTATCGGATTTAAAACGCGAAAAGGTGAGATAGTACATGCAAAAGTAGCTTCATCGTTTATCAGTCATGAGCAGGCTGAATTGAATCTGAAAGAGTTGGGAAACGACAATTTTGATCAGGTTGTAGCCAGGGGAAAGGAAGAATGGAACAAGGTATTGGGACGTATCAAAGTCGAAGGCGGCACTACAGACCAGTTGCGAACATTTTATTCTTGCCTGTATCGTTCGTTGCTGTTTCCCCGGAAACTCTATGAAGTGGATGCTTCCGGACAGATTATGCACTACAGTCCATACAATGGCGAAATTCTGCCCGGATATATGTTTACGGATACCGGATTCTGGGATACGTTCCGCTGTCTTTTTCCATTCCTGAACCTGATGTTTCCGTCAATGAATAAGGAAATGCAGGAAGGATTGATTAATGCCTATAAAGAAAGCGGTTTCTTCCCTGAATGGGCAAGTCCGGGACACCGCGACTGTATGATAGGCAACAATTCGGCTTCCGTACTGGTTGACGCTTTTTTAAAAGGTGTGAAAGTGGAAGATGTGGAAACGTTGTATAAAGGATTGCTTCACGGAACACAAAATGCACATCCGCGCATCCGGTCTGTCGGTCGCTTAGGTCATGAATATTACAACACGCTCGGCTATATTCCATATAATGTAAAAATCAATGAAAACGCCGCCCGTACACTCGAATATGCCTATAACGACTGGTGTATTTATAAGATTGCCAAAGAACTGAAGCGTCCACAGGAAGAAATCGATTTGTTCGCCCAACGTGCAATGAATTACAAAAATCTGTTTGATAAAGAATCCAATCTGATGCGCGGAAGAAATGAAGACGGGATTTTCCAGTCGCCTTTTTCGCCGTTAAAATGGGGAGACGCCTTTACGGAAGGCAACAGTTGGCATTATACCTGGTCGGTTTTTCACGATCCGCAGGGACTGATTGATTTGATGGGAGGAAAAAGAGCTTTTGTGCAGATGCTGGACTCCGTTTTCGCCGTTCCTCCGGTTTTTGATGAAAGTTATTACAGGATCGTAATCCACGAGATACGTGAAATGCAGGTGATGAATCTGGGCAATTATGCGCATGGCAACCAACCCATTCAACACATGATTTATATGTATAACTATGCCGGCGAACCCTGGAAAGCGCAATACTGGGTACGTCGTGTGATGAACCAGTTATACTCCCCTACTCCTGACGGTTATTGCGGCGATGAAGATAATGGACAGACCTCAGCATGGTATGTATTCTCTGCCCTGGGCTTTTATCCGGTTTGCCCGGGTACAGACGAATATATCCTGGGAGCGCCTCTGTTTCCAAAGGTTACGTTGACTTTTGAAAACGGAAAGGAACTGATTATCGAAGCTCCGGATAATAATGCCCAAAACATGTATGTTCAATCGCTCAACTTCAACGGTCGTTCTCACACAAAGAATTACCTGAAACATGCTGATTTACATCAGGGAGGAGTATTGAACTTTCAAATGGACAGCCAACCCAATCTTCAAAGAGGGATATTACCGGTAGATTTACCCTATTCGTTTTCGACCGTGGAACGGTAGTGCGGGGACACTTACAGGGCGCTTCTAAAAGTCATTGTGGACTTGATCCGCAATCTCCTGAATGCAAAGGAGATACTGGAACGAGTTCAGGATGACGTAAGGGATTTTTAGAAGTGCCCTACAGTAACCTATACATATGCTCTTTTTTTCATTTGTGCAATAACCGGAACCTCCAAATCATGCAGTTGTGCTATCGTAAGTCTCATCACCACATGTTTAATCTTCCAACTATCTAACGCATCCGATAAGGATTGCATGGCTGGAAATAATGCAGATTACCTGTGTAACACTGTGTTCAGTATCTTATCTCACTTCAATCGTTTCTACCTGCCTGATAATTTTTCCTTCGTTAGTTATCCCTTCTATAACCACAGAATAGGTTGTCGGGAAATCGGAGGTATAAAACTCAAAGGATGCCTGGTCGTCATCCAACACGAGCAGGTCTGGTTTCCAGTAAATGGTGGTACGGTAGTCTGGGATGCCAAAGTTCCTGGATTCCTGCGTATCATATGTGGGAGAATAAAATTCGACCGGTTTTTGATATCCTAACGGAGAGACGGTGATGGTATTGCTTCTTAAATTTTTTGAATTGTCTGATGCAATGCCTGTCGTAACACTTATTGCTCCGTTTGCGCCACGCACGCCAAATATGGATGCACCTACTTCTTTGAAAACGTCTATGCTTTCTATTAACTTGGGTGGTATTTGGTTCAAATCATCAACAGTTGATTCAATGCCATCAATATATATAAGCGCTAAACCCGTACTCATCGGGCCGATCTGAAAACCAGTTGGAAATATGTCAGGATTAAGCGCTATTTTTTCATTGCCTATTCTTCCCCGATTGTTCGCCATCACAAAGAACGAGGAACTGTCAGGATAATGAAGCTCAAAACGAAACTGTCCGACAGAATCGGTCGTTGTTTGCATCAAACTTTGATCGTTCGATACAAGCATCACCTGGCGGTTTGCTACAGGACGGCCTGTAAGGTATGCTTTGACCGAACCTGATATTTCTTTTGCTAATTCGAATCCTGTTTGAAGATGACTATAATGTCCTTTGATTACTTCGGTGAGTTCATACCTTCTCCATCCGTGTGTAATCATCAGATGGTCAAGCGCATACGCAGCTTCCCTGTGATCCTGCAAATAATAATCCGGCGATTCAATATAACCACGCAGTTCGGATGAAAGCAGCAAACTTGCCGTTATTGTATTGAGTGAATCAATTGAAAGGTCTGCGTTGTCAGTAATGGCAACAGAAAAAAATGAAACATCAAAATCATCCCTTCTCCTATTTCCCTCGTAATTCGTAATTTGTAATTCGCAGTTGTTATTTCCCCCATTTATATTCCCAATCCTGATATTCTTCTTGAAAAAATAATCACCCCCAAGGTTTTCCATATAACGTGTATAGGCGCGAAGCGTATAATTGCCTTCCGGAATGACTTCCGTAATCGGTACATGCCCGTAAAACATCCCGCCGGTCTGCTTTACCATCACTCTGTGCAACAATGTATCGGCAGGGCTGATCAGTTCCGCATACGCATACTGGGTGTAGGTGGGATACAGATGGTATATGCATCAACGACATAAGCCTTGAACCAAATCTTTTCGCCCGGCACATAAAAATCGCGGTCGGTATGAAGGTGGAGTTTTTCCTGGGGATATGCTTCCAATTGTTGCTCGAAGCGGTCGCGGTCGGCAATTTTATATTCAGCCAAAACTTCATCCCTTTCCATTATGATTGATTTCGCTGTGAAATCAGCACCAAACTTATAATCCAAAGGCAGCATAGCATTCAGTCCAAGAAGAGAATAAGATGAATAACAGGGTGTCAGCATCAAAGGATTACTGTATGTCCCATCGGGATATATGCGTACAGAATCACCGACCGTCTCAAGCATTGTTCTTACCAGTCCCATTTTTGACCAGTAGTTAAACCATTGAATGTTTCTGCTATATTTTTTCTTGTCCAATATTATTTTGTCAATCACATCCTTAACAGGTTTTCCAAAACATACAAGCATTAAGAAATCTTTCAAATCCGTTGGAATATACATTGTTTTACCACCAGCAGAATCAATGGACAGTAAGGTTTTGCTGGTTTCAAAGGCTTTATCCATCTTTATGGATGGATATGTTTTTACTCTTTCCAGATAGATCAACATAAATCCATTTTCCATCAATTGATCATGATACAAAGATTTGATGAAATTTGTCAGAGAGATTTGATAAACTTTCTGTCGATTTGTTTCCCAAAGATTTTTCTGACTGTTATTCTCCGGTTCGAGTTCGTTGAACATATATTCATATTTCCAAAAACTAATGCCTGTTTGATAATTGTGCGTGAAATGGTCGAGTATCAATAGAATATGATAACCTGTCTCCCGGTTGATGATTTGCAACGGAACACGACAGGTGACTTTCAATATCCTTGTTTCTCGATTATAGAAATAATAGACATCCTCCGGATTGACGGCATAAATCGTTTTCCTGGAAGGAGGTTCGCCTAACACTTTTTCCCAGAAAAGGTTGATATCTCTTTGGCGAAAACGTACGTTTACACCCACTTTCACTTCGTCTAAAAGATGAGATTGCAAAGCAATATCAAGTATAATTGAAGTATAACCCGTCTCAATATCCTTGATATCAGGTTGGTATCCAACATGCGAAACAGTCAGGCGATAGCTTCCTTCACCCGGTATTGTAAGCCGGTAATTGCCGACTGAATCAGTAATTGTGCCTGTTGAAGTATTGGCAATAAAAACCGTAGCGCCGGGGACAGGCTGGCCGTCTTCAGCAGCGGTGATGCACCCGCTAATTGTTCGCTGACCGAATAATGTATCGCTAACAAAGAGCAAATGCCAGCATACTGTCAGAAAAACGGTAGCCTTTTTTAGCTGATAACTCATTGACATATTTTATATAAGGTTTAGATTTCATTTTAAGCATTTAAAAAGACAAAAGTAGATGAAATTTTGTTTTTTCCCAAGCTTATGCAGTAAAAATCAAGACCACAGTGACTTTATCGGTTTACTGTATGGCGCTCGAAGCACAATTGTTACTTCAGAGACGCCTTCATTTTTGGCTATCGAATAGACGATTTTCCCTATTTCCCTTTTTCGCGCCATTCCAATTTCATGTCTTATCGAATTGTTTTCCGGCAGATACCAGCACTTTTTTGAAGAACTCCATTTAGATACGGAAAACTTCTCCTTCATTTCTTTGTGTCATAAAGGATTGTATTGAGAATCCACAAAAATCACTTGTTTATCTTCATGCTCGCCTATTGAAAATTGATAGTTTTTAGCATTAAATGAGATATGGATTAAGGATTAAAGATAATCATTTACCACAAAACTACAAAAATATTTCATTGAGTACCCAAAATCGAACAAAAAAATGCTGACATTAAACTTTTTTCAAAAAAAGTATGGTAGGTCAAAAATGTTTCGTAATTTTGTATGCTATATAACGTTTCAACCCGCACATGCGCATTTTGTAAATTTATTTTGGAAAGTCAATGAAGAAAGCAAAAATTCAAATAAATGAATAATAACAACTTATCCCATAGTAAATTAAGTTGACATGCGCATATTTCAGCGTTATGTGCAATGTGGCGGAAGCGCAGTGGCATCAAAGCGGTTAAGTAAAAAATAAGGCAGGCTGAAAGCCGTCTGCATTAAATAGAGTAAATATTTTGCGATAATGTGTTGTAATACTGAAAATATTTACTTACCTTTGCATCAGAACTATGGGCAGCACGTAATGTGGCTGACCGTGCCTTTGGCGTGAAAACATGATAACTTAATAGCCGATTAATCTCGTGCAGGTAATTAACGGTAGTTTTCTTGGCAGTTGTGATTTGACTTCGTCAGTGGGATTGGCGCTTTGGCAACCGTAAAGTGACCATAATAGCAGAAGTTATTTCGGCTGCCGAAAATTTACAGCGATGAGAGGAAAGAAACACAGCACATAACAAGCGGTTTGGCGAAATTGGGGTTAAAGTGATAACCCGAACTTCGGCGCGTCGTTTAACCGTCAGTGACAACCCGAACGGCGTGCAGTTGTTCCCCAACTTCGCCAAGCCGCCGGGACGTTAGGTGCAAGCAGCGGCAGTGCAGCATATCTAATTGTGGTTAATTTACAGAATTGAATATTAATATAATATAGTTGATTATGAAACAATTTTTTTTCTCTTTTGTTCTTTATTTAATAACGTTTACGGCATGTAGTACAAAAACAGCGAATAATGGTGACATTTTTACAATTGATTTGTCAAAAAAATATGTACACAGAGAAATACACCTTCAAAACATTGCTAATATAGAATATGTTCCGTTGGAAACAACCGATGATGTTTTGCTGGGTCAAATGTCTTTCGTTTCTCATATTTCCGACAGTTATATTCTCGTTTATGATATGATGCGTGGTGATATATTTATTTTCAATCGAAACGGGAAAATTATATCTCATTTCAACCGTACTGGACAGGGAAGTGAAGAATACACCCGCATTGGAGGCGCAGGAGTTATATTTGATGAAAAGAATGAAGAAATATTTGTAGGGACTAATATGACAAACCGAATTTTGGTTTATTCTGTGAGTGGGGAATACAAACGAACTTTGAAATATTCTGCTGATTTGGCAATATGGGAAGCATACAATTTTGATGACGAAACGCTACTTGTATACCATGAATTTTTATCATCTAATAGTGATAAAAACATCGAAAAACCTTACATGCTGATGTCAAAAAAAGATGGAAGTATTGTATCCGTTTTTGACATAAACTTTTCTGTAAGGTATTTAAAAAGAGTTGCTATTGATTTAGGCAATAATATGTTCACATCTGCTTCGATTCGTACACCTAATAACAGGTTTTACGGTCATCAGGATTTTGTGATTGCGGATATATCTTCCGATACGATTTACCGGCTTACAAAAAACAGGAATTTAACTCCCTGGCTTGTCCGCAAACCGTCGGTTCATTCGTCCGAACCAAGGAAAGTATGGTCCGCTCCATTGACAACCGATAAATTTATTGTTTTACATACGACTGAGTTGGATTACATTGCTGCTGAAAAAGGAAGTAGTATTCCTTCCAAAACGTTGATGTATGAATTTGAAACCGGAGAAATAAGTGAAATTTCGCTTATATTTGATGATTTCGCAATGCGTGAGTGGCCATTGGTCAGTTTTGTACCTGATATTCCTAAAAACATGAGCGCATACTTGTTTTCTGCACCGTCAATTATAGCAGCCTATAAAGCAAATAAGTTGAAAGGAGATTTGGAAAAATTGGCTCCGGCACTTGATGAAGACGATAATCATGTATTGGTGATTGTGAAATTCAAATGACCTGCATACGAATTTAGAAAAAAAAGCGAGGTAAATAATGCCAGCACCTAACAAGCGGTTTGGCAAAATTGGGGGGTAAAGTGATAACCCGAACTTCGGCGTGTCCGATAACCGTCAGTGACAACCCGAACTGTGTGCAGTCGCGCCCCAACTTCGCCAAGCCGCCGGGACGGACGTTACCTGCAATGGCGGGACGGACAGTGCAGCGCATATAGGATTTTTTGACTACACAATGAAAAAATTCAAAAAAAGATTATATCTTTGCAAATGTAAAGAGGTTAGACAATCGTTAAAACTAAAATATTATGCTCACAGTATTAATAAGTTATGACAAGAGAAATAAAGTGGCTGCACAAGCTATAGAATTGATGTCCGCGATTAAAGGCGTAAAAATTAATTACGACTTTAAAGTAAAACCCAAAAAGAATGGACTTGATGAAGCCATTGAGGATATAAAAATGGGACGGGTGGAAACATATGAAAATTTTGACGAGTTCAAAAAATCGGTTTATACAGAATTAGGTTATGTATAAAGTCAAACCGACAAAAAAGTTCAGGAAAGATTTCAAACGCATTGCGTCTGATAAAAAACTCGTTGATGAAATAAGCGTTGTTGTTGATTTGTTGTCTGAAAACGACAATCCTCTGCCCGAAAAATACCAAGACCACCAACTAAAAGGAAAATATGCCACATATAGGGAATGTCACGTAAGACCCGATTGGTTACTCGTTTATCAAAAAAATAGAAACGAATTGATATTGTTGCTTGTACGCACAAATACACATTCGGAAATTTTTGAATAAAAGTAGTACAATAGAAAGAAAAGAGGATAATAGAAAGCCACTCCTGCTGCCCCTCGTTAGGAAACGAGGGGCTTTTGGTATAGCGTTTCTAACGCGCTAAACATCGAAGTTGGAAACTTCTAACCATTTCCCCCTCGCCGGGAAGCGAGGGGGAGCGGATGTTGCCGTTGACTCGACACTGACTGTCATTTTTTCCGTCTCTTTCTCCACTGTTTAAACGCATAAACCGCCGCAATAGCAAGGAGGATGAAAACCCAAAGATTGGTCAGTGCGATGAGAAACCACAGGAACCCTTCCCATCCGTCTTTGATGGCGTCGGCAAATCTGGAAAAGAAGCCGAAAGCAGGTTTCGTCTTCTGATAATACATAACATGCAATGTGCTGAACGCTAATCTGTCTTTCAATTCCACCATGCGTCGTTCGACCGATTCAATATCTTCCTGCAGGGCGCCTATTTCCCTTTCGATGGCGAGCAAATCCTCTACCCTGGTCGCCTGCTTCAATATTTCCGTGTAGCGGGCAAGGAGTTCCTTTTTTGTCTGTATCCGGGTTTCAATATCGATATACTCCTCCGTTATATCAATTGCCCGAATCGTTTTACGTTCAAGTTTGTCAACGTTTGCATCAATCATCCGAAGGAACAAATCAAACTTGTCGGCAGGCACGCGGATGGTCACTCTGTGTTCAATCTTTTCGTCATTAGCGTAGGC
>Ga0099364_10013549_pt1 | contig 10931 bp, 12 predicted proteins | sample TergutTh196P3_FD_73070 | JGI IMG/M metagenome (GOLD analysis project Ga0099364, IMG submission 73070) | Microcerotermes parvus P3 segment gut microbial communities from Pointe-Noire, Republic of the Congo - Th196 P3 | ecosystem: Host-associated > Arthropoda: Insects > Digestive system > Gut ... | reverse complement strand
TATAATTTTTTTTTTGTATGTGTCGCGCGTGCGCGACGCGAGGCTTTGTGTGTGTGTGTGTGTGTGTGTGTGTGTGTGTGTTTAAAATAATATTTGATACTGCCAAATTATTGGCGGTATTTTTTTTGTTTTTTATATTTTTTTCACACACTGGCGTGCTGTTGATTTGCTGCACGCTGCCGTATCCTTTCGCATCCGCCGGACGCCATAATGCAACGGGATTTACCGCGTTCGACTGCGGGTCGAAAACAGTAAAATGTTTTATAATTTTTATGTTCATTCGGACAGATTTTCGCCGCAAATATACGGAATGATTTTGGAAATACCCAAAAAAAATGTGGAAAAACGGGGTGGGGGATTCGGCGGGAAGTGTTTGCTGTACTGTGGCCTTTTTTTTCGGGCGGGCGTCTTAAAAGAAGATTCGTGGCTTTATGGGCGGAGCGCTATGAGCTGTCGGCAGGATTCAGCACAGAGAGACAGAGAACACAGGGGGGCACAGAGGTTGAAATGTGTCTAAGGGTAAGCGGGACAGGGCAGGAGCCTTGTCTCAACAGGGAAATACATCTCTATAATGTCTTTTTCAGTTCGGCAATTTTCTTTTCCAAATCGGCAATGGTTTGGTCTTTGTCGGCAATGGCTTGGTTTTTGTCGGCGATGGTTTGGTCTTTGTCGGCAATGGCTTGGTCTTTGTCAGCAATGGTTTGGTCTTTGTCAGCAATGGCTTTACCCATTTCAGCAATTGTGATGCTTTTTTCCTCTATCAGCCGTTCTTTGTCCTGAAGTTCCTTGATTATGTCGTCTTCCAGTTCCATGGCTCCCCGTTTTTGCGGGTCTTCCATGGCTTTGCGCAGGCGACGGATGATTTCACTGTATTTTTCAGGAAAAGTCTCATCATCAACGTTCAGGATATGACGGATTTTCGTAACATTGCTCTGGTCGAAGATACTGAGTATCTTTTCGAGGTCGTTGCGGCGTTGCTGTTTGAGTTCGCGAATCTGTACAATCCACGAACGGTGATGAAGGCCCGATACAAATTCGCCGGTTGCAGGAAACTCATCACCGGTGTAGGCGTCTTCTAATTTGTAATCCACCTTCAATACTGGACGCGGCGGCAAATCCATGCCGTAATCAAGAAAGTAGATGCAGTAAATCTGACGCGCCTTTTCCTGTTTGACGTCATACGTGTTGTCCGGGTTCTGGTACTGAACGCCCAGGTATCGCCGGAAACGCATCAGGTCGGACTGGAGTTTGGCTTTCTGCAATTCGATTGTTACCGTTTTAAAACCTGCTACCGTTTTGATCTGCGCAACGAAATCAAACCGGCAAACGGTCAGTACGGATTCCTCTTTAGGTTGCTGCTTTCTTGCCACGGTTCGCTCCTGCGGACTGAACTCCAGCTCCGCAATATGTTCGCCAATAATAGCGGAAAGAAAGAGTTTGGCCACTTTATTGTCTTCGAGCATGTATTTGAAGACCACATCGTATATGGGATTGGCTATATGCATATCTCATTTATTTTTACAGGCAAAGTTACAATTTCTTTTGAACATACCGGCGTTTTTTGCTGATTTTTTTCGCTGAATCGCCGCTGTCAAAGCGTCAAAATCCTCCCTGATTATTCCCTCCGGATATCCATCTCCTGAAGCAGATAACCGGCTTCAGCATACCTGTCGATTACAAAGAGCACATAACGGATATCGACGATTATACTTCGCTGGTAATCAGGCAAATATTGAATGTCCCCGCCGACGCCTTCCCAGTTGCGGTCAAAATTGATGCCAATCAGTTCGCCGTTTGCATTTAATACCGGACTGCCTGAATTTCCGCCTGTTGTATGTGTCGTGATACAGAAACAGACGGGCATCTGATTGCCGTTCACGCTATACGGCCCATAATCTCCGGCATCGTACAGTTCTTTTAAACGGGGCGGGACTACAAATTCCCAGTTGTCGGGGTCTTCTTTTTCCATCACTCCTTCCAGCGTAGTCTGATAGGTATAGGCGACCGCATCGCGGGGATAATAACCCTTTGCCTGGCCGTAAGTCAGTCGAAGCGAAGAGTTTGCGTCGGGGAAATGAACCCGGTCCTGTTCCGTTTCCAACAGTCCCCTGACATAATCCCGGTGCGCATGGGCATAGCCCGCATCAAACGCTCTCAAAGCCTCCGCTAATTTGATCCGTTCATTTTGAACGGATTGAACAAAAAGGAAAATCGGGTCGTTCTGTAATGCTTTGACAGAAGGTTTGGCGAGAAAACGATTCAAATTTTGCCTGCTTCCGAAAATGGATGTGTTAAAAAGATGGTCGACAAAACGGTCGACATCGCCCCGGAATTGCTTGCGAATCACAGCAAAATAGTCGGGCTGATGTTCCTCCGGTATCCAGCGCAGGTATTCTTTCAATATCACTTTCGTAATTTTCCGGTCTACCTCGTGCGAATAATCCGCATTGGCAAATCGCTCATACGCCTGTTCCAGCCTGTTCAGTTCTTCCAGCAGTCGATTTTTATCCTTTCCTTTCAGCGCTTCCTGAAGCGGGACAGTATTTATCTGTATAGCAGCAAATTCAATCCCCCGCAGGATTGCTTCATCCAATACCCAGCTTCGATTGCGCAAATCAGCCCGGTCGGCTACAATCTGCTCAATCGCATCGATTGCCTGTATATACTCCGTTCGCTGATTCTGTTTGGCCCATGTATATAACCGGTCGTGCCTGACCTTCTTCGACGCTTCAAACTGCCGGTGTTGAATCGCCCAGTTTGAGCCGATTGCATTCTTGTAGGCATTGGTCGACGAGGCATATTTCCCCGCATATTGAATCCTGACAGCCGGACTGTTCAGCATCTCTTCAAGCATCGCCTCCTGACGCAATTCGCGGAAATGGATACGTACTGCGTTGTCGATATCGCGCCGCTCGGCTACCTCCCATGAGGTATAATACTGGTTGGTTCGGCCCGGAAAACCAATCATCATCGCAAAATCATTTTCCTGTATTCCTGCCAATGAAATCGTAAACCAGCGTTTGGGACGGAACGGAACATTAGTCGTCGCATAATCAGTCGGTTCGCCGTTCGCATCGGCATAAACGCGGAAGATTGCAAAGTCGCCCGTATGGCGCGGCCACATCCAGTTATCGGTATCCGCTCCAAACTTCCCGATTGAAGATGGCGGAGCGCCGACCAGACGCACATCCGAATAGGTCTTCTTCATAAACATGTAATACTGATTACCTCCATAGAAAGCCCTGATTTCGACTTCCATACCGGGCTGGCGCAGCAGCTGTTCGCCGGCAAGGTTTCTGGCTAATCCGTTCAGATAGGCAGTTGAAAGATAATTCATTGACAGCGGGTCGGTATCTTTGGCTAATTCGCCCATTACATACTCTGTTACATCTTCGATTTTTTCGATAAAGGTAACGGTTACGCCTGGACAGGGCAATTCCTGTTCGCGCGAATACGCCCAGAAACCATCCGTCAGATAATCATTTTCGAGCGTACTGTGCGACTGTATCTGCGAATATCCGCAGTGATGATTGGTTAGAACTAAGCCCTGCGACGAAATCATCTCACCCGTACATCCGCCGTTGAAATGGATAACGGCATCCTTGAGGGATGAGGCATCCGGACTATAGATGTCATAATCATGCAGTTTGAGACCCAACTCCTGCATTTGAGCAATCCGTTGAACCAGCAGCGGAAGCGGCCACATGCCTTCATCTCCGCGAACAGGGTGAATCAACAAAATGCATACGAAAAGTGTAATTATTTTTTTCATTGTCGTCAATATATAGAAAATTTGATTAATCCCATTGATTAAAAGGCTTTTGTGCAAGCCTCGCATTGTAATATTTCGGGTCGCCGGTTACTTCTTCGCCCGCCCATGCCGGCAACTCAAAGGTTTCTTCTTCCGAAGACAGCTCAATTTCGGCTACGACCAGTCCTTCATTCTCTCCATGAAAAACATCGACTTCCCACAGATGATTTCCCACGTAAATCGAATAACGAACCTTGTCGATAACGCCCGGAAGGCACAGTTTCAATAATTCTTCGGCATCGACTAACGCCAGCGGCTGTTCAAACTCATACCGGCTCCATCCGCCTGCATTGGGAGCGCTTTTGATGGTCAGAAAACCCTTATTATCCTGTAGACGAACACGCACCGTACGCGCCTCTTCAGCACAAATATACCCCTGTACAATCCGTTCCCGCCTTACAATATCCCGCTCAAAATCACCGCTTACCAAAAACTTCCGCTCAATTTCCCTGCCCCCAAAGCCCGCACCCCGAACCTCGAACCCCGAACCTTGAACCTTGAACCTTGAACCTTGAACCCCCATAATCTTACCTGATTTTAACCAGTGTCGCCCCAAATCCATATTCCTGAAAAGAAGCATCCTGAAAAATATGCGATTTGTATCGCGTTTTTAATTCCTTTTCGATGGCTGCCCGTAGCACTCCTTCGCCTTTGCCGTGGATAAACACAATTTTTTGCCCCTTTTTTCCGGCATACTGTTTCAACACTTCGTGGAATTTACTCATCTGACAGTTCAACATTTCACCGGTACTCATTCCGTCGGTACGGTCGAGCAACTGATTGATATGCAGGTCGATTTCAACTACCGGATTTTCTGTTTTGGGCGCTTTTCCGGCAGGGCGGGGAGTCCGGCGCGTATCCTGCTTTTGCTGAAGCATCGCTTCCTGCAGTTCCGTTGCGGTAACAAGGAGTTGTTTTTCAGGTCTGTCATGCTGTACAACGGGAAAAATCAGGGCATCTTCGTCGAAATAATCATTTTCCGTGAAACAATGTATCTTGTAAAATTTGACCGTATCGAGCCGCAACTCGACGGAAAGCGCATTTTTCAGTCCGAAAGGTTTATCTTTTTTGAAGGCAATCAGTTGGATACAGATATGTTCCAAATCGTTCAGCGCTTCTTTCCCAAATTCTTCCATAAAAATTTTCGTATTCGGTTCAATCTGTCCGTGATAACGGCTTGTCCAGCTGTTATTATGACGGTTCAGCCAGGTGAAATACAAAAAATAGTTGCTGTCGTTGACAAACCAGGCTTCATAGCCACTTTGTGTCATCGACTTTGGGTCGACCGGCAAAAAGGCAAGGCAGGCGCTCAATCTTTCTCCTTCGGGAGTTTCGGTGATGACCGGCTTCGGGACGACGGGTTTGGGTTTGACCGGCGGATTCGCTATAACAGTCTCATTCCTGGGCGGCTGACTGCTTCGCAAACCGTCTCCACTTTCACCGATAACTACACACTCGTTCACGAGAACGGGAAAATCAAACCCGCTTTCATCTTCCACCAGTACCCTGTTCTTTCCCTGAAACGCTTTGACCTGACCTCCGCCCGTGCTGTTCAGGAAACGCACTTTATCTCCTACTTTTACCATATTTAATTCTGTCAACTGTTCTTCTTTCGGGCAAATTCATGTGCCGAAAAGGAAAACTTGCGCAAAGATAATCATTCATTTGATTTCTTCCATCCGGCAGGCGATTTCTTTTCCTGCAAAGGCGATGGCGAGCAGGGCGATGCGGCGGTCGCTGCCGGCATACCGTTCGTGATAGCGGCGCTCCCTGATCTGCGCAAGCGCATCTTTCAGCAAGGGTTCACTGTCGCCTTCGGGGGCGTATTTGATTTCGGCGATTACCACACGCTCTTCCCATGTCCAAACAGCGTCGATACGACCTTTATCCGTCGGTACTTCGCCCATCACATCAAATCCCAAGAGACTGAGCCAAAGCAACAGCATCGAATGATAGTAGGCTTCACGCGGAATATGCAACTGATAGGGTATGCGGGCAAACATTTCCTGCATGGCACGCTCGAAAGCCATCACATGGCCGTCGAAAAGATGTCCCAGCATGCGGTCGCGCATCGGAACGGTTTCTGAAACCGGAAATACGGCATAAGCAGCTACAAGGTATGTCATCAGCGACTTGCGTACTTCTTCGTTGGGAATGCCCAGTGTATACGTCCATTCTTCACTGAAACGGCTTCGGGCAATGCTCTTAACGGTAAGATAACCTGTCTGGAACATCAGCAGTTTGGTTTCGATGGTAGCCGGATCGAAGCTGTCGAAACCCGATGTCTGTATCTGTGTCGATTCAAGCAACAGCTTGACGTCGTTGCGCTCGTGAAGCAGGTCAATCAAAAAAGTAGGCGTACCCGAAGCGAACCAGTAATCGGCGAATCGTTGCTTTCTAAACAAGAGTAATGTGGAAAAAGGATTGTATACCATTGTTTTTCCGTCCCATGAAAAACCGTTGTACCACCAACGAATAGATTCGATAATGTCATTTTCGGTTACATTTTCGGAACGCGCGAAATCGGTAATATGTTCGGCAAATGCCGCAACCAATTCTTCCTGCGTATATCCACAAATAGCAGCAAATGCTGCATCCATAGTAATGTCGTCCAAGCCCGAGAAAATAGACACTTTGGAAAATTTGGATACGCCCGTCAGGAAAACAAAACGCAAGTGTTCATCATTGGCTTTGATGATTTTATAAAATGATTGCAAAAAACTGCGAATATCGTCTATTATATCAGGTTTCTTCAATGCATCCAGTATTGGCATATCGTATTCGTCGATCAGTATCACAACCTGTTGTCCGGTTTTTTGATGCAGTTGAATAATCAGTTCGTCGAATTTGCCCGAAGCGAAATCCCGTGAAAGCGATAGTTGATATGTAGCAGCCAGTCTACTCAAAAAATCCGACATATCAACTTCCATTTCCTGCGGCAAAACATGTTTGATTTTACTCCAGTCTATCTTGATAACAGGATGCCGTTGTTCCCAGTCGATTTTATCATAGATATAAAGTCCTTCGAACAATGCCTTATTCCCTTTGAAAATCTCTTCCAGCGTACTGACAAGAAGCGATTTTCCGAAACGGCGCGGCCGGGAAAGGAAATACGGCTTCCCAGTTGAGATCATCCGGTGAATGTCTTTCGTTTTGTCGACATACAGATACCCCCCTTTGCGCAATTCGGCAAACGCCTGTATTCCTATGGGCAATGGTTTCATGATGTTATTTTTTTACAAAGATAGTATTTTTTAATTAAGAAACTGCCTCAAAGTGTTCAAAAGATTGTCACAAGGAGTACATATACTATTGTGTCATGTCTTGATATTCTGCTATATCTTGATTGCTTTGCAGGCATCCTGCCGTACTATGGTGTAGGGTCATAACCCTGACCTCCCCATGGATGGCATCGGGCTATTCGTTTGATAGCAAACCACAAGCCTTTCAAGGGACCATGTCTGGTTAATGCCTGTACTGCATATTCAGAGCAGGTGGGCGTATACCTGCATGAAGCAGGTGTGAGCGGCGAGATACAATATTTGTAAAAATAAACAGGTATCAGCAGCATAAAGGTAATCATGCGTTTCATTCCGCTTTTTCCTGAAGGGTATGTATTATTTTAGTCATAGCCCGGTCAATTTTTTCGAATGAAGATTTTTCTTTCTCCATATAAATCAGTGCGACCAGCAACTTTTTTTCTTTGTCGGCATACCCAAGCAATAAATCATGTTTCCGTAAGCGGTAACTTTCGCGCACACGGCGTTTGATGTAATTCCGGTCGACGGCGTGTTTCAGTTTTTTTTTTGACACGCTGACCAATAGCGCAACATCCGCTTCTGCCCACTCTTTATCTATGGGAAGATAGATGACTCTCAAGGGGTATGCAACAAACGACGCTCCTTTTTGAAAGAGACTGTCTACGTGGCATTTTCGGGATAATCGTTCATTTGGGGGAAACGCCGCCCTTTTTTTGCTCATTGTTTATTTTGCCGATTTCTTTTTTCAGAAACATTTCAAGCGCTGCTGTCATCGAAGGCGCTTCAGGCGTTGGCGCTTCGACGTCAAGTCGCAGTCCTGCATTCAAGGCAGCCTTTGCCGTAGTCGGGCCAAAACATCCGATCTTAATATCTTCCTGCTTGAAATCCGGGAAATTCTTTAAAAGGGAAGAAATCCCTGCAGGACTGAAAAACACGAGCATATCATAGTCGAATGTTTCATCCTGGGTAAAATCATTACTGACGGTCCGATACATGGCTGCTGTCGTATAGCGTATCTTTTTCGTATTCAAAAGAGACATCAAGTCGTCTTTGTGCACGTCGGATACCGGAATCAAATATTTTTCCTTGGAGTGTTTGGCTATCACTGTCACCAAATCTTCCGGTCTTCCGGTCTTTCCGTAAAATATTTTTCGCTTCCTGTATACAATATATTTCTGCAGATAAACGGCAATGGTCTCAGTCATACAAAAATATTTCATTGTTTCCGGAATCGAAACCCTTAGCTCATCGCAAAGATTAAAAAAATGGTCGATGGCGGTACGCGCCGTAAAAACAATGGCTGTATAATCTAAAATAGATATGCGTTGTTGCCTGAATTCTTTCGCACTCAGCGGTTCAACCTTGATAAACGGACGGAAATTAATGTCCACTCCAAATTTTTCCGCAATGTCGTAATATGGGGACTTTTCTGTTTCAGGCTTGGGCTGCGAAACCAATAACTTCTTAATACTTACTGCCATAAAATACTTGCTTCAATTACGTTATGCAAATAAGTTAAACTTTTGTATAAAAATAATAACGGTACAATTTCTTGGGCGCAAAGGTACAAACTTAAATACAATAATCCTGCATTTTTGTGATAAAATATGCGAATGAGCACATAAATCACCAAAATTCTGAATAAAATGTAAGTAAAAACGAATACAATCAGCGCCCCTACAAAGCGTTCCCTGTCGAACATCAACCATAAAACGGGAAAATACAGCAAAATGCCCCAGAGATAAAACAGGGTATGCCAGGTGGTATTCCAAAGACTGAATTTTACCGTTTCGGTAAATGTACGACCATATATGTAATAAAGAAATCGTTTCAGCAGATAGAACATAAACAGGATGATAAAAAACACGGCCAGCAAGATAAGCGTCTGACGGACATTCTGTCGCGGAAGTGCTGCGATACGACAGAAGACCTGAAAGAAGACAAAGGCGCATAACAACAAGGTCTGGAATCGCATGAACATGTCGAAAAAGAACGTTTCCTGCGTTGGATTATCAAAAAGATTCCGCCGTTCCTTAATCGTAACTACACCCCGAATCATTTGCACAAACAGCGAATAGCATGCGCGAAAAACAAGGGCAAAACACGAAAGCAGAACAATAATCACAAGCAGAAAAAGGTCATAAATCAACGGTTCGTCTCCCAGACTAATTCCCGTATATCCCTCAAAAACAACTGTATCCATGAATCATTTTGTGTTTCGTTATTCTTGCTTTAAGCCGACGGAATACTTGTATGTAACTGAATTTCTTCATCCGACTATTCTTTTTTCGGGTGCAAAGATACGAATTAAAAAAAGATTGTATCTTTGTATCATTTAAAAACACAAAGATTATGACTACAGTACTTATTGAAGAAGACGACGGTGTTCAAGCGAAAAGTTTCGTTGAGTATGCTCGCACTTTGTCCTTTGCAACGGTCATAGATGCAAAAAGAAAGAGTTTTAAAGAAGCCTCGAAAGCGTGTAATGCAGTTACTGTAGACGCTTTTTTTGACGAATTAAATTCACGTATTGAGAAATGGACTGATCATGCGTGAGGTGCATATATCAGGTACGGTTCTGGACAAAATATCCGAACTCGAATTGTTTCTGAAAATTGAGTTGAAATTTTCGAAAGAAGCTGCCCGCAAACGAAGCGACAGAATGAGAAAATTTGTAAATTCGTTGGGCAATCCGGTTGATCATCCTCTGTGTCGCTTCAAAAAGTGGCAGAGGTACGGTTTTAGGTGCGCTATATTTGAGAAAAGTTGGATTTTCGCTTACGAAATTTTTGATGACGGCGTAATTGTTCGTGATATGTCTCATACATCTATTCTCAAAGAATAGCTGATTTTCTCTGTAAATCTTTGTCTCCTCTGCATAAACTTTGAACTTTGAACCTTGAACTTTGAACATTTTATTTGTACCTTTGCCGTTTCAAAAAGTGATTCGTCTTTTATGGAGGAAGATTTTGATATACGTGATACGAACCGGTTGCCCGAAACTGAACGCGAATACGAAAATGCGTTGCGTCCGCTGTCGTTTCAGAGTTTCAGCGGCCAACGGGCTGTAGTCGAAAACCTGAAGGTTTTTGTCGCGGCTGCCCGTATGCGGAAAGAAGCGCTCGATCATGTATTGTTGCACGGGCCTCCGGGTTTGGGAAAAACAACGCTTTCGAATATCATTTCCAACGAATTGGATGTCGGCTTCAAGGTAACATCGGGGCCGGTATTGGATAAACCCGGCGACCTGGCCGGGCTGCTGACTTCCTTAGAAAAAAACGATGTCCTGTTTATTGACGAGATTCACCGGCTAAGCCCCATTGTCGAGGAATATCTTTATTCGGCGATGGAGGATTTCCGCATTGATATAATGATAGACAAGGGGCCGAGCGCACGGTCTATTCAGATTGACCTGGCTCCGTTTACGCTCATTGGCGCAACCACACGAAGCGGCTTGCTGACAGGGCCTTTGCGGGCGCGGTTCGGGATAAATATGCACATGGAATATTATGATGTAAAGACACTTACCAAAATTGTACTCCGAAGCGCCGGCCTTCTCAATATAATATGCAATCCGGACGCCGCCCATGAGATTGCAGGTCGCAGCCGGGGCACGCCGCGTATCGCAAACGCACTGCTGCGCCGCGTTCGTGATTTTGCGCAGGTGAAAGGAACCGGAAAAATCGATACCGCCATCGCTCGCTATGCGCTGGAAGCGCTACATATCGACAAATACGGTCTCGACCAGATTGACAATAAACTCCTGACGCTTATCATTGATAAGTTCGGCGGCGGGCCTGTCGGGCTTACCACCATCGCAACGGCGCTGAGCGAAGACCCGGGCACGCTGGAAGAAGTAT
>Ga0099364_10013548_pt1 | contig 10931 bp, 6 predicted proteins | sample TergutTh196P3_FD_73070 | JGI IMG/M metagenome (GOLD analysis project Ga0099364, IMG submission 73070) | Microcerotermes parvus P3 segment gut microbial communities from Pointe-Noire, Republic of the Congo - Th196 P3 | ecosystem: Host-associated > Arthropoda: Insects > Digestive system > Gut ... | reverse complement strand
GAAGCTTTAAATAATGCTTATGACAACGGAGACAAAAAACTTATAGAAGATGCCCGCAAGGTATTTGCCAGAACAATTAAGAATTTTGCAAAGAGTATAAATGAAAAATATATTGATGCACCCAACACAATGGATTTTGCCATTATGTTTTTGCCATTTGAGGGCGCATACGCAGAAGTAGTGCGGGATCCTGAACTTTTTGAAGGCGTACAAAGGGAACACAAGGTAATAGTTACAGGGCCTTCTACCATTGCGGCTTTTTTAAATGCTCTGCAAATTGGTTTTAAGAGCCTTGCTGTAGAAAAGGGCACAGGGGAAATTCTTAATACGCTGGGCGCTGTAAAAAAAGAATTTGGAAATTTTGAAACTATTTTGGTAAAAGTAAAAGATCAAATTGACAAGGCAAGCACCACCCTTGATGAAACTGTAGGCAAACGAACAAAAGCAATTAACAGAGTGTTAAGAAATGTAGAAACAACTATAGGAGATAATACAGGCCAAAAATTATTACTGGATGCTTCATTTGATTTGGATAATTCATGATAATTTGCGCAGATACATCCATAGAAAGACTGACTAGTCAGCTTATAAAAGATATTCTTAACAAAGAAAATTTTGAAGGTATCTCTGCCTCTAAGGGAAGTTTTTTAACAGGGGGCAGTATTATTGTCTGTGAATCCAGAGGGCTGCAGGAGTATATTCAAAAAACCTGCGCAGAACAGTATGGAATATGGACAGCTTTATCATTTAAGCCGCTTGCCGGTCTTTTAATGCAGTGTGCTTACAATTTATCCAAAGATAAAAAAGATGAAAATGATAATGTTTTTAATCAACGGAATTTGATATGGGCAATTTACAGGCTGCTGGAAGGAGAAAAAAAAACTTTTTTCTTTACAAATGAGCTTGCATCCCTTTTTTTTGCGTATCAGATATACAGACCTAATTTAATTAATAATTGGAATAACGGAAAACAATATACAATTCAAGATGCAGACAGTAATTTTTTAAACAATGAAAAGTTTCAAAGAGAGCTTTGGACTAAATTAAAAAAAGAGTATACCAAAGAACAGGATATAACGCAGCTTTATGAGCTTTTTCCTAAAAGCGATAAAAAAGTTCTTCCAAAACAAATATTTATTTTTTGTCCAATTTCTATAGCTCCGGTTCAGCTAAAAGCATTGGAATATTTATCAAATGCCGGCTGTAAGGTTAATGTTTATATTAATCAAATTTGTAATGAATATTTTGGTGAAAAAGAAAATAATTTGGGGAATCAATTATTATCAGGCTTGGGAAAATCCGCAAAAGTTTTGTATAATCAAGTAGGGTGGGAAAATCTGGAGCATGAAGATACCGGCTATACAAAGAATGAAACCCCAAAAACTTTATTGGAATTGATACAGGAAAGCGTTTTTTCTGATTTTAACTTAGATAGTGAATTAATTGAGAAAGTAAAAAAAGACAATTCTCTTGTTATAAATAGTTGTTTTTCTGAATTAAGGGAAGTAGAAGTTTTATGCGATTATTTACTGGGGCTTTTTGAAAGCAATAATGATTTAACCCCGCAGGATATAGCGGTTGTGTCTCCAAATATAGAAAAATATGCCAATGCAATAGAGTCCGTTTTTGGAAGACACCAAATACCAATTATTATTGCAGACCGTGATGTAAAAAAACACAATAAAACGGCGCAGTTATTGAATTTACTTTTTTCACTTGTTGGTTCAAGATATGAAGCACCTGATATTATTGCTCTTTATGAATATTCCCTGTATGTACAAGAAAAAGAACAAGACCCAAATGATATTGAATATCTAAAAAAATGCATAAAAGAAAACGCAATTAGATACGGATTTGACAATCCCGGTAATCCGCCTAATTACTCATTCAAAACCGGGTTTAATCAACTTTCCGCCGGGTTTTTCATGATAGCAGAAAACGGCTTTTCTGAAGATTATTGTTACCCTGATGTAGAAGGCAGCCGGGTAACGGTATTGGGCGATTTTGCCAATTTTGTAAATAGTTTGCAGATATTTGAAGAAGAGAGCAGAAAAGAAAAAACCATTGAAGATTGGGATGATTTTTTTAGAGAAAATCTAAAATCTTTTTTTGGTACTGATGAAATGGATTTTAATGAAGAAGATGAAAATCCGTATCAAACCGTAATTGGAGCGTGGGATTCTCTAAAAAAAGAAATGCTTATAGGGTTTGGCAGTAATTCAAATATTAAAATAGGTTTTTCTGTATTAAAAATAGCATTACAAAATAATTTAGAAGGGCAGGCTCATTATTCATACACATTAAGCGGCAGGCTTTCTTTTTCTAATATTGATACTATAAGAGCTGTTCCGCACAAAGTTATATGCTGTATTGGAATGAATAGCAAGGAATTCCCCCGTCAAAACAGATATAAGGAAATAAGCCTTATGCCGGATAAACAATTAGGGGATAAAAATATAGCAAATGAAGATAGGCTAATTTTCCTGCAAATGTTATGCATTGCAAAAGAAAAATTTTATATAAGTTGGATTGGGCAAAATGAATTGACAATGGATGAACTAGAACCTTCTAGTGTTGTTGTTATGCTTTTAGAAAATATAAAAGAATTAATCACAAAGTACCCCCTACAGCCATTTTCCAAAAAATATTTTAACGGAGAACTGGAAACCTATGACAACAGATGGAATATTGACAAAAATAATTTAAATGAAACGATTAATATATGGAATTGGAAAATTGATAATACAGATACTCAAAAAGAAAAAAGCCGTAATATAAATGATTTATTTAATATCTTAAAAGATACACCAAAATATTTTATAAAAAATATATGTAATATAAGCCTGCCTGAAAATACTGATTTATTGGATAATCTTGAACCTTTTACTATAGAAAACGCCCTTGATAAATGGATTTTATCAGATATGATAATTCAAGATGATAAATTAAATATTAAAAATGAAATAGAAATTATGAAGTGTAGGGGAGAGCTGCCGGATGGTATATATGCAGATTATAATATCAATGCAATAATTAATGAAGCTCAGGAATTAAAAGACTTGGCAAAAGATGAAGAAGATGGAACTTATTGGATAAGCCCCAGCAAGGATAAAGGAAAATACCGCTTAAAACACTGGCTTTATCACTTGGATCTGAATGTTAAAACAGAGAATCAAAATACAAAAATGTTTTTAAAAGATAAAGAGCCGGTTATATTAGAGTTAAAAGGAATGTCCAAAGAAGCGGCAAGTAAAATTTTAGAAACACTGTGGCAGATTGCGGATGAATTAGAGAATAGACTGCTTCCTGTTTTTCCTGATGCCGCATGGACTTATATAAATAAAGGTGAAATTCCGGCAATAGAAGAAATAACAAAATATTCAGATTACGCTAATATGGCATTTAGGAATATTGATACTATAGAAGGGGAATTAAAAAAACAATTCATGGAGTATTCCAAAATACTATTTAATGATTACTTAAAATATAGAGGTGAGGCATGAAAACTTTAGATGTTGTAACTCTGCCTCTTAATAATAAAGTTCTTATAGAAGCCAGTGCCGGTACAGGAAAAACATATACAATAGGGCTTCTTGTTGCAAGGCTTCTTTTAGAAAAACTTATACCCATAGAAAAAATAGTTTTAATAACATTTACAGAAGCCGCAACAAATGAGCTTAAAAAAAATACCGCAGAAAAAATAAGACAAGCTTATGATATTTGGAAAAACGGAACCAATAAACAAGATGATTTTGCAAAAATAATAGAAAACGCTAAAAAAGAAAATGCTCAAAACAAGGAGCTTAATTTAATAGATGCTATTACAAGAATTGATGAGATGCCAATTTTTACCATTCATGGTTTTTGCAGAAAATTATTAAGCGAATTTGCCTTTGAAACCGGGAATTTTGAAGAAAAAGAGGTAGTAACCAATATAAATGATATAAAATACAGGGTTTTAGCGGATTTTTGGCGGGAAAACATCAAGAACAAGGATATGTCCGTAAAAATTAATATGGAAAATTTATCCGGTGCAATAGACGCCGTGTTGAATCATCCTGATGCGGAAATTATTGGCGAGGATTATAATGATCCCAATCTTAAAGACAAGGCATTGCAATATGCAATTGTGCATAAATTGGCAAAAGAAATATACCAAAAATTAAAAGAAGAAAAGCAAAAACTTAAAATAATGAATTTTAATGATATGATAGAAGACTGTCATAAGGCAATATTAAATGACAGTAAAAATAACTGCGTATTACAAAATGCCATTAAAAAAAGGTTTGACGCAATAATGGTGGATGAGTTTCAGGATACAGACAGGATTCAATATGAAATAATTAATTATTTATTTATGAACAAACCATTTATAATGATTGGCGACCCAAAACAGGCAATATACAGATTCAGAGGCGGAGATATTAACGCATATAAAAAAGCAAGAGAATCTGCCGGAGAGAATCAATATTCAATGAATACTAATTACAGATCAGAAAAATCGCTGCTGGATGCCATGAATGTTTTTTTTACAAACAGCTCATTTGCGGGTAAAATGGGAGATGGAATTGATTATTATAAAGTTGACTGCGGAAAACATGAATTATTGCCCATAAAAGAAAAAGACAGTAATTACAAGCCATTTGTAATTTGGAAAGGGCAAACAGGAAAAAACAATGAAGAATTTTCCGCAAAGGTACAAAAAGCGGTAATTTTAGAAATTAAAAGACTGCTAAGTACAGGAAATATCAAACCCAATGATATTACAATTTTGCTAAATAAAAATGCAGACTGTTTTGAATATAAGAATGTACTGGCTAAAGAGGGAATACATTCGCTGTATTCGGGAGGGTCTGTCTTTGCAAGTGATGCCGCTTATTTTTTAAGAATCTTGTTAAACGCAATTTGTTTTAATAATAAAACGGGTTTTGTAAGAGCATTGCTTACGCATCATTTTTGTTCGTTTGAGCCTAAAGATATACTAGACGAATTATTTATGGAATGGACAGATTCTTTGCAGAAGGCAAGAACAGAATGGGAAAGAAACGGTGTCATGAATGCTGTGGATTATATAATGACAAAAAAGACATTATGGAGCAATATTGCAGCTTCTGTGGACGGAGAGCGGAATATCAGGAATATTCGGCAAATAATGGAAATATTAAATAATGATGAAACAATACTTGGAAATATTCCTGAAAAGATAATTAATTGTTTTGGAATATATTGTAATGAGCAGGAACAAAGCGATGAATACAAAGAAAAGCTGGAAACAGATGAAAAAGCATTAAAAATTATGACATTTCATAGTTCAAAAGGTTTGCAGTTTAATATTGTTTTTATTCCGGATATTTCCAGAAAACCCAACAGTCATAAGTTTCCTCATGTTTATATGTATTATAAAAACGATAAAAAAACCATTGCGTATATAGAAAAATCAAATAATGGAGAAGAAGAGCTTTATAAAAACGAGGAAAATGAAGAAAGCGCAAGATTGTTATATGTTGCTTTAACCCGCGCAAAGTACAGAGTATATCTTGCTCATAATCCAAATTATCCCCGTTCTAAAACATACTTACGGCAAATATTTGATGATTTTTGTGTTTCTGATGCGGATTTTCAGAATATACAAGTAGAAGAGCTGGAAACACTTATAGAAAAAGATTATACATATAAACAAAGAGAAGCAGATGTAAACATAAAAAAAGAAGCAAAACAGTTAAAAAATAAAATTGAGCCGTCATGGTACAGGACAAGCTTTACGGGAATTGCGTTAAAATTACAACATACAGAGTTTGTGCCGGTAATTCACAAAACAGAGATAGAACCTCCCGGCGGAAAAAGAATGGGAACATTGCTGCATAATATTTTTGAAAATCTGGATTTTGATGCAAAAGAAAAAGATATTCAGGTTATGGTAGAAAATAAACTAGGCGGGTATAAAGAATTTTCCGCAGAAAAAGGAGAAGTAAGAAAAAACTGGATAATAGAAAAAGTAAGTACTGTATTAAACAAAAACCTTCAAAACGTAGGCAGATTGTGCGATATAAAAGATATAAATAAAGTTACAGAGCTTAATTTTTTTATGAGTTCTCCTAACATGAAACTGGGTAAAATAAAAGAAATAATGAGAAGTAAAATTAACAATTTTGAAACTGAAGATTTTATTGCAAAATACATTAAAGGGGCTATAGACTTGGTTTTCTTAGGTAAAGACGGCAAATACTATATTTTAGACTGGAAATCCAACAGCCTTAATGATTTTACCAAAGAAGGCATGGAAAAAGAAGCCATGATACCGCATGGGTATCATTTACAGTATTATATTTATGCAGTTGCGTTAAAAAGATGGCTGGAAATAACACAAAAAAACTCTGATTTTAAAAAACAATTTGGCGGTGTTTACTATATATTTATAAGAGGTATTTCAAATATAGACAATAATTATAATGGAATATACTTTGCAGGCTCAGAAGAAATTGCAGATGATATTATTAATTTGGATAAATGCTTTGGAGATAATTATGACAACACTCTCTAACAATGAAATATTTTTATTATCATATATCAAAAGAAGATATAATATACAAGAAGCATCTCCATTATACAAGGCCGCATATTATTTACTGGAAAGATTATGGCAGAACAGTATTTGTATTTCATTAAATGAAATAAGGCAATTAGTACCGGATTTTAATATTGATGATTATGAATTAAATACAGATATGCCCATAGTATTTGACGGAGAATATTTATATATTCAAAGATACTTTGTATATCAAACTAAAATATTAAATAAAATAGATAAACTTGAAAAAAACGGAAAATTTCATATTATTACAGGCGGCCCCGGAACAGGCAAGACAACATCGTTATCTGACATTCTAAAAAATGAAACGGATAAGAAAATACTTTTGGCTGCCCCTACCGGAAAAGCCGCATACAGAATGGCAGAGAGCCTTGCAAAAAATAACATAAACCTAAAAGCGCAGACAATTCACCGTTTGCTTGGAAGTATATATTTATCTGTAAACTTTAAACACAATAAAGACAACCCATTGGATGCGGATATTATTGCTATAGATGAATGTTCAATGATAGATATACCAATGATGGCAAAATTACTGGATGCGGTTCCTGATAATTGTCATTTGTATTTATTGGGAGATAAAAACCAGCTTTCACCGGTAGAAGCGGGAACTGTATTTGCGGATATTTGCAGAAAGTATATGAATTATGATAAAAAAGTTTACAATGAACTTACAAAAATCTACAGAACAGAATGTAAAGGCATAATTAAATTAAGCGCCCAAATATTAAGCGGAAAAGTATCTGTTTTATCTAATGAAGATGTTAAATATTCCAGCCAAATTTCTTTGGATGATCTATATGCGGGATATATCGATCTTTTAAATGCAAATAATATAGATGAAACGATAGGCGCTTTGCAAACATTCCAGATTTTATGCGCGGTTAAGGGCGGAAGAAACGGAACCGGAAATATAAACAAAGAACTGCTAAAAAAGGCAAAAACCAATGGAGTGCTATACACCCCCATCATTATTACAGAAAACAACTATACACAAAACCTCTTTAACGGAGATACCGGAGTCAGAGATGTCCGGATGGCATATTTTTCAGATGACTCCAAAATAAAAGAATATCCGCTCTCCGCTCTTCCGGCCTATGCAGACGCCTTTGCCATAACAATACATAAATCGCAAGGGTCAGAATACCAAAAAGTTGCGGTAGTGTATCCTGAAGCGGAAACAGAAAAAGAAGACAATGAACAGACAATCTTTACAAGAGAACTTCTATACACCGCAATTACCAGAGCCAAAAAAGAGTGCCTGATTTTTGGCTCAGAAGAAGTGCTGCTTAAATCCTGCCAAAGGCAGATACACAGGGCTTCCGGGATTAAGTAAGCTAATTAAGCTATTGACTATTAATCAATTTTATGGCTTTTCAATTTCCCAAAAGTATCATATATTTAAGGCATGAGAAGAAATATGTTAGAAACCGAATGGGAATTCTATGAAAATAACCGTGAAGAACTAGTAGATAAATACTGTGGTAAATTTGTTGTTATATCAAGGGATAGGGTGGTTGCTGTATATGACGATGAAAATGTAGCTTATGATGAAACCGTCAAAACCCATGCCCTTGGTTCGTTTATGATACACCATGTTATGGAGGAAGAGGAAGTCTTTACGCTTTCTCCAGTTCTCGGTGTCTAATATTCAACATTTTGCTTTCAAAAAAGATTATTCTGGTTTCCCATTTTGGTCTCTTTCAATCGTGTAAAAATAAACAGCGTGAATAATATCAGTATGGCCGATATGGTCAAGGTTTCTATAAGACTGCCTAATCTGGTTGCATTAGATAGAGTGAATGTAGTAGTCAATAATCTTGTTAAAGATGTTGATCTGCTTATTGGTATGGACATTATTCAGCTAGGAGATTTTGCCATTAGCAATGGGTCAGGCAAGACACTGTTTACCTTCGCAATGCCTCCTTTTGAAGACAAGACAGACCTATACGAAAAAGCCCTTCTGATGAACCGCTGAGATAGTCTGTACGGCATATTGACACGAACCCTTCCTATTTATAGAATATAGCTTAGTGTAATTGGATAGAGGTGTAACTAACAAGTGTAACTAGAAATTGCTTGTAATGTAACTAAAATATGCAAAAAGTTGCAAAACTAGCAAGTTGTAATTCTTTACCCTGTATAGATTTAGCACGAATTTGCAAGAATATGCAAAAACGGACCGTTAGCTCAGCCGGTAGAGCAGCAGACTCTTAATCTGCGGGTCGGAAGTTCGATCCTTCCACGGTTCATAACGGAAACCGGAGGTTTTATGCACAATACAAGAAAAATTAATGATGATGTTTATTGGATTGGCGCAAATGATAAGCGGCTGTCGCTGTTTGAAAGCGCTTACCCGATTCCGAGCGGAATCTCGTACAACTCTTTTCTGGTTTTAGACGAAAAAAACATTCTTTTTGACTGTGTCGATAAATCTGTAAGCAGAGTTTTTTTTGAAAATTTAAGTTTTCTTTTACAGGGAAAAAAACTTGACTATGCAGTGATAAGCCATGTAGAACCCGACCATTGCGCATCGCTTGGCGAATTGATCCTGCGTTTTCCGGATGTAAAAATTATCGGCAATGCAAAGACACTTGCCATGCTAAATCAATTTTTTGATTTTGACACGAACAAAAATGCGGTTGTTGTAGAAGACGGAAGCGAGATTTCTACGGGGAAACATAAATTTGTTTTTTATACGGCAGCAATGGTTCACTGGCCGGAAGTTATGGTTACTTATGATACAACCGACAAATACCTGTATTCTGCGGACGCATTCGGGACTTTTGGAACTCTTAACGGGAATATTTTTGCCGACGAAGTTGATTTTGAACATGATTTTTTGGATGAAGCGCGCAGGTATTATGCCAACATCGTCGGCAAATACGGGGTGCAGGTTCAGGCGCTTTTAAAAAAAGCGGCAGCTCTGGAAATATCTTCGATTCTTCCGCTGCACGGACCAATCTGGCGAAAAGATATTAACAGCTTTATCGATAAGTATCAAAAATGGAGTACATATACTCCGGAAGAAGAAGGCGTTGTCATCGCTTATGCTTCGGTTTACGGAAACACAGAAAATGCCGCGAATATTCTTGCAGTAAAACTTGCGGAAGCGGGTGTTAAAAAAATCGCAATGTTTGATGTTTCCGTAACACATCCGTCGTTTGTGCTTTCGCAAATCTTCAAATTCAGCCACATCGTTTTTGCAAGCACGACTTATAATTCAAATATTTTTACAAGCATGGAAACTCTCCTGCACGATGTTGCCGCTCACAACCTGCAAAACAGAACGATTGCTTTTATGGAAAACGGCTCATGGGCTGCCTTTTCCGGAGAAAAAATGAAAGAAATTTTATCTCCTCTTAAAGATACAGTTTTTTTGGAAAACACCGTTTCATTAAAGTCAAGCGTTAAGCAAAATAATCTTACAGAAATAGAAAATCTGACAAAAGCGATTATTGAATCATTCCCCAAAGGCAGCGTAACGGCAGCCATCACACATGAAAATAAAGTTGAGCCGAGTGCTTTCTTCAAAATTACTTACGGACTTTTTGTTTTAACATCGGCGAAGAACGGCAAGTTTGACTCGTCAGACGCGCATGGCGGCTGTATAATCAATACGGTTATGCAAATTACAGATAATCCAAAACAAATCGTCATTGCGGTCAACAAAGCAAATTACACGCACGATTTAATCATCGAATCAAAAAAATTCAATGTTACCGCTCTTACAACAGACTCACATTTTGATGTTTTTAAAAGATTCGGATTCCAAAGCGGGCGCGATGTAAATAAATTTGCAGGCTTTGAAGATGCATGCGGAAAAAGCGAAAACGGCCTGTACTTCATCAATCGCGATGCGAATGCATTTTTTTCGGGCGAGGTAATCTCTGCCGTAGATTACGGGACGCATACGCTTTTTGCAGCTCTTGTTTCGGAAGCGGCAGTTTTGTCAAACGGCACTTCGCTTTCGTATCAATATTACTTTGACAACATCAAACCCAAGCCTGCGCCAAAACCGGCAGCCTCGGGGAAAAAGGTTTATGTTTGCAGAATCTGCGGACATATCGAAGAAGCCGACGGCGAGCTGCCCGACGACTATATTTGCCCTCTGTGCAAGCACCCAAAAGCGGATATGGAACTGCAGGGATAGACCATATCGTTTATTAAGTTTTTGCTCACTATGTTAAAAACATGGCAAAATACATAAAAACAAGCTGTTTTTCTTTCACTTGTAATAAATCTTCTTTCTAGTATAATAATTTTATGATGATGTTGTTAAAAGATTTTTTATCCGGCGTAGTTAGAGGCGCTTTGCTCTTAACTTTTTTAACAATTTCAG
>Ga0099364_10013547_pt1 | contig 10931 bp, 9 predicted proteins | sample TergutTh196P3_FD_73070 | JGI IMG/M metagenome (GOLD analysis project Ga0099364, IMG submission 73070) | Microcerotermes parvus P3 segment gut microbial communities from Pointe-Noire, Republic of the Congo - Th196 P3 | ecosystem: Host-associated > Arthropoda: Insects > Digestive system > Gut ... | reverse complement strand
TATACGTTCTCGAAAATATTGATGAGGCGGATTTTGAGCGCATTAAAGCCTACCTGATCAATCCGGTGGAGTGCCGTGAGGCGTCTCCTGACAATCCGAAGACCCTGCTCAGTGGCGATAATGAACCGCCTGCGGACATCCCAGTGATGTGTGGGCTAATAAAACTGGATAACGATGGGCTTGATGCGTTGCGGCTTCGGCTAGAACTCGCCATGTCGCTTCCGGATATGCTTATGATCCAGGATTATTTTATTGACGAAGGCCGTGACCCCACGCTTTCAGAGCTTCGAGTCCTGGACACCTACTGGTCCGATCATTGCAGGCACACAACGTTCAATACAGTCATTGAGTCAGCCGACATCCGCGACAACCGCGTGAAAAGAGCTTACAACCGGTTCCTATCGGTAAATGGTGACAGGCCCGTAACGCTTATGGGCATAGCTACCGGCGCCATGCGGCATCTGAAAGGACAGGGGAAGCTGCCCATGCTGGATTTGTCCGATGAGGTCAACGCATGTACACTTAGGATAGGTGCGGAGTTTGCGACAGGGCAAGAGGACTGGCTTTTGTTTTTCAAGAACGAGACACATAATCACCCGACCGAAATTGAACCCTATGGCGGTGCGGCGACTTGCATCGGCGGAGCGATACGCGATCCGCTCTCAGGGCGGGCGTACGTGTATCAGGCTATGCGGATTACGGGCGCGGGCGATCCGAGAAAGCCTATAGAAGATACACCACAGGGCAAGCTGCCCCAACGCAAGCTGACCACGGCTGCCGCCGACGGATTCAGTGCATACGGCAATCAGATAGGGCTCGCGACCGGATACATTAAGGAACTGTACCATGATGGATATGTAGCAAAACGGTTGGAGGCAGGCGCTGTGATTGGAGCGGCGCCACTGTCCTCGATACGCCGGGAGCGCCCCGCGCCCGGAGACATCGTAGCGGTGCTGGGCGGGCGTACCGGGCGCGACGGTATTGGGGGCGCCACCGGTTCGTCAAAAACGCACGGGGTGGCCACGGTGTCCGAGTGCGCGTCGGAGGTTCAGAAAGGCAACGCGCCGGAAGAACGCAAGCTCCAGCGACTGTTCAGAGATCCGGATGTGACCAAGCTAATAAAGAAGTGCAACGATTTTGGCGCCGGAGGGGCGGCTGTGGCAATAGGCGAACTGGCGGACGGCGTTGAGATCGATCTTGACGCCCTGCCGATAAAGTACGACGGGCTGGATGGCACAGAGCTTGCCATTTCGGAATCACAGGAACGCATGGCTGTGGTTGTAGCGGCAAGCGATTTTCCGGAATTGAAACGTCTCTCAGAGGCTGAGAATATTGAAACATCCATTGTCGCCCGTGTAACCGAAAGAAAGCGCCTTGTTATGAAATGGCGCGAAAAAGCGATTGTCGACATAGACAGGGGGTTTCTGGATAAAAACGGAGCGGAGAGATCGACTTCTGTTTTGGTAGAGGGGAGAGAGGGGAGTGGAGAGTGGAGCGGAACCGGCTGCAAGCAGATTTCAGCTTCGTTTGCAGAGAGACTGCATGGGTTGGCGGGGGATTTGAACTTTTGTTCGCAGAAAGGGCTTGTCGAACGCTTTGACCACTCAATCGGCGCCGCAAGTGTATTTGAGCCTTTTGGCGGCGAATACGGCTTGACCGAAACTCAGGTCATGGCGGCATTGCTACCCGCATCCGACGCGCTGACCGCTTCCGTCATGGCGTATGGTTTTGACCCATGTGTCACTGAAAACGACCGATTCGGCGGCTCGGTATACGCGGTAGTAAACTCTGTGGCAAAACTAATCGCTTCAGGCGTATCACTAAAGACCGTCCATCTTTCACTACAGGAGTATTTCTTGCGATTGGGCGAAGACCCCACCAAATGGGGTCAGCCGTTCTCCGCATTGCTGGGCGCGTTTTCCGCCCAGATGGGCTTGCAGATTGCGGCGATTGGCGGCAAGGATTCCATGTCCGGCAGTTTCGGCGAGTTAAACGTGCCGCCAACCCTCATATCCTTTGCAGTCGGCACCGCCAATGCCGCACGGCTGGTAAGCCCCGAATTTAAGGGTGCGGGCCATCCCGTGTACCTCTTAGAAACGCCCGTTGATTCCGACGGTTTGCCTGATTACAAACAATTACGCTTAATCTGGGAAGAATATTCAAAGCTGTGCGATTCTGGGAAAGTACTGGCTTCATGGGTATGCGAAAAAGGCGGCGTCTTTGGCGGCATACTCAAAATGGCATTAGGCAACATGATAGGGTTTTCCGGCGAGTTGGAGGATAGTTTATTTGACCATTTGCTCGGCTCTATTGTTTTTGAGGCAGAACACCCTCTCGAAGGTTTCAGGCTGCTTGGTTTCACACAAATTAAGCCGGAACTGGCATTTGGAGAAATATCCATACCGTTAGCTGACCTTCGCGCCGTTTGGGAAACCCCGCTCGAAAGCGTTTTCCCCACAAAAACGAAACAATCTGGAGACGCGCCGCTCATCCAAGACAGCAGAACCCATACGCCGTATAAAGGGCAATCCTTCACAAAACCCAAAGTGATAATCCCTGTTTTCCCCGGGACAAACTGCGAATACGACACCGCCGCCGCCATTGAGCAAGCGGGCGGGATTCCAAAAACCATCCTCGTCCGCAACCTGACACCGGATGCGCTGAGTTCTTCCGTCAAGGAGCTTGACAAAGCCATCCGCTCAGCACAAATGCTGGTATTCCCCGGCGGATTCTCCGGCGGGGATGAGCCTGACGGTGCAGGAAAGTTTATTGTATCGCTCTTTAGGGGATTATGCCTGACCGACGCTGTCAATGACTTGCTTCAAAACAGAGACGGCCTGATCTTGGGCATATGCAACGGGTTTCAAGCGCTTATCAAACTGGGGCTTTTGACCCACGGCACTATCACGGCGCAAACGCCTGACTGCCCCACTCTCACATTCAACCGTATCGGCCGGCATCAGGCACGGTATGTCAGAACCGCAGTCAGTTCCACAATGTCGCCTTGGCTATCTAAATGCAACGCAGGAGAAATATACACCCAACCCGTATCACATGGCGAAGGCAGGCTGGTAGCCTCAACCGAAATAATGAACGTCATGAAAGAAAACGGTCAAATCGCCTTTCAATACACAGACAATAACGGCATACCGTCTATGGATATCGCGTTTAATCCAAACGGCTCTATGTGGGCTGTAGAAGGATTAACCAGCCCCTGCGGCCGCATACTCGGCAAAATGGCACATTCGGAAAGATATAGCGAGCATACCGCCAAAAACGTACCGGGCAACAAATCTTTACCCATCTTCAAAAGCGGCGTACACTACTTCCGTTGAGTGGAAATTCGTGTATAAGCAGCCGTCGCCGTGCTATGTGTTCCTCATTCCTAAATCCTAAATCCTAAAAAAGGCGGTATCTCTCTATATGAAAAAAACAACTATCATATTGGCGGTTGGGTTTGCCGCTTTGATTATCGGGCTTTCCGCTTGCGGTTCCGGCGGTGCCGATGTTGGTTCTGAATCACCCGCGCTTTCAGTGACGGAAGACATTCTGGCATCACATGAAAATGACGCAAAACATTTCGCGGAGCTTTATCCCGTGACGCAGGATAACCCGTATATTTTCGCTACATATGACGAGGTTATCTCCGTGCTGGAATCCGGCACGGGTATAATCGTGTTTGGTTTTCCCGATTGTCCGCGCTGCCAAAACGCCTTTCCCGTATTGGAAAAGGCATTTTATGAAATGAATCTTGATAAACGCGCGGGTTATCGCGGGAGAATCCTTTATTATGATATATTCGACGACCGCGACGCGCATAACGAACGCTATCAAACGATAGTGTCATATCTCGAAGACCATCTGACCCTAGACGACAGCGGGAATCCCCGTATATACGTGCCTGATATTTATTTCGTAGCCATCGGGAAAATCGTAGGAAACCACCTCGACACTGTTCCAAGCGTGGAAGACCCTTTCGCCGACCTCACCCTCGAACAAGAGATGGAATTATTGGGGATATATAAGGATTTGATCGCAAAAATGGAAGCCGCTTGTTGTTAAATCTGCCTTAATTCGCGGGTTGCCATTTTTGGTAGCGTTAGTGGAGCGCATTAGTCCGCTCACGGCGAAATTGGAGCAAAAAGGCTTGCACTGATTAGTGGAACATGGCTCACGTCAAGTTTTGCAAGCCGCGGAAATGAGCCTTTGAGCGGCTTTGCGCGGAAGTTTGCGGACAAAAATGGCAACCCGCGAATGTAACGAATTGTAACGTAATAACATTATAATTCGCCTCTAGCCCAACTCGACCATTCGCTCTAATGCGCCTCGCGCAGCTTCAAGCACATCCATAGGCAGTGTTATCTCATTTTTGCCATGTTCCAATACGTCCAGAACATCCGCAAGCCGTGTTTTCTTCATGTTTGGGCAGACTAGGCTATCAGTAAGCGTGTAAAACTCTTTCTCCGCTGTTAGTGTCTTTAGCCGCTCGACAACGCCGATTTCCGTGCCAATGATTATCTCCCTGTCCGCCGATTCCAACGCCTGCTTTATTATTCCCGCAGTGCTCCCGATATAATCAGCTTCTTTGAGGACTTCAGCCCTGCACTCCGGGTGAGCGTAGAGTTTTGCTTTGGGGTGTCTCTTTTTTGCCTCCGAGACATCCCTGACCGACATACAATGATGTATGGGGCAGCAGCCTTCAAAGAGTATGATCTCCTTTTCGGGTACTAATGAGGCTACATAGGCTCCCAAGTTCTTATCCGGCACAAACACGATTTGCTTTTCCGGGAGCGCCCTCACTATCTTCTCTGCCGAAGATGAAGTACAGCATATATCACACACAGCTTTTACTGCCGCCGATGTGTTTACATAACATACGATTGCGGCTTTCGGATATTTGGCTCGAAGCCTCAACACATCTTCGGGTCTTATCATATCAGCCATCGGGCATCCCGCGTCTAAATTCGGCAACAGCACGGTTTTCTCAGGATTGAGTATCTTCGCGGACTCCGCCATAAAATGAACACCGCAGATAATCAGCAACTCCTCACTAGCTTTCGCCGCACGGGTCGCCATCTCAAAAGAATCACAAACAAAATCCGCAATCTCCTGAATATCCATAGTCTGATAATAGTGCACAAGAATCAGCGCGTTTTTTTCTTTTTTAAGCCTTAATATTTCTTCCCGCATAATATGCTCCTAAATCCTAAGTAGTGAACAACCGTCGCCGTGCTATGTGTTCCTTCTCCGCTCCTTATCGTCATCCATGCGATAAAAAGCTCGCTCCGCATCCATGCTCCGCTTTACGGAATCACATACCACAACTCCTAACTCCTAATTGTATAAACTAAATCCTAATTATCGTTTCAGCAGCTCGTTTTAGCGCTTGTATAAGTTCTTCCACTTCTTCTATCGCATTGTCACGCGAAAAACTGACACGTATCGCGCCGTCAATAATCTCATTACTCAGGCGCATATTCTCAAGGGTACGGCTGCGAGCGCCCTTCTTACACGCCGCGCTTTTTGAGACGCATATACCTTCCCCATCGAGATAACTCATCAATATCTCCGCTTTATATCCGGGTAAAGAAACCGTAAGTACATAAGGGCTGTCACCCTCACCGATTATTTTCGCTTCCGGCAGAGTTTCTGCAAGCCTGTTTGTCAAAAACTCACGCAGTTTACGTACCCGCTCCGAAGTCTCTTTCATCTCAATAAGGCCGAGACGCGCCGCCTCGCCAAATCCCGCAACTAACGGCATTGCCTCTGTACCCGCTCTCTTGCCGCTTTCCTGCCCTCCGCCCAAAAGCTGAGGCGCGATATTAAGCCCCTTTCTGATGTACAAGCCCCCAACGCCTTTAGGCCCGTGGAACTTATGCGCGGACACTGTCAAAAGGTCTACGCCGAGTGATTTGATAGTAAACGGTATCTTGCAAAAACCCTGTACAGCGTCAGTGTGCAGCAGCGTTTTCAAACCGCGCCGCTTGATAGCGTCGGAATATTCGCCGACAGGATTTATCGCGCCCGTCTCATTATTAACAAGCATTACGGACGCAAACGCCGTGTCTTCACTCAACGCATCCGCAAAACATTCAGCGGTAATACGCCCCGCGCTGTCAGGTTCAAGATATGTCACAGACCAGCCTTTGTTTTCAAGCCTTTTGAAACAATTAAAAACCGCGTCATGCTCAATAGCGGACGTAATGATATGTTTTTTGCGATGGGAACGAAGCTCCGCCATACCAAAGACAGCCCAATTTGCGGACTCAGTCCCGCCTGAAGTAAAAAACACCTCATCCGCACCCGCCCCCATCGCCGTAGCCACAGAATATCTGGCGGCAGAAAGTTCAGACGCGGCACGCCTACCCATCAAATGCATAGACGACGGATTGCCATACTTATCCTGCATAACACGCAGCATCGCGCTGATCGCCTCATCCCGCACACTAGTAGTAGCAGCATTATCAAAATAAATCACAAACTTCTAACCTCTAAGCAATAAGTAGCCGTCACCGAGCTATGTGTTCCTCCACCGCTCATTATCGTCATCCATGCGATAAAAAGCTCGCTCCGCATCCATGCTCCGCTTTACGGAATCACATACCACGGCTCCTAACTAATAACTCCTAACCCACGCCGTCATTGCGAGGAGCGCAGCGACGCGGCAATCCAGACGTAACCAAGTATCTAACCCCTAAATCCTAAATCATAAATCCTAACCCCTAAACCCTAAGCATCACGTTGAACATGATAACACAATTCCGTACATCAATGCAACTCCCAACTATTATCTCATTACATTTAACAATAGTAGAAAATTTTCGATTATTTGCGGGATTTTATTGACAAACGGCTCATTTCTTGATACAAATAGTAATACGTTTTTTTGAGTCCAATTAGTTTCTTTTTTAATGCAGTTTAGAGGTTGCCGATTTTGTGAGCGTTAGTGGAGCGCATTAGTCCGCTCACGGCGAAATTGGAGCTAAAAGGCTTGCACTGATTAGTGGAACATGGCTCACGTCAAGTTTTGCAAGCCGCGGAAATGAGCCTTTGAGCGGCTTTGCGCGGAAGTTTGCGAACAAAACGGCAACCTCTGAACTGTTTCTTTTTTTTAGGTTAGGGATGTGTACATGATTACTGAGGTGTTTTTTCCAAATAACCTGAGAAAATTGCTTGTCACCGGGCATTACGGCAGCGGAAAGACCGAGTTTGCTATATCCTTAGCTATGTACATTGCGGGAAACCCGTCAGAGGCATCACGCCCCGGCAGCGGCCAAGCACTTCCATCTTCTCTGGCAGTCGTTGATCTCGACATTGTAAACCCATATTTCCGCATTAGGGAGCGGCGCGATATGCTGACAACCGCCGGAGTCCCTGTCTACGGCAGCATTTATAAAGAAGAAATCACAGCGGAAATCCCTGCTCTCGCCGCAAATATCCGCGCCCCGCTTGAAGACCCGAACTGCCGTGTCATCATTGACGCGGGCGGTAATGACACAGGAGCTTTGACGCTCAATCAATTCAAGAAATACTTCACCACCAACGACACGCTTTCAGTGGCAATCGTCAACGCAAGCCGCCCGGAGACACGAGATGTTACCGGCGCGGTTGAACATATCAAAGCCATCGAATCCGCGACAGGCCTGACGATCACAGGCATCGTAAACAACACCCATTTACTCAGGGAGACCACCGCCGATACGATTTACAGCGGACATGAGTTATGCGAACAAATCTGCGCGATGACCGGAAAAACATTACTATGCGACTGCTACCCCGCACCCCTCATCGCCCCCAAAGACCTAACAAACCTCTCAGACACGCTGTTCCCCATAGGCCTGCATATGCGCCCCAAATGGCTGGATAGAGAATAAGTGCGTTAGGAGCTTTCGGAATGAGGAATGAGGAGTTATAAATCCTAAATCCTAGAAATAAAAAGGAGTATATTATGGCGAAATTTGAAGTCCGTTTTGACGAAAACACTTGCAAGGGTTGTGAACTCTGCCGCATTTATTGCCCCAAGGGGCTTATTGTCATGAGTTCTCACATAAACGAAAGGGGCTACAGCCCCGCCGAGATCGAGCGTCAGGATGAATGTATCGGTTGTAAAGCCTGTGCGCTTGTTTGTCCCGACGGCGGGATATCAATATTCAAGGAGGTAGAGTCTAAATGAGTCAGAAAGTGCTTATGAAAGGTAATGAAGCCTTTTCCGAAGCGGCAATTCGCGGCGGATGCCGGTATTATTTCGGTTATCCCATCACCCCGCAGAATGAAATCCCTGAATATATGTCCCGAGAGCTCCCAAAACATGGCGGCCACTTCATTCAAGCCGAGAGTGAAATATCCGCGATCAATATGGCATATGGCGCCGGAGCGGCGGGCGGGAGAGTTTTTATCAGTTCTTCTTCGCCCGGTATCGCCTTAATGCAGGAAGGTATGAGTTTCCTCTGTTCCGCTGAAGTCCCCGCCGTCATATTAACTGTCTCCCGAGGCGGTCCGGGCATCGGCGGGATCCAGCCCGGCCAAGCTGACTACTTCCAAGTCACACGCGGCGGCGGCAATGGCGATTATAAGATTCCCGTTTTTGCACCGTCCAATATCCAAGAAGGTGTTGACCTCGTTTTTGAGTCAATGAGGCTGGCTGATGAGTGGCAAAACCCAATCATTATTTTCACGGACGGCATTTTGGGTCAAATGATGGAGCCGCTTGTATTACCCGAACCTGTCCCCCCGCTCAATTCAGAGGATATAAGGACGCTCAAACCGTGGGCGCTCAAAGGCTACGGTGATGACGATTCAAATCGCGCCGTGGTCAAATCACTCCGTCTGCAGCCGCATGAGCTTGAAAAACACGTAGAAAAACTCTTTGAGAAATACGCGAGAGCGGAAAAAGAGCTTGTCCGCGTAGAAACCACCGGTGGAGAAGATGCGGAGATCGTTTTCGCGGCATTTGGCACTGTTGCCCGTATCACAAAAGAAGCTATCGATCTTTTAGCCGCTCAGGGTATAAAAGCGGGGCTTATCCGTCCGATTTCCCTATGGCCTTTCCCATACTTCGCTTTCGACAAGCTCACAGCTAAAACCAAAGTCGTGATTTCTGCTGAATTGTCGATGGGCCAGCTTATTCAAGACGTTAAACTCGCGATTGGGGATCGGTTCCCACTCAAACTCATCAGCCGCACAGGCGGCATGATCCCGACATCACTCGAAATCGCTGAGAGGGCGAAGAAAATCCTCAGCGAAATACAATAGAAGGAGATTGAATATGCAACCTGTTTTTACATACACAAAAGGGATGAATCGGGTGGAAACAAACTTCTGCCCCGGTTGTACACATGGAATATCTTTTAGGCTTATCATGGAAACGCTCGACGAAATGGGCAAACTCGGTGATACGATAGGCGTTGGCCCGATCGGTTGCAGTGTCATGGCGCACAAATTTATGAATGTAGATATGTGCGAAGCCGCTCACGGACGCGCACCCGCAGTCGCAAGCGGTATTCGGCGTGTTCACCCCGACAAGCTCGTGTACACATATCAAGGCGATGGCGACCTCGCTTCGATAGGCACGGCGGAAATTATCCATGCGGCTGTTCGCGGTGAGCGTTTCACCACTATCTTTATCAACAACGGCATCTATGGCATGACAGGCGGGCAGATGGCGCCCACTACCCTCATCGGCCAAAAATCCTCTACTTCGCAAAAAGGCCGCTCCGTAGAAAGCGCGGGAGCGCCATTGCGTGTCAGTGAAATGCTCGCTACTATCGACCGCGCCGTTTATGTGGAACGAGTCGCCCTTGACGGTCCCGCCTCTATCAACAAAGCAAAGAAAGCGATAAAACGCGCCTTTGAGGTTCAGGAAAAAGGGTTGGGTTTCTCTTTTGTTGAGATTTTATCCACCTGCCCAACGAACTGGGGTATGACACCCGAGCAAGGCATGAAATGGCTTAAAGAGCAGATGATTCCTTATTTCCCTGTCAAAGTATTCAGAACTCCCGAAGATGGAGGTACACAATAATGACTAGTAAAATGTTTATTTCCGGCTCCGGCGGTCAGGGTATCATGCTGATGGGGCAAATGCTGACCCATGCCGCGATGCTCGAAGACAAATCCGCGACATTCTTCCCCTCATACGGCCCGGAAATGCGCGGCGGAACAGCAAACTGCACTGTCGTTATCTCGGATAAGACCGTTAGCTGCCCTCTGATTTTCGAATCTGATTTTGTGGTGGCGATGAATCTGCCCTCCCTTATCAGATTTGAACCAACACTCAAACCCGGCGGAACGATCTTTCTCAATTCAACCCTTATCCATCAAAACGCGACCCGTGACGATATCTCGGTTGTAGATGTCCCGGCAAATCAGCTCGCGATGGATCTCGGTAATGTGCGTGTTGCAAACATCATCATGCTCGGTGAGTTTGTACGAACGACAAAAATCGTCTCTGAAGACACAATGGCAAAAGTCATCCACGAAGTCTTCGGAGCCAAACGCCCCGAACTACACGACCTAAACATGAAAGCATTCACTAGGGGTTAGGAGAATAATCATGAATTACACATTTGATATCCAAAAAACAAAAACACCAAAACCAAAACCCGATCCCGACACCTTAAAATTCGGGAAGACTTTTTCCGACCATATGTTTATTATGGAATACAGTTCCGAAAAAGGCTGGTACAACGGTCAAATTAAACCTTACGGGCCGATATCCCTTGACCCTGCCGCCGCTGTATTACATTATGGTCAGGAAATGTTTGAGGGCATGAAAGCATACCGCACTCCGGATGGGCGCGTCCAATTATTCCGTCCGTATATGAATGCCGAGAGGGCGCGTATGTCAAACGAACGTATGTGTATGCCTGTTATCGAACCTGAACTTTTTGTCGGGGCAATAAAAGCGTTAGTAAATGTTGAACGCGATTGGATAC
>Ga0099364_10013546_pt1 | contig 10931 bp, 11 predicted proteins | sample TergutTh196P3_FD_73070 | JGI IMG/M metagenome (GOLD analysis project Ga0099364, IMG submission 73070) | Microcerotermes parvus P3 segment gut microbial communities from Pointe-Noire, Republic of the Congo - Th196 P3 | ecosystem: Host-associated > Arthropoda: Insects > Digestive system > Gut ... | reverse complement strand
AAATCGTATCTGAACTGGACAAACATGTTGTCGGTCAGGGCAACGCCAAGCGTGCTGTTGCCATTGCACTGCGTAACCGCTGGCGTCGTCAGCAGGTCAGTGAGCCATTGCGACACGAAATCACACCAAAAAACATCCTCATGATCGGCCCGACCGGTGTTGGTAAAACCGAAATTGCACGGCGTCTTGCACGACTTGCCGATGCCCCCTTCATCAAAATTGAAGCGACCAAGTTTACCGAAGTCGGCTACGTCGGACGTGATGTGGAAACCATCATCCGCGACCTGACCGATATCAGCGTCAAGCAGACGCGCGAATCCGAAATGCGCAAAGTCCGCGAACAGGCAATGGACGCTGCAGAAGAACGCGTTCTCAATATACTGATCCCTCCTGCACGTGACTTTGGCTTTAACCAGAACGATAGCGAGCAGGCAGCAGGTACCAGCACCACGCGACAGACTTTTCGCAAGCGTCTGCGTGAAGGCACCCTGAATGACAAGGAAATCGAAGTCGAGCTGGCTGATACGATGCCGCACATGGAAATCATGGCCCCACCCGGCATGGAGGAAATGACCGAACAGATCAAATCCATGTTTTCCGGACTGGGCAGCGGACGCAAGCGCTCGCGCAAACTCAAAATTCGCGAGGCCCTGCGTCTTCTGACCGACGAAGAAGCCGCTAAAATGATCAACGAAGATGAGCTCAGACAAAAGGCCATCACCAACGTTGAACAGAACGGCATCGTCTTTCTGGATGAAATTGACAAGATTGCATCACGCTCGGAAATTGGCGGCGCTGATGTTTCACGGGCTGGCGTGCAGCGGGATCTTCTGCCACTGGTTGAAGGTACAACTGTCAACACAAAATACGGCATGATCAAAACCGATCACATCCTTTTCATTGCTTCAGGAGCATTTCATCTGTCGAAACCGTCAGACCTGATCCCCGAACTGCAGGGCCGCTTTCCCATCCGCGTTGAACTGGAATCACTCTCCATTGAAGATTTCGAGCGCATTCTCACCAGCACGGATGCCTGCCTGACCGCCCAGTACGAAGCACTGCTCGAGACTGAAAATATTGAACTCAGATTTACTGAAGACGGCATACGCCGCCTGGCCGAAATTTCCTATTCCGTAAACGAACGCACAGAAAACATTGGCGCAAGACGGCTGTATACCGTCATGGAAAAACTCCTTGAGGAAATTTCATTTACAGCCAGCGAAACCGGAGCCAGCTCCATTATGATTGACACGGACTATGTCAATGAAAGACTCGAAGCACTCTCCGTGAACGAAGATCTTTCACGGTACGTCCTCTGATATTGCAACTGCCGTTCTTTTGGCCAGACCACGAAAAAGCGCAGACATCACCATGATGTCCGCGCTTTTGTTGTGTGCAGCGCAACTCCCGTATACTTATTTGGCCGCCATCATGGCTACAGCAGTATCCATCATCCGGCAGCTGAATCCCCACTCATTGTCATACCACGAAACCGCCTTGACAAGTGTGCCCCCGTTAACCCGCGTCTGTGTAGAATCAAAAATGCTGGAATAGGTTGTGTGGTTAAAGTCACTCGAAACCAGAGGCTCCGTGTTGTAGGCCAGAATGCCTTTCAGCTCACCTTCAGACGCCTCTTTCAGGATCGCGTTGACTTCTTCAACGGTCGTTGTACGCCCGGCAACAAAAGTCAGGTCCACAACCGATACATTGATCGTTGGCACACGCAGCGCAAAGCCATCCAGACGCCCGCTGAGCTCTGGCAGGACCAGGCCAACCGCTGACGCCGCTCCTGTCCGCGTTGGAATGATATTCATTCCTGCAGCCCGCGCACGACGGGGGTCACTGTGGTACACATCAATCAGTACCTGATCGTTGGTAAATGAATGAACCGTCGTCATCAGGCCGTTAATAATGCCCACCTTTTCGTGCAACACTTTGGCTATAGGTGCCAGACAGTTTGTTGTGCAGGATGCGTTGGATACAACTGTATGACTTGCTTTGAGTACGCCCTGATTTACGCCATATACAACCGTTGCATCCACATCCTTGTCACCCGGTGCTGAAATCAGAACTTTCTTTGCACCAGCCTGAAGGTGCATGGATGCTGATTCTTTTGAGGTAAATCTGCCCGTACACTCCATCACAATATCGATTCCGAGCTCACCCCAGGGCATCTCAGCCGGATTGCGATTGGAAATTGCGCGAATCCGGTCTCCATCTACGATCAGGTAATCCTCTTCATACAGCACCGAACCACCAAATCTGCCGTGTACCGTATCATAACGTGTCAGATAAGCGCTGATTGCCATATCGCCCAGGTCATTGACAGCAACAATTTCAATATCTCGTGACTTGCCGCTTTCATAGTGGGCACGAAGGATATTTCGGCCTATCCGGCCATATCCGTTAATTGCAACCCGAATGGTCATGTTTTTTGCTCCTGAATAAAAAAGTTGTCAGCCAGGCAGCCAGAACCCGATCGACCTGAGGGAAATGGCTGCAAAAGACATATTATAAATCCTGTTACCCTAAAACGGACTGCACTTTATCAACAACATTTTCAACTGTAAAGCCGAAATGCCTGAAAAGCACCGCTGCCGGGGCAGATTCGCCAAAAGTTTTCATGCCGACAACTTCACCTTCAAGACCGACATACTTGCGCCAGAAGTCTTCAATGCCCGCCTCAATTGCAACACGCACAACACCTTTGGGCAACACACTCTCCCTGTACCCGGCATCCTGCATGTCAAATACTTCCGTACAGGGCATCGACACAACCCGGGCGGCAATACCTTTCTGCTCCAGCTCTTTTGCTGAATTAACGGCCAGCTCGACTTCCGAACCCGTTGCAATCAGCACAACTTTTGCATTGGGTGCATCAACCAGAACATAGCCTCCCCGTGCGATATCGGCAACCTGTGATGGCGTTCTGGCCTGCCAGGCAAGATTCTGCCGTGAGCAGATCAGGGCAGTCGGGCCATCAGCACGCCTGATCGCCTGCTCCCAGGCAACGGCCATTTCGACTGTATCGCATGGGCGCCAGTTATGAAGGTTCGGGATCAGCCGCATACTGGCAATATGCTCGACCGGCTCGTGTGTCGCCCCGTCTTCACCTACGCCAATTGAATCGTGCGTAAATACAAAAATCGAACGGATATGCATGAGTGCTGCCATGCGCAGCGCATTGCGACAGTAATCCGAAAACGTCAGGAAAGTACCCCCGAACGGAATGAATCCTCCATACAGTGCAACACCATTCATGATGGCTGCCATGCCGAATTCACGCACGCCATAGCTGATATAGTTGCCCGGCACGTCGGCACTGAGCCTGACACTTTCTTTCCAGCTCGTCAGATTTGATCCTGTCAGATCTGCTGAACCACCCAGAAAATCCGGCAAAACCGGAGCAAACGCCTGAATTGCGTTCTGTGAAGCACGGCGGGTTGCTATGTTTTCCTTTTTTTCCACACAGTCTGCAATGAAGCGCCTTGCGGTTTCTTCAAAGTCCGCCGGCAGTTCACCCTGCACCCTGCGCATGAACAGGGCGGCAAGCTCCGGATATTTTCCGGCGTATGACGCCATAAGCGCATTCCATTCATCCTGCCACTGGCGCCCTCTTTCTTTTGCATCAAAAGCATCGTACACGCCCTGGGGAATGTCAAAGGGTGCGTGGGTCCAGCCCAGTGCAGCACGGGTTGCTTCGACTTCCTTTTCACCGAGTGCCGAGCCATGTACATCAGCCGATCCGGCCTTGTTGGGCGCACCCTTTCCGATAACGGTCTTACAGCATATCAGAGTTGGCCTGTCGGACTGTCTTGCCTTTGAAATCGCCTGGTCGACCGCAGCAACCGAGTGGCCATCGACATCGGGGATGACGTTCCATCCGTAGGACCTGAAACGCGCCGGCGTATCATCGGTCAGCCAGCCTCTGACATCACCGTCAATGGAAATGCCATTGTCGTCATACAGTACAATCAGTTTGTTCAGTTTCCAGGTTCCCGCAAGTGAGCAGGCCTCATGTGAAATCCCTTCCATCAGGCAGCCGTCACCCATAAAAACGTAGGTGTAATTGTCAACAATATCAAATCCCGGCCTGTTGAACTGCGCTGCCAGAAGTTTTTCAGCCAGTGCCATTCCAACGGCATTGGCTATGCCCTGACCCAAGGGGCCTGTCGTTGTCTCGACACCTGGCGTCAAGTGTACTTCCGGATGGCCCGGAGTCCTGGAATGAAGCTGACGGAAATTTTTTATATCCTCTATCGTCAGGTCGTAACCTGACAGGTGCAGCAGCGCGTACTGCAGCATTGATCCGTGACCGTTTGACAAAACAAAGCGGTCGCGATTTGCCCACTTCGGATCGGCCGGATTGTGCCGGTAATGCCGCGACCAGAGTGCGACGGCAATTTCGGCCATGCCCATTGGCATTCCCGGATGTCCCGAATTGGCTTTCTGTACTGCATCAGCCGCCAGAATACGTATGGCGTTGGCCTTGATACTGCCCGATTGAGTCGTAGTCATTAGAGTCCTTTAAGCTTAGAAACGGTTGGAAAAACTGCGATGGCATCGCTACAGTCCGTATTTTGCACCACCTTAAGGGCAAAATACCGGATCAGATTGTGTCGATTTTAACAAAATCCCAATTAATCAGCACTTTCCTTGCAGAAAGTATCAAATTAGCCATTTAATCAACCTAAATCGTGTATGATGTAGCTTTAAACCAATTAATACGCATTCTAACAGAGACTCAATCCCCGTTTAACCTGTAATTCACCGGCAGGGAGACAAAAATATGCCTCGGCTTTACTGCAACGCCCCCCTTTCTGTCAATACCCACCTGGAACTGCCCGCTTCCGCTGCCAGGCACGCCATGGTTTTACGCCTGAGAACAGGTGACGAAGTGACCCTTTTTAACGGTCTGGGTGGCGAATACACCGCCAGGGTTGTTGATCTGCATCGTCATGGTGCCACTGTCGATATCCTCACGCACATTGACCGCGAAAGTGAACTGCCCTACCGCATAACACTGGTACAGTCCATGCCTGAAGGTCCCAAAATGGACCTGATTATCGAAAAGGCTGTCGAACTGGGAGTAGCACGCATCTGTGCTGTAGAAAGCCAGCGCTCCATTGTCCGGCTGACAGAAGAGCGGGCTGAAAACCGCGCAGCCCGCTGGAAAAGCATTATCATCTCAGCTTCTGAACAATGCGGGCGCAACCGCTTTGCCGAAGTTGCCGAAATTACGACTTACCGGAACTGGGTTGAAAATCTGAGTCCCGAGTCTTTCATTCTTTTTTGTCCGGATGCCGACATGCCGCTGGGGGACTGGGCTCTAGCAAATCCGCCCCAGGATGTTACGCTGGTCATTGGGCCTGAAGGCGACTTTTCCCCGGATGAAAAGGAAATGGCTGTACGGCAGGGTGCCATCAGGCTCTCGCTTGGTTCCCGGGTGCTTCGCGCAGAAACAGCCAGCATCGCTGCTGTTTCTGCACTGAATGCCATCTGGGGCAGATCTGAGCTGAAAACCTGAGAAAAAGTCCTCTGATCCGGATTTTGTACATGGCAGTATTAATACGGCAATAAAAGAATCCAGAATCTCAAGCAATTTTTACGGACACCGTGATGCGAGAAGTCGATTTAACAGAAAAAATTGTTACCGTCCCGTTTAGTGCTCCCATTTCCATTGCGTACGATCAGAGCACACACAGTCTAATGATAGAAAACGCGCACCATGACCCGAAAACTCCGCGTGTCACGATGCGCGCTGTTTTTACTGGTGATGCAATACATCAGCTACTTGTGAGCCTCAAAAAAATTGAGGCGGCCATTCAGACTGATGAAAAGCCGCCCGCAGAAACAAACTTTCTGGACACTACCAATATACTGTAATTTTTTCAGGCACACGAAAGCACCCGGGCGTCCAGGACGGCAGGGTGCAGTTGTGCGATATACTTTTTTACCACCAGGCAAATGTTCCCGCAGAATAACGGTCACAGTGCCCGCGATTATAAAGGGGATAATCCTTATCGGGGTGGTTATAGTATTCGTCCAGTGTCTCTTTTAACTCTTCGGTCTCTGTCTTCCAGTAGTAAAAAGCAAGAGCACCCATACCCAGAAACACGAACAATGGAATAATCCCAACGAGATATAGCATGCTTCCTCCGCTAAAACAAACAGGCCTGACCTTGACACTTCCTGATTTATAATGGTCATATTAAGCCTGAAACATCGTATAGTTTACCCAATAATTTCAGTTTATGCATACTTATTGAAAAAAAAATCCTGTTTTGCCGTTTTTTTTTCATTTTTGTTCACTGTCATTCGAAAAAAACCATGAAAACCGCACGCGTAATTTCTGTTTTACTCTCGGGTCTCATTTTATCGTCCTGTTTTAATATGAGCCTGCCTGAATCGTCCTTTCCTGATGCCAAGCTAAATGAGGCAAACCGTCACCTCGCACGCGGCCAGCCCCTGGCTGCCGAGAGACTGATCATGGAAGCCATCCGCACTTATGAAGCAAACAGAGAGCATGAAGGCCTGGGCAATGCCTATCGCGATTACGGTGTTCTTTTGCGATCAAATGCGGTGACACAAAGAGAGCAGACCTATCGTGAGGCCGGATTTTTGGACAGCAGCATCACATTTGACAACCGGTTTGAAAAATCCGCCTATTATCTTGACCAGGCAATCATTCAGTACAGCACTGCTGCCGACAGTTATCAGCGTACGAACCGCTATGACCAGCTGTCCTCGCTGTACTACACCCAGGCTGAGACCTATCTGCTGCAGAACAACAATGCCATGGCCTGTTCGTCATATGACAAAAGCCGGCTGGCCTATGCTGAAAGCATCATCCGCGACCGTAATGCCTCACCGGCCATCCCCAAGGGGCATGCTTCTTTTCATGAAGCCATTGATGTCGCCAAACGACATGCCCAGTGCCAGTAACTGGCCAGTTGGCCGGCAGCACAGCCTGAACAGGAATATTAGCGATTGAACAGACAATAGCCAGACGAGACATTGTGAAAAGACAGCATCCCAAACAGTTTTCCCTATTTGGCAAAGCAGACAAAGGCGCTCTGCTCTTTGTTGTCGACAGTGCACAACTGTTTTTGTCCCACCGCCTGCCCATTGCACTGACCGCACTGAATTCAGGCTATGATGTTCATGTTGCAGCCCCTTATCACTATCAGTCCGAGCAGCTCATTGAATCGTATGCGTTTACCTTTCATACGCTGCCTGATGCTCCTGAAAAAATCAGTTTTCTGACCGACCTGAAAGCCCTGTTTCATCTGAGACGGATTTTCAGGGAAATCAATCCGGACCTTGTTCATCTTATCGCTTTGAAGCCGACGCTTTATGGCAGTATTGCTGCCCGCCTGGCAAAGATCAAGGCTGTTGTCGCCACGATTACGAGTACACGAAAGGTCCAGTCTGCACCTGACTCGACTGCAACAGGCCTTAAGCACAGAATCATCCGCTTTCTTTACGGCATTGGTTTTAAGCACCCCAATTTACGCGTTACGTTCCAGAATGTTGATGACCGTGACACGTTCCTGAATATGGGCCTGGTCAACCGGCGGCAGATTACGCTTATTCGAGGTACCGGTGTGAACATGCAGCAGTTTCATCCATTTCCCGAACTGAGTTCGCTGCCTGTAGTCATGCTTGCTTCCAGGATGCGCTGGGACAAAGGTGTGAATGAGTTTATCCAGGCTGCCCGGCTGCTTCTGGACGCGGGTGTTCAGGCGCGTTTCGTCCTTGCCGGCGGGAGCGACCCTGGCCATCCGGAAGCCATTTCTGAAGAACAGCTGGAAAACTGGACGGAAGAAGGCCTCGTTGAGTGGTGGGGGGAAAACAGTGACATGCCGCTGGTCCTGGCCCAGGCCCACATTGTCTGCCTTCCGTCCTATCGAGAAGGTTTGCCCAAAGTACTCGTTGAAGCTGCTGCCTGTGGCAAACCCATTGTTGCAACCGATGTTTCGGGTTCCAGGGAAGTTGTCACAGATGGTGAAAACGGCCTTCTTGTTCCTGTGAAAGATATTGAAAACCTGGCTGTCGCCTTAAATCTTCTTCTGGGCAATCCGGACCTTCGTTCAATGATGGGTCAGCAGGGTCGAAACAAAGTGGTAACCGAATTTTCCATCGGACATGTTGTTGAGAAAACTCTGGGCATGTACGATTCTCTGCTGGGGTAAGTGAGTGCTCGCGCCGGCAGGCCTTGCCTGCATCCTTCTGCTGGTGCTGCAGCTGGCCTGGAGGACTTCATAGTGAAAGAAAACGGGTCAGCACTGGAACCAGCAGTGGTGCAAGCAGTCCGGTCAGTGTCCCGTTCAAAATCAGCCCAAGTCCCGAATAGGCGGCAAGCCGGGGCGACTTCTGCATGGCCTGGGCCGTTCCAACAGCATGGGCAGCTGCGCCCATAGCCAGTCCCTGCGCCATACAGCTTCTGACACGAATCAGTCTTAAAAATCCAAACCCGAATACGGCTCCAAAAATACCCGTCAGAATAACAATAACCGCCGTCAGTGCCGGTATGCCTCCCAAGACCTGGCTCACTTCCATGGCAATGGGTGTAGTGGCAGACTTGGGTGATATTGAAACAAACACTTCAGGTGATGCCCCCAGGGCATAAGCGATTAAAACAGCAGAGACGATGCCGACAATGGAAGCGGCAAACATGGAAACAAAAATCGGGATGGCCTGCTTTTTGATCTGCTCCATCTGCTGGTAAAGCGGCACTCCCAGCGCAACAATTGCAGGCTTTAGCATGAAGGCTATGTAACGCCCCCCTTCCTCATAGGCACTGTAGGAAATTTTGGCTACGTGAAGAATGAGGATGATGAAGGCTATGGACATCAGGATCGGATTGAACACGATCAGGCCCAGGCGGCGCTGCAGCTTTTGTGCGCCCAGAAATACGCCGAGCGTAAGCGCAATGAAAAAAAACTCGTTGTGCAAAAAAACAGTCATCGCAGCCGCCGGAAAAGTTGATAAATCCAGGCACTGACCGCAAAAACCGCGAGAGTACTGACAACGGTAGCAACGGCAATGGGAAGCAGCTCAGCCTCAATGAGGTCAAAATACAACATGAGTGCCACACCGGGAGGGACGAAAAAAAATCCCAGGTACCTGAGCAGAAAGTCGGAGACATCCCTGACCCACTCCACTTTCACCAAACCGGTTTTAAGCAAAACCACAAGCGTGAGCATACCCAGTAAAGGTGCCGGGAACCTGACTTTGGTCAGGTTGACAAGCAGTTCACCGAAAGCCAGGCACAAAAAAATAATGAAACATTGCCGAAGCAGATGCACAATTCACCTCCTTATTGCATATTTGCCATAATGTACAGGATTATTCAGTCAACGAGGATTTTTTTTAAAATCGGTCTGCCTTAACTCTGCGGCATGCCACCTTCCCTGGTCAAGGCCTGAAGCAGGAATCAGAAACTGTCAGAACAGTTCTTTGCTGCTTTGCCTGTGGAATATCTGTCCAGGAGAGCTTGCCCGCTGTTTCTTTTGGCAAGGGAATGCCAGCATAAAAGCGGACCTGGCATACTGTCAGCCGAAGCAGTGAATCCCGAAGGGCGGTAACAAGCATTTGTTACCGGACTGGCAAATAGGGCGTTTGACTTATTACGCAGCACGTAATGCAATTTTCGGCATGATACAGTCTTTTAAATGTAAAGAAAACCAGGCGTTGTTTGAAGGGCAAGGCTCAAGGCGATTCCGGTCTTTTCAACGTATCGCCGAGCGAAAATTGACGCAACCTGATGTTGCTTAAACACCTGGTTTTTTGTGCTCCTCTCTTGGAAACCAGCTTGAAAGCTTTCGGGAGACCGCGTTGAACAATGGCGCATACACATCAACAGGCAATTTCGCATGTGTTTCGCCTGGACGGACCAGGGACCAGAAAATGTTGAAATCGTTGACTATCATTAAGGAAAATACATGACACGCCCAATTAACAGAATGAGAGCTATTCATCCCGGCGAAATATTACGCGAAGAATACCTGGCACCCCTCGGCATGAGCGTGAACGCTTTGGCTATCGCCCTGTCCGTTCCGGCATCGCGTCTGCATGAAACTGTCAAAGAACGCCGTTCCATTACTGCGGGCACTGCTGAACGACTTGCCCATTATTTCGGTGGGGATGCCGCTTCGTGGCTTGAGTTGCAAGCCAGCTATGACTTGAAAACCCTGGCAACGCGTGAAGAGCCTGCAGGACAGGGACCGGGATCGTAGTTATTCCACGGAAACGGCTGGCAATTCTGCTGACCGGCTAAACCCACAAGCGTGACAGTACCTGCACCGCCACCCGTACCCGCTTTCCACCGCAGTGATCCTGATTCCAGTTGGCAAATAGGCATCACTCTGGTTTATCCCATTCCGAAGTCCGGACCGGAGTCCGGACCGGAGTCCGGCTCCGGTTCTGGTTCATGTTGCAGCTTCCGTTACCCGTAATTTCCACCCCTAAGTATTACCACCAATTGTAATGCTGACAGGTGATCCGATTTTAAATTTTTTATAAATCTCGTTCATTTTCCTGTTTGGCTCTTTTGGCAAAATCTGATTATCAAACACCTTGCACTTCTGGTTGCCGAGAATCAGAAATGCCCCTTCAGCGTTGAACGGACTCTCCTTAAGCGACTTGTTGATCGACAAGTACGCAACTGTTGCCATAAATGACATCATGAGATGTCCACGAAAAGTATCTTCGTTGTGGACACGCAAAGGCAAGAGTTCAGCGTAATTTTTGCTTACATCAAAAACCTGCTCCACTGCCTGGCGGGAATCCACTGCTGCTCTTTTTCCAGAGTGACTCAACATATCCTGATTCCAGTTGGCAAGTTTGTCGTTAATTCCTAAATTCCGGTCGGTTTTTACCATATACAAATGCTTCATTAGTTAGCTGACACAAAAGTTTGCAGTTTG
>Ga0099364_10013545_pt1 | contig 10932 bp, 8 predicted proteins | sample TergutTh196P3_FD_73070 | JGI IMG/M metagenome (GOLD analysis project Ga0099364, IMG submission 73070) | Microcerotermes parvus P3 segment gut microbial communities from Pointe-Noire, Republic of the Congo - Th196 P3 | ecosystem: Host-associated > Arthropoda: Insects > Digestive system > Gut ... | reverse complement strand
TTTTTTATAACCTCAAGGACTTCAATTGTCCTATCCGCTTCCGTGAAAGTGATGTTCACTCTGCGCACAACGCCCTTACGCGCTTCGTCCTTTTCCAACGCTTGCATAACGCCCGGCCGCACCGTGGCCATCTGTGGGCGGTGGTTTCTGCACAGAATCACCGCCATCAGGTTCCCTCCGAATGCCGGTCGCGTCATGCGCAGCAACTTGGTTTCCGGATCGATACACAGCGCCGTGCAGTCCGCAGTGAGCCCTGTTTTAACGCGCGCCGATATCCGAGGCGCTAAATCGCGGCCGATCGAAGTCGCGCCAAAAAGCATGATTTCCGGTTTCTCATCGTTGACGATCATCGATACCGCTTTAGCATAAGGCTCGGTCATGTACTCCATAAGGGTCGGGTCGTCCACGACCGCGACTTCGTCCGCTCCGTATGCGATCAGCTCATGGGCGATTGACTCAACCTTGTACCCCAGAAACACCGCGATAACCTTTTGGCCTAAATCAACCGCAAGGTTTGCCGCTTCTCCAAGCAATTCGTAACCCACGCTCTGAATCGTTCCGTCGCGCTGCTCAATAAATACATAGACGTTCTTACTCATCGTTACCTTCCATTCTCGTACCTTTTAAATGATGTGGCTTTCTTTTAGCCGAGCCATGATTGCGTCCACCGCCTGATCCGGCGTCAAGTCCTTGAGCAACGCGCCTTGGGCCTTTTGCTCTTTCGTATAAGATTTGATTACGTTCGTCGGCGACCCCTTCAGGCCGATGGCGGCCGGGTCGAGCTCGTCCTTGAGCGCCTCATAATCCATTAACCTGACAGGCCTGTTCTGAGCTTCGATGATACCGGCCACGGTCATGTAACGCGGCGCGCCCAACTCCGCGATAGCCGTTAGCAGACAGGGGAATTTGACTCGAATTCTGTGATAGCGGTCCTCAAACTGCCGCATGGCGATAATTGTCCCGCCCTCCATTACTACGTCTTCCACATACGAAACCTGCGGGATGCCCAGATGCTCCGCGATTTGCGGCCCCACCTGCGCAGTGTCGCCGTCGATTGCCTGCCTGCCCGTGATGATCAGATCGTATCCTATCTTGCGCAAAGCGGCGGCAAGGATCGTCGAGGTCGCCAGCGTATCTGAGCCGCTGAATTTGCGGTCGGAAACCAAATAAGCCTCGTCGCAACCCATTGAGAGCGCCTCAAGAAGCGCCATCTCCGCCTGCCGCGGACCCATGGAAATGACTGTTACAGTACTATCCCCGCCAATCATGTTTTTGAGTGCAAGCGCCGCTTCTATGCCCGATTTATCGTCCGGATTAATGATGCTCGGGAGCCCCGCCCGGATCAGGGTATTGGTTTCCGGGTCCATTTCCACTTCGCTGGTGTCCGGTACCTGCTTTATGCATACGACTATCTTCATCTTCCGTTCTTTCTCCCGTTTTTCCGGTTTTACCTGATTTTCATGGCGCCCGCGATTACCATCTTCATCACTTCGGACGTCCCTTCATATATCTCCGTTATCTTTGCGTCCCGCATCATCCGCTCCACAGGGTATTCCCGTGAAAAACCATAACCGCCCATGAGCTGCACGCACTCGCGCGTCACCTCATTTGCCACGTCCGATGCGAACAGCTTGCACATCGCCGCCAGCGTTGAATACTCTTCACGCGTGTCCTTCGCAAGCGCAGCCCGCCATACCATCAGCCGCGCCGCGTCAATCTTTGTCTGCAGCTCCGCTATTTTGAATTTAGTGTTTTGGAACGCCGCCAGAGGCCTGCCGAACTGTTTGCGCACTTTAACATATGCGATAGCTTCGTCTAACGCCCCCTGGGCAATACCCACCGCCTGGGCGCCAATGCCAATCCGCCCGCCGTCCAGGGCCTTCATGGCGATTTCGAAGCCGTCTCCTTCTTTTTTGAGACGATTCGCGGCCGGTACGCGCACGTTCTCCAGAGCGACCTCGCAGTTGGATGCCGCGCGGATCCCCATCCTGGGAATGTTAGCGCTTATCTTGATCCCCTGCGTTTTTGCGTCCACTATGAACGCAGAGATGCCGTCCGTCCGGAGCGCTTTGTCCGTCAGAGCGAAGATCACGAACGTATCGGCAAACCCCGAGTTCGTTGTGAATACCTTAGAGCCGTTTAGAACGTACTCATGACCGTCACGCATTGCCGTCGTCTGCTGCCCCGATGCATCCGAACCAGCGTTTGGCTCGGTGAGCGAAAAGCATCCGATTCTTCTCCCGTCAACCAACGGTCTGAGGAATTGTTCCTTCTGCTCCTCCGTCCCGTTTTCGAAAATACTTCCGCAGCACAACGACGTATGCACGGAAATTGTGATGCCCGTGCTCGCGTCCACTTTGGAGATCTCCTCCATGCACAGCGCATATGCCAGCACATCGGCGCCACCGCCGCCGTATTTCGACGGGAAAGGAATGCCGAAGAAGCCGCAGCGCTGCATCTTAGCAACGAGTTCCATGGAGTACTCCTCGCGCTCGTCCATATCGCGCGCCAGGGGTTTAATCTCCTCCTGCGCGAATTTCCTGTATAGATCACACATCAATACGTGGCTCAATGGTAATTTGAAGTCCATGTACTTTTTTCCTCGTCCCTTAATTTAGTTCTATATTTAAATGTTTCCTTCCTGCTGCTAATGATAATCGCGACAGAGTTCTTTGTATTTTTCGATACTCCACGACAAGCATTCCTGCATATAGAAGCTTGCGGCGCGCTCGTCTCGAGATCGAATCGCTTCAAATACTTTGATATGACGTTCGGCATTTACCGCCGGGTCAAAAGCTCTGTTCATTTCCTGTAAATGTGCATAATATGTATCGAACAAAATCATCATTATATTTTCAAGGATCGAGTTTTTTGACATCTTCGATATGAGCAAATGAAAATCGAAATCATAATGCGTGTATGCTTCGATGTCCTTGCAATCCTTGTTTATTTTCATATGATTAACTATATTTTCAAGATTACCAATATCTTCTTCGGTGGCGCGCTTTGCTGCCAAAGCACAGCTTAACGTTTCAATACCCGCTCTGAATTCAAGGATTTCTAAAATGTCCCGCGGTTCCAAAACGAGCATCGGCAATAAATTGCTAAATACTGAACCTACGCTGACATCTTTAACAAATGTCCCCTCGCCATTGCGCTTTTCCAGGATATTCAAAGCCATTAGCTTGTGTTGCGCAGTACGAACCGAAACGCGGCTGACTCCGAACAGTTCGGCAAGTTCATTTTCGGAAGGCAGCTTTGTACCGGCAGGCCAGACTTTCATGATGATATTGTCTTTGATTTGCTGCAATACTGCTTCACTGATATTAACTTTTTTTATACGTTTAATCATGGTCGGATTTGCTTCATACCTATCTGCTGTCACACAGCTTATTTGTAAATTAAGTTAGCATAAATTTGCATAGGAGTCAATACGACGCTACGGCGCACGACGCTTACACGACGTGCCGCCCACTTTTAACGGTTCATTAAGTCAGCTGCCACGGCGGAGGACCTTCAGGTTCGTCTTGGCGCTCCTCGTCCTCAAAGGGATCCGCCATCGGTTCCGGTTGCGTTTCCAACGGCTGCGTTTTAAATGGCTCGGGTATCGTTTCCAACGGTTCCGGCTGCGGGGACTCCGGGTGGTATTGGGTTTCAGTGTAACGGTGATTGTCCCAGTGTAATTCCGTCGGCCTCGCGGGGTATGCGGCGGGAGGTTCGGGCTTCTTAGCAATCGGGGCGATTCCCATGGACAACTTCATTCTGACGGCCTCGGCTTCCGATATGTACTCCATCCTCGCCATTTCGTCCACTATGAATGAGAAAGCGTCCCTGGCCCGGAGAGTCTTCGGATTCTCGGCCAATATCGAGCTCAGGCTTTCCTTCGTTGCGGAGAGCACTATCTCGTAGTGGGAGGAACCGTCGCTCACCTCATCACTAACCTGGCCGGGCGTGTTGACATACGACGCGACGTCCTCCCTCAGACGCTCCACGAACGTGGGGTTGTCGAATTTCGCGTTGAGTATCCGTGAGAACCTGTCCATCTCCATGAGGCACGCCGACCTGTCCCAGTCATCTTCGCCGCTCTCATAGCGGATTTCCTCGCCATCGTAGCCGTAGTCATATTTCTCCTCGCCTTCTACTATGACAGCGGAGTCGGTGCAAAGAACCGTGGCGATGAATGCGAGATAAAGGCATTGCGACGCGAAGCCCGGTATGCTCCTGAAAATCGGATACACCAAATAAAGCGGGTGTACCATGAACATACATATATCGGGACCCGGCACTTTAAACAGCAGGTAGTGTATCCCTGCGCTCATCGCGACAACCAGAATCAGGTTCAGGAAAGAGGCGAAGAAGTAACAGAGCAGCGTCATCGCCGGAAGGACGACGTATCCGGTCACGGGCCTTCCGTGGTCGCGGCGGACGATAAAGGGAACGAGGAACATCACGACCGCCATAATGAGCGGTATTATTATAAAATCGCCCGCTATCGACCCGTGTTCGGCGACGGCGCGGTATGCCTCGGACTCCAGCTCTCCGAAGTATTGCCTCACTGATGAAACGTTTCGGAGTTCTAGGATTTTTTGTATGACGGAGAATCCGAAGAAAACCTTTACCCTCGTGTCCCACCATGACAAAAATATCAAAGCCCAATAAGTGACATTGGCCACGGGCCAGAAGACCGCCCTCCAGATGGAAATTTCAATTTTACTGAACATTGCCTAATCCATCACTCCCAGCCGGGGAAAATTTCCGAGTACCACTCCGGGTGAAGCAAACGCAGGTCCTCGCCGGGGTCGTAAACCATCTTTTTCCAATCCTGGTCGTTCATCCTTCCTTCGGCGAGCGAGCGGGCGAACTCATAGTACGAGTAAACATAGCCCTTTGCAATCCGCGATCCGCCGGATTTGTCGTTCACGTAGACGAACAGCTCCCTCGGCGCGCCTGTCGCGGCATAAAGAACCCTTCCCGCTAAAAAATCGGTCGCCACATCGGCTATTATAGCCATTGTGTTTGCGAGCGGGTCATCCTCGTTGAAAAGTTCCGTCCCGTCCGGCATCAAAAGCGTGGCGTTCCACTCGCGGGTCATTCTCTTTATGTTTTCGTAATCCCCCGGCTCAATCCGCGCTCCCTGGGCCTCCCTGCTCGCTATATCCTCGGCTGTGGCGCAAAGCTCAAGGAATGTCGCGAGTTTTCGCGGATAACCATAATAATCGTTCTCGTCGCCATACCCGAACCTGTGGATGAAATCCAGCAGGCGAGAGGCCATTTGCCCGACAGCGCCGAAAGTCTGCGGATCAGGTTCGACGTAACCGCGAGGAAACGGCGGGGCAAATCTCCCCGCGTACCAGCCGCCAGCGCCCATCTCCGCGCCGCTCTGCTCGCCGTAGAGTATGGTGTCGTGTTTCAATTCGGCCCATGACGCGGACGAGGTGAGCAGTTTCTTGTATCCCCACGCGCCTGATCGGTAGAAGAATTGCCGCGAGCCTGAATCGGCCATGTTTGCCGAGATCGATTTCAGCCAAAACGAGTATACCGTATCTGTGTCGCCGCCGTGAGATTCTTCGGAGAACTCGGCCCATTCTTCCTTGAGCCGCGCCAGGTTTTCGTAATAGCGTATGACGTCCGATTTAGCGTATTTGTCGGCGGCGTCCGAGCCCAGGACCGACATCACGTCGGTTCCCCGTGGCAGGTTCCTTGGGTTTTCGTTGGACCCTACGCGCGGCGAGGTGAGCTGGTTCATCACGTACGAATCGAAGGTAAACCGCTTGCCCGACAGGCGGAACTCGGGATTCCGCGCCGCTTCTTCCTCTTCCCGCGTAATTACTCCGGTCATGGTGTTTCGTATCTTTGGGGGGGTTATTTCTTCTTTTATGCTGTCCGCGAGGCGGGAAATTTTTTGAGGGTCGGTAAGGTTTTCTATGCTTCCGACGTCGCGCTTAACCAGCGCCAGATACTCTCCGTACGTTCCTTTGTCCGCCCTGCCGACCAGGAAATCCACAGGCGCAGCGAATTTTTCCCACAGGCCCGTCGCGTCAAGCGCAAACACCATCAGCGCCATCGTCCGCACGTTGTCCGTTATGGCGTTTCCTACGTCGTCAAAAAGAGGAAGGCCGGCCTCTCCCAGCCACGTCATAGCCCGGAAGAACGCCTCCTGCTCGTGGGATTTCGCATAATGCCCGCGCGGTTTGAACTGCGTGTAGTCCAGCATCCCTCCGGTGATGAGGGAATTCATCTGACCCTCGGCCGCCATTATCCTGAGAGCTTCTTCCATCTCCAGCTCTCCCCCGCCGCTATTCTCCGCTAGGATACCCAGTCCGTCGCCGCCGCCGCTGAGAGCCAAAGGAATCACAAACATGCGCTGCGCAGTATCGAATGAATCGTGCAAACCATCCAATTCCGGCTCCATCCGTTCGATTTGCGCGAGCGCGGCGGACATTCCCTCGCGCAGCGCGGGCGCCAGGTATTCCTTCTCCACGTGTTCGAGCAGGCCCACGAATATCAAATGGAAGGCGTGAAGGAACATGTCCGCGGTAATGAAGTCCACTGAATAATCGCCGGTGTTCCTGTAGAGATCCCCCATGTCGTCCACAAATGAGTACATCGAGTTAATATCGAAGGGCGGCGGCGACGATTCTATGCGGAAACCCTGGTCTGCAATCTGCCGCTGGAACCCGTCGGGGAGCAGCTTTATCCTGCCCGATGAACCCCATATCTCGTCGCGTAGATAAATCCTCATCGACGCCGGCAGCCACTCCGGATCCACCTGCGAGTGATCGGGCTCGTATTTTTCGAGGGGTATGAGGCCGGTTGTTTCCATCCACGCGTAACGCATCCCGATGCCGCTGTCGCCCGTGTCTTCGATCGACGTCGAAAACCCGAGCAGTGTCCAAGACGCGCCTCCGATCAGGGCCTCGCCATACCCCGTGACGATCTCGCCCTTTATAATGCTGAAATCATGTTCGGACAGCCTGTACTTTTCGTCCGAAGCTCCCGGCATCAGCAGAAGCTCGGGGGCTTCGGAACGCACGATAAATTCCACCGGACTGTAAGAGGCGTGGGTCTCCGGCATTGGTTCGAGACCGGTTGACGGAATGAAGCCAAGCCTTTGCCCGCCGTTCTCCGGGTCGAGCAGTTCAAGCCATGAATCCCCGTACTCCCCGGACAGGGGCGCGCATTTCACGTGGTTACCGTACACGATGATACCTGTAACATCGTCGCCCAGCACGTCCCATTCCTCAATCTCATACCAGCCGCCGGGCGCGTCGAGTATTGGGATCACGTCGTCGATAACGCACCAAACGCGTTCACCGTCCGCGGCGAAAGAGGGCGCGGCGCACATGAACGCCACGATCACGCACGTGAGAAGTTTGAATGGAAGTCTAAGCGTCATATTAATTTCACCCCTTGATATTTTTTATATATCACTCGCAGGGGCGGCATCCTGCCGCCCGTTTTGTTACCTTTACAAATCGTTCAAATATTATAATGTATAAATATTAAAGTTGACGTCTTGGTTTTTCACCAATTCGCGTTATAGTTAAAATACAAATTATCCAAATAAAAGGAGACCGACATGGCAATCGTCAAATTCCCCTATGGTAAGGAAACATTGGAGTACGATATCCCCGACAGCCGCTTTATGGGCGAGCTGGTTTCGCAAATGCACCACTACAGGCCGGCGGCGTCCCAGGATGATCTAGTGCGCGAAGCTTTGCAAAATCCAGTCGGCACTCCGACGCTCGCAGTGATGGCGGAGAATAAGGATAAAGTCGTGCTGATCGCAAGCGATCATACGCGCCCCGTGCCGAGCAAGGTCATAATCCCCCGGATGCTCGGCGAGATACGCAAGGGCAGTCCAAACGCGGATATCACTATCCTCATTTCGACCGGATGTCACCGCGGGACAACCAAAGATGAACTCGAAGACAAGTTCGGGCCTGAGATCGCGCGGCGTGAAAAAATCGTTGTCCACGACTGCGATACTTCGGAGTGTGTTTACTGCGGAAAATTACCTTCGGGAGGCAGGATAGTCCTCAACAAACTGGTTATGGACGCTGATTTGGTGGTAGCCGAGGGATTCATAGAACCCCATTTTTTCGCGGGATTCTCCGGCGGCCGTAAGAGCATTCTGCCCGGCATAGCCAGCCGCGAAACGGTTTTATACAATCACAACGCCGAATTTATAGCGCATCCCTGCGCGCGCACCGGTATTGTGAGAAACAACCCGATCCACACGGACATGCTCTACGCCTGCCGCGTGGCCCGGCTTGCGTTTATCTGTAATGTCGTAATAAATTCGAGCAAGGAAGTTATCTATGCGTCGGCCGGCGACTGCGATCTCGCGCATATCGCCGGGCGCGATTTTCTCAGCGAAAGATGCAAAGTAGACGCTGTCACGGCAGATATAGCGATCAGCACCAACGGCGGCTATCCGCTCGACCAGAACATCTATCAGTCCGTAAAGGGCATGACGGCGGCCGAAGCCACCGTCAAGAAGGGCGGCGTAATAATAATGCTGTCAAAATCCGATGATGGCCATGGCGGTTCAGAGTTTTACAAAACCTTTGTCGAGGAGAAAAATCTCGACCGGATGTTGGACACTTTCATGAAGACGCCAAAGGAGCAGACGAGAACCGATCAGTGGCAGTCGCAGATTTTTGCCCGCGTCCTGCAGCGCGCGCGAGTAATTTTTGTTTCGGACGCTCCCGACGATATGGTAAGAGATATGCACATGACGCCCGCCCACTCTATCGGCGAGGCGATGAAGATCGCCGAGGGGATGCTGGGCAATCCCGAGGCAACGGTCGTCGCCATCCCAGACGGCATTGCCGTAATGGTGATAGGGAGATAACTCGAATTGAACAGAATACACAAAGACGCGAAAACAATTATTGATCGCGCAATCGAAGCCAACATGCCGGAGGCCGCCGTTTTGGCCGCGTTGGATGGACATGCGTTCAGCGGCGATATCTATCTTGCGGCAATAGGCAAAGCGGCATGGAGGATGGCGAATGCCGCCCGTGAAAATCTGGGCGGCAGAATAAAAAACGGCATAGTCATCACAAAATACGGCCACGCCATGGGCGAAATTCCGGGATTGGAGATAATCGAGGCCGGACACCCCCTGCCTGATGAAAACTCCATCCTCGGAACGGAGCGCGCCGTGGCGCTGGCCAAAAACCTGGGAGCGGGCGACGAGCTTCTGTTTCTGATTTCGGGCGGTGGGTCGGCATTGTTCGAAACACCATTGCCCGGCGTCACCCTAGGGGACATGATAAACATCAACGACCAACTGCTGGCGTGCGGGGCAGATATCGTCGAGATCAACATGATACGCAAGCGCCTGTCCGCCGTGAAGGCAGGGCGTTTCGCGAAGATGTGCGCTCCGGCGCGTGTTTTTGCCGTCGTGTTGAGCGACGTTCTCGGCAACCGCCTCGACTCCATCGCATCCGGTCCGGCTGCCGCAGACAACTCGACTTCCGAGGAAGCGATGGCGATCGTCCGCAAATATGATCTCACCCTCACGGACAAAATGAAAAAACATATCGCGACTGAAACCCCCAAGAGTATCGAAAATGTCGCGACAGTTATTACCGGAAGCGTGGACACCCTTTGCCATTCCGCGGCGGATACCGCCCTCAGTCTAGGCTATACCCCGCATATACTCTGTACGGGCATGAACTGCGAGGCGCGCGAGGCGGGACGGCTTGCCGCCGCAATCGCCCGCGGGGCGGGCGGCGGGGATTTCTGTTTCAAGCGTCCCTGCGCCGTAATAATGGGCGGCGAAACGGTGGTCCGTCTCAAAGGGAAAGGCAAGGGGGGACGAAATCAGGAATTTGCTCTTGCCGCCGCCGAGGGCATTGCCGGAATGGGTGACACCGTTATTATTTCCGCCGGCTCCGACGGTTCCGACGGCCCGACCGACGCGGCGGGAGGTTTTGCGGACGGCGAAACCGCGGCGGACTTACGCGCAAAAGGAATAAATATCGATGAAGTTCTTCGAAACAACGACTCCTATCACGCCCTCAAGGAAGTGGACCGCTTGATAGTAACGGGTCCCACGGGCACAAACGTAAACGATATAGCCGTTATCCTCTGCGGAGCATCCTCCCCAGCCACAGCGCGCCCTCAAACAGCAGATAAAGGGGCACGCCCAGCATGATCTGGGAAATGACGTCGGGCGGAGAGAAAACGGCGGCAAGAAAAAAAATGAGCAGTATTATATAGGGCCTGTAACGAGCGACACGCTCGGCGGAAACGAACCCCGCCGCAATCAGCGCGAGCAGAGCCAGCGGAAGCTGCAGCAGCAGCCCGGAAGCGATCATGATGTCAAACAGAAGCGCCAGGTATTCCCGTAAGCTCCACAGCGACTCAACGCCGTCCCCGGAGGCAAATGACAGGAAGAATCCGAATACGAGCGGGGCCATGAAACGATAACAAAGTCCCGCGCCAAGCAGGAAAAGAACGGGAATTATGAAAAGACCCGCGACCGCGAAGCGGTATTCATTGCCGCGCAGACCCGGCCACAGAAATAGCCCTGCTTGCAGACAGAAAAACGGCGCGGTGAGGATCACTCCGGTCCATGCCGAGAGGTGCAGGTAGGCCATGAATTTCTCCGCCGGGGCGAAGGTATAGAGGCGCACCTGAAACGCGTTCACGGGCGCGGTAAGAAATTCGGCGATGTGAGAGGAAAATATGAAAGCGGCAAGGGTCGCCGCGAAAAAAACTACAAGAACGGCGATAATACGCCGCCGCAGTTCTTCGAGATGTTCCAACCATTCGTTCATTATTATATTGGGGCTTTGCCCCAAACCCCACCAGGGGACGCAGTCCCCTGGACCCCATTAATTAATGACCGAGTTCCAAGGGGCTGCGCCCCTTGGTGGGTCTGGGCAAAGCCCAGGGTTTTTATTTTTTATTGAACAA
>Ga0099364_10013544_pt1 | contig 10932 bp, 6 predicted proteins | sample TergutTh196P3_FD_73070 | JGI IMG/M metagenome (GOLD analysis project Ga0099364, IMG submission 73070) | Microcerotermes parvus P3 segment gut microbial communities from Pointe-Noire, Republic of the Congo - Th196 P3 | ecosystem: Host-associated > Arthropoda: Insects > Digestive system > Gut ... | reverse complement strand
TTTCTTATCATATTCAATTGGTCCACACCTTCGGTGTGGTGATAGTTTTGTGGGGCATCGTTTTCTACCTAGCGATCAACACCTTCGGTGTGAGTTGGTATTTGATATATAAATCAACACCTTCGGTGGTATTTATATAAATCCACACCATCCCGAAGGGATCGATCGCTACGTAGAAAACGACACCCCACCTTGATTTCCATGCCGTAGGTATGGAACCTAAACGACATATTTCTTATCAAATTCTATTGTCCCACCCCTTCGGGGTGGTGATTGTTTCGGGGGCATCGTTTTCTACGTAGCGATCGACACCTTCGGTGTGAGGCGGTATTTATATATAGATCGACACGTTCTGTCTGAGGCGGTATTTATACATAGATCGACACCTTCGGTGTGAGGCGGTATTTATATATAGATCGACACCTTCGGTGTGAGGCGGTATTTATATATAGATCGACACGTTCTGTGTGAGATGGTATTTATACATAAATCCACACCATCCCGTGCGAATGATATATACATCGTTTTCTGCAATAGTGTTAGGCATTTTAATTTTTGCTTATCATAAAACATGTATAAACTATAAAAAATAAATTCAATCATTGAAGATTTTTTCTAATCACCTGTTAAACTCACAATCGCCGCTACCAAGCGAAGCACATCTTTGTCAATTTTATCTCTACCATAAGCATCAATAAATCGCTGTCGATATTTATCTGTCTTCAGATTATACCACAAAGTCCATATTCCCCAAAACACATCCACATGTTTATCACCCACACCTCCACTATCAAGGTCAACAAACCCACTAAATTTCCAATCTTTCAAAATAATATTCGGAAGACAATAATCGCCATGTAAAAGTGTATCAGTCTTTAGTAAATGTTTATATTTTTGAATCACAACCCACGCTTCTTCAGCACCAGCATAACCGAAACTTTTATCAAAATTGTCGGTTTGTTTGTTGAACTCAGCTGTTTTTAAACACCTTTCTGTGTGATTTTGTATGGGACAATCTGAAAAATCCATATTGTGAAGCAAGACAAGCTGCTCCGAAATAGTATCACAAAGTCTTTTGGGGTTTTCAAGATATTTCTGAGTAATGCAGTCATCACCTTGTATTTTCGCAGTCAGAAACCAACCATGGTCACATTCATCCATGATATACGCAAGGATTTCAGGAGCTAAGCCTTTTGTATGAAAATATTTGGTCAGTTCTACTTCATCTTGTAATTTCTTAGAGCCGACAGAAGTATATTTCAAGAAATAACCATTGTCTTTATCAATAAAAATCACCTTTGCTTGCGGTGAACAGCTACTGTCGTATAAATTTGCTCCTAAAAGAAATGAATGCAATTCAACGGGGTAATGTGATAAATCTATCATTAATGGTTTTAATTCCATATTCGTTCCTTTTATATCTATCTTTATAATCATCTATCGGTCAAAATAAATAAAGTGGCTTTTTTTGTCAACATTAATCTGGTCTGCAAATAGAAACTAAAAATCTCAAACTATTTAACGGTTTATACCTGTACGGAACGCATTTATTCGTTCCCTACAGGATTAAAATATATTGACAAAAAAACATACAAATATTCTATGGCACAAACAGAGATAAAACAAAGGAGACAAAATGAAGAAAATATTTACATTTCTTACATTATTCTTGTTAACAACTAATTTCTGGGCATCAAGCGAAACCATGATTTACATAGGTGATGCAAACTCAACATCATACACAAACATCTCTCCTCCTTGGAATTTAAACTGGAAGAACAGTATATCGCAAACGATATACCTAGAAGAAGAGATGCAAACCGAAGGTATAATCACCAAAATTGGTTATAGCTTTCGCGGACACGGCGACATACCTTCAAGCCGAAATGTTCAGTTCTATATGGCAAGTATAAGCGTTGATAAAGCGTTTTTCACAAGCTCAACCGATTGGATACCGCACCAAGATTTCACATTGGTTTACAACGGTGCATTTCCCGTAAACACTAGCGGGATAGGCGATGTTACAATCACATTAGACACACCTTACGATTATAGCGGTGGCAATTTGGTTATTATGTCAACACGTGATATTGATCCACCAGCTGACCCAAGATGGAACATAAATAACGGTTTTCAAGTAACAACAGGTTGGTTTCGATCTATGTTAAGCTCAAGTGATACAGTAGATTTACAGCCGGGTAACTGGGGTACAGGGGGCAGAAATGACAATGTACCAAATTTACGTTTATATTTTTCAACAGATATTATGGGTGGGATAGAAGGATATGTAGAACTCCCCCCCACCCCCCTCAGAGAAGGGGGTATTGAAGGTGTAACAATCGAACTTCTTGGCATGAATCGTACTACAGAAACAGATAATTCTGGTTATTTCTTTTTTGCCAATATAACGCCAGATACGTATGAAATTCAAGCTAGTAAAATAGGTTTTTATGATAAATATGAAACAGATATTGTAGTTCAAGCTGGGCAAACAACGACTGTAAACATAACAATGTCTGAGATTCCAAAATTTTCAATATCAGGAATTGTTGTATCTTCAATGAATAATCTACCCTTATCAGGAGCCAGTGTTGAACTAACAGGATATGACCTCTTCCCCATTGTTACTACAAATTCTATCGGTGAATTTCAAATAAATGAAGTTTTTGCGGGACAAAATTACGTCTTAACTATTAAAGCTACAGGTTTTATAGACACTGTTTATAATATTCAGATGGAATATGAAAATTTATATTTAAATGAAATATTTATCTACTCTGAAACATTGCCCCCCACTAATGTTGTTGCAGTAATTAATGCCGATGTTGTGAATATTACTTGGGTTGCACCAGCACAGTCGATTCTGTACAATGTTTATAGAGTTAATTCATTTCAAAGTATTGAAACAGCTGAACTTCTTGTACCAAATCACGGGATGACTTCATTTACAGACACAACATGGGTAAACGTCCCGCAATATGAAACATATAGATATATTATTCGTGCCGTATACTCAAACAACAACTTATCAGAACCTGCTTTTTCTAATTCTCTATTCAAATCACCTGACGGTACTATATATATTGGTAATCCTGAAAGCACTAATTTTGTGAATAATGTAGGTTTTACTTTAAATTGGAGAAATAGTTTAAGCCAAACAATTTATCGTAAAGAAGATATTTCTTTAGAAGGTTTAATTACAGATATTACATATGTTTATAATAGCCTTGGTGATATATCACATCCGATTTCAGTGGCTGTTTATCTTGCTAATATTCCCGTTGATACTGTGGTTTATTCTGGAAACTTCAGCTGGATTCCTTTTGAACAATTTACTCTTGTTTATGATGGTTTTGTTGAGTTTAATTTACCTGCAGGTGTTCACTATCTTAATATTCCACTTCAAGAACAATATCTTTATTCAGGTGAAAATCTTGCAATATATACTTTAAAAAGATTTAATGGACAAGCAAACGGTGATTTCGCCAATGGTTTCCTTGCCACAAATCACAATTTACAAAATAGAACTATCACTATTGAAACAGAAGGGTCACAACCCTATAATCCGGCAGAACCACCCGGTGGTTATTTACACCAACATCAGGCAAATATTCTTTTATTCTTTAGTTCAGACGGAACAGGACATTTAACTGGAAATGTAAAATCAAACGCTAACGACACTCCGCTTCCTGATGTTGAGATTAGTCTGTTAGGAACCAACAGAATAGTATACACGAATTCAGAAGGCAACTTTACTCTAAACTATATAAACGAAGGAGTAATTTCTATTAGTGCCAAAAAAACTGGGTTTAATGACTATATAAATAATGAGATAACCATATTTGAGGGTGCTACAACTGAAATTGCTATAAGTATGATACCTCTGTCAACTGTATCTATTTCCGGCAGAGTCATAGCCTCTGATAACAATCAACCTCTTATAGGAGCGAATGTTAAATTAACAGGTTATGCAGAGATAGGTCCTGTTACTACTGATAATCTAGGTATCTTTACCCTGTCCGGTGTTCATGTAAATCAAAGTTACAATTTAGTTGTAACGGCAAGTAATTATGTTGAAACCACATATGAAATTGATGTTTATGAAAGCGACATCAATCTAAATGACATTTTTATTTATGAAATGGCATATCCAGCTAGAAACGTTACAGCAAACCTTGAAGGTTTTGATGTTAGAATTAGTTGGGATAGTCCGTTATCTGCTACGAGATTAAATAATTCTGTTACATACACATTATATCGCGAGACTTCAAACTCAAAAGAACTCCCCCCCACCCCCCTCAGAGAGGGGGGGAATGCAATGGAACTCCCCCCAACCCCCCTCAGAGAGGGGGGCAGAACCGTACTTGCCGAAAACTTATCATCTCTTGAATATATTGACACTGAATGGCAAAACCTTGAAATGGGCACATATCACTATATAGTTTACGCCGTATATCCAAATAACAACATATCAGAACCTGCCACTTCCAACAGATTAACAAAAAATTTACCCGGATATGTTCACATTGGAAACGCTCAAAGCAACCAAACTACACCATATTTTCCTATTACTGCCAGCTGGGAAACCGGAGTTTCTCAGATTATATATCATGAACAAGAAATTCCATATAGAGGTTATATTACTGAATTAAGATTTACTTTTTCAGGCAACGGCAACTCACCTGCAAATGCTATATATAACTTATATTTATCTATTACAGATAAATTAGAGTTTGCCAACACTACAGACTGGGTACCGTATAACGACTTTACAAATGTTTTTTCAGGAACATTACCATTAACAGGATTGACTGGCAGACATGAAATAACAATTCCTTTTAATGAACCATTTCTATACACTGGTGGAAATCTTGTAGTTATGGGACACAAAGAGTTTCTAAATATAATGGCATCAGGAAATAATTGGATATTTTCACCTACACCTAATTCATTTAGAGTTTTATACTATATCGCACTTGACAATAGCATTTATCTTCCTGTGTTTCCAACGGGATATAGAGAAACAAACATTGCTAATCTTGGACTTCATTTTAATGTTTTAGGTATGGGTTCTTTATTAGGTACTGTATCTACAAATGTAGGTGAAACAATTTCAGATGTAGAAATTATTGTAAACGGCGAATATACATATAAAGGCTTTACTAACGAAAACGGCGTTTATTTTTTTAATTATCTGCCAGAAGGTATAATTGAAATAATCGCAAGTAAACACGGATATTTTAATTCTGTTGAATCAGATGTGATAATTAACGCAAACCAAACCACTTCAAAAAACATTACATTACATCATATTCCAACTGTTCAGATAACTGGTCGTGTCATTAGCTCTGATACACAACAGGGATTACAAAACGCTAAAATCACATTAAGTGGATACGATCGTTATGAAACTCTTTCAAACAATCAAGGGCTTTTCACAATAAACAACGTATATACCGAGTTTACATATTCTCTTCAAATTATCTCTGATGGACACAGCGTTTATGAAGACTCTTTTATTGAAGTTACATCTTCTGATTTAGATTTAGGTGATATAGTTTTATATGAAAGAGCGAACCCACCAAGAAATGTTACTGCTGAACTAATTGATAACAGTGCAGTTATTACATGGAACAAGCCTTATATTGGAAATGAAACATGGATAACACATTTGAATAACGAAATCTTTAACTTTGCAGTCGGTCGAGAAGACCAAGCCGCTTTCCACGCAATTCCTTTACATAGATTTACTCAAGAAAATCTTCAAAATGCACAAGCAACAGGCGGAGATATAACGAAAATTGCATTCAGACTTGAAGATGTAAATGCTACTATTTCAATTGTTATTTACACTGGTGGCTCAATAAATCCAATCAATCCGGGCACACTAAGCTACTCACAAATCGTTGAAGGTGCTGTGCCTAATCAAATGACCGAATTTGAACTTACAACTCCATTTACTCTACCTGATACAGGCGAGGTCTGGATAGGATACGAGATTTATGCAAGTGGTGGAAGCCCGATTAGTATGGGTGGAGAACCACAAAACACTATGTTTGGTGACATTATTTACTGGGGACCTACTGACTCGTGGCTTAACTATGGTATCAGAGGTGATTATAATTGGATGATAAAAGCGTTTGTTCAAGGAGCAGATAATAACACTGTTCTGTCCTCAACAAGAAGTCTGGAATCTTATTCGATATATAGAGTTGTTAATTCTGAAGCTACAATAATTCAGGATAATGTCCTTGAAGAAATGTTTATTGACCTGCAATGGAGTACACTACCTAACGCAAATTATTATTATCAAGTTGAAGCTGTTTATACTATGGATAATATTTCAGAAGCTGCTATTTCTAATTTATTGATAAAAGACGATACAGACGATGATTTAAATGATAGTGATATTCCTATTATTACTATACTTAATTCCAACTTCCCAAATCCATTCAATCCTACTACTACTATTTCTTTTGATATTGCAAAAGAAGGAAATGTTAATATTAATATTTACAATATTAGAGGACAACATGTTAAAACACTTGTAAATGAACACCTTAATGTTGGTAAATATAGTATTGAATGGCACGGTACTGATAATTTCAACAGAGATGTTGCAAGCGGAGTTTATTTCTATCAAATGAAATTTGATGCTGATAACTACGGGTCAATAAGGAAAATGCTTCTACTAAAGTAGGGAACGCATTTATTCGTTCCTCACCCCCCTCTCTGAGGGGGGCAGGGGGGAGTTCCCTACACTAATCAATAGGCTTCTCCGCAATAATAGCATACCAATCAATTTTATCTAGTTCTTTTTGTGTTGTATCGCCTAATTTACATACATTTATATTCAGATAACGCAACTCTTTCAATGCATCTAAAATCAGGTCAATTGAGAAAGGATAATAAAACTCATAAAACTGCCTTTTTGACACTATTTTATTCTCAATTTCCTCAAAAATTAAGTAATTAAACAATATAGAACCATCGCTATTATAATCCCATATTTGAATATAATTTACTCTGCCACGATCACGGATAGCAGGGTTAAATAGATAAAACCTTTGCTTTTTCCTCAATACTTTTTCCCAGTTTTTGGAATCTATAAACAACATTCCTCCGGGACGTAATACAGAATCCATTGATTTGATTACAGTTTCAATATCTTCATTTTTTACGTGACCAATTGAATTACCGGAACAAAGTACGCAATCGTATTCGTATTTGAGTTTATCTTTTAAATTTCTAAAATCGCATACATGAAAATTTGCACTAACTTTATTTTGTGAAAAATTAATGTTGGCTTTATTTAGCATGTTTTGATTTATATCTGTACCGGTTACATTGTAACCCATTTTAGCTAATGGCAGTAACATTTGTCCCGTTCCTACTGCACAATCAAGAAAATCTTTATATTTTTTTCCTGATAATATCTCTTTGTAGAAAAGTACACAATCATCAAAAAATTGATCTGTAAAAAATAAATCGCTTGCTTCTGGAAAATCGTAAAATCGCATTTATTCCTTCCTCCTATATCCTGTACGGAACGCATTCATTCGTTCCTAATCTGCGAAGCACCAATAATTGTCAATTGTCAATTGTCAATTGTCAATTGATTTAATAATCAAATACACTACCCGATAAAAACTCTCTTAGAATAGAATTATTAGGCACCAACTCGTCTTTTATATCTAAAAAATGATCTGCTAATGCCATTAAATTTTGTGCTTCGTTGTAAACAGGTGATTTAAATCCAATCGACCTTAACATTGGCATGATATGTTTCCTTAAAACACCAATTTCAAAAGTTAATGAGCTGTTAAACATAAAATCTGCCTCTTCTTGATATGGGAAAATGTTTTTATCTTCGCCTTCTCTAACGGATGCCCAACGTAGAAGAGTCACTTCTGCAGAATAACCTCTATACTGAGAGTCTCTCACAATTCTTCTAATTCGCCTACAATCTGTAGTAGGTATTCTATTGTGATAGTCTATATTTAATTGATTTAGTGCACTTATGTATATTTTCATTTTATTTTCTTTGGGGATTGATTCTGTAAGCTGTTCATTAAGTCCATGAATTCCCTCGATAATAAGAATGCTTTCCTCGCCTAATTTAAGTGAATTTTTGGAAAACTCCCTATCTCCAATAACAAAATTATACCTTTGTAGTTTTATTTCTTCACCATGTAAAATTGCAGTAAGATGATTGTTTAAAAGCTCTAAATCTATAGAATAAACACTTTCAAAGTCATAATCTCCATTAGGTAATCTTGGAGTTTTTATTCTTGGAAGAAAATAATCATCTAAACCTAAAATATAAGGTTTATATCCAATAACTTTTAGCTGCACTGCTAGTCTTTTAGCAAACGTTGTTTTTCCGGATGACGAAGGTCCGGCAATCATCACAAACCTTGTTGATTTCCTTGACTTAATAAAATCTGCTATTTTTGCTATTTTCTTTTCATGCAAAGCTTCTTCTGTTAGAATAAAATCACGAATTTGTCTTTTGAATATAAGCTCATTTAAATCACCAATAGTTTCTACATTTAATATTTTCAACCATTTATCGTGCTCTTGGTGTTGTGAAAATAGTAATTTTGGAATGAAAAACTTCTCAGATAACTCCCCAGTAACTGTAACTGGAAATCTTAAGATAAAACCATTATGCGCTGGTTCAAGCTCAAATTTATTAACAAATTTTGTGCTTGTAGCAAGAGGTGACGGACAATAGTCGTAATAACCATCAGATGTATAAAAATCTATATATCTATGATTACTAAATGCTAAATTTTTGATTATGTCTTTTCTTTTGAACGATTCTGCTATTTTGTATGCCTCTTCTATGGATAATGTTATCTGAGTTATCGGATAATCTGACGATGCTAAACGTAACATTTCTTGTTTTATTGCTAAAATCTGCTCGTTGTTTATATTTTCATCTAGAAATTCGCAATATATTCCATCACCTATTGAATGCTCAACAGATATAAATTTGTCCAATCCATATATTTTGTAAACAGCCATATTTAATAAGAATATTAAACTATCCTGATATCGTTTCATTTCCCTCTCCTTTGCCAATTATCAATTGTTAATTGGCAATTATATTATAATCTGTTAATAATTTTTTAAGCACATCATATCCATATGGTTTGCTTATTATTTCATTAAAACCTTTGTCTGTGAATTGTTTTTTGTTTTCAACCAAATATGACCCAGAAGCTAAGACGGCAATAAAGTCATTATTAATTTTTTTAAGTTCATCACGAACCTCAATGCCATTAGATTCGTTTAGATGATAGTCTAAAATTACCAATGATATTTCATTCTGATACATTCTAAAGCATTGAATAGCCTCGTCTAAACTTTCGGCAGTTAATGCTTCTATGTCCATTAGTTCAAATATTTCTTTCCCTACTTCACAGATGATAGTTTCATCATCTACAATTAATACTTTGTTTTTCAAGTTACCTCCATAATATTATTTATTATTGTTTGTATTACGTTATTAGATTCTGAATGATATGTAACTATTTGAACACCAATACCTTGATTGTAAATAGTAAAAGGTTCTTTACATGATTTTGACAGTAAATCTTGTAATACGTTTAAAAACGATATATCCTTATGAATTCTAAACCCAAGAAGATTAATTATTATATACTCATTTTCATCAATAGAAAAAGTAAGATCATTTTTTATTAGCTCGCTACTTAAGTTTTCTTTATTATTGTTTTCTATGTAAAGCTCTAAACAATTGCTCTTTGAACTAAACTGAAAATCAATGAGTTCTGTATTGAACTTTGGGATAAATGCTGTTTTTACTCTAAAGATTAATATGTTCTCTTTATATGATATAGCGTTAACTTCTGATTTTTCCATAGCATCTCCTATATATGTTGACAATTGATTGGGGACGGCATCGCAAGTGTTTACGTTACTGTTTTTTATCTCTATCGGCACTCTGTATTTATATGCAAATTCAGCTGCACGATAATGTAATATCTTGGCTCCTGTATATGATAAATACATCATTTCTTCGTAACTTAAATGTTCTATTATTTTTCCCTGACTATATTTATTAGGATCTATTTGATAAACTCCATCAACATCTGTAAATATCTCACATTTTATGGCTTTTAAAAAACAACCTAAGGCTACTGCTGTTGTATCTGAACCACCACGACCTAATGTTGTTATCTCTTTATCCGTGCTTACACCTTGAAAGCCTGCTACTATTACTATCTTATTCTTCTTCAGTTCTTCTAATATTCTGAAAGCATTCACTCTGAGTATTTTCGCATTGCCATGAGAGTTATCTGTAATGATGCCACTTTGTGATCCAGTAAATGATATTGATTGAATGTTCAACTTTTCTAATGATAATGAAAGTAAAGCCATTGTTATGCGTTCACCTGCGGTTAAAAGCATGTCCATTTCTCTTTGATTCGGTTGAGAAGTAATACTATATGCAAGATTGAAAAGCTCATCTGTTGTTTTTCCCATTGCTGATACAACAACAACAATTGATTCGCCTTTATGAATATCAAAAGATAACTGCTTGGCTATCTGTTGAATTTTGCTTACAGATGCTACTGATGTTCCACCATATTTTTTTACCACTATCTTCATAATAAAATCTCTTGAACCAGTAAAAAAAAAATGTTTTTTTTGTCAAGTTTTTTATTTTTTTTATTTCTGTACGGAACGCATTTATTCGTTCCTAGTTCGGTATTGCTATGTATCACAATTTCAGCACTAAATGTGTTCCTAATTCAATTTTTTTTTCTTCATTCGATCTATTCCCAACAGAACTAGGAACGCACCCAATTCTGTACGGAACGCATTTATTCGTTCCTAGTTCGGTATTGTTATTTATCGCAAATTTCCGCACCAAATGTGTTCCTAATTCAAAATTTTTATTTC
>Ga0099364_10013543_pt1 | contig 10932 bp, 8 predicted proteins | sample TergutTh196P3_FD_73070 | JGI IMG/M metagenome (GOLD analysis project Ga0099364, IMG submission 73070) | Microcerotermes parvus P3 segment gut microbial communities from Pointe-Noire, Republic of the Congo - Th196 P3 | ecosystem: Host-associated > Arthropoda: Insects > Digestive system > Gut ... | reverse complement strand
TCAAAATGCTTGTTTCCACCCAATACCGGGACAGCCCATACCTGTCTTCCGCCCATTTCCCTTGCCTGCGCGATAATGCCGTTAAAATCAAGCCCCGCATTTTTGGCTTCGTTTGTGATGATAATCGCTCCGGGATCTCTTTGAATTTGGGCGATCCAGTGGTAACCGTCAATCAATTCCTCCTGGTCTTCTCCCTGAGCAACGACATTGTTTACGTTCGACATCGCCGCGCCGAATATGGTGTAGCCGTCCGCAGGCCGGCTGAGCACTTCCCGTGACGCGATCATGGTGCCGCCGCCCGTCACGTTTTCCACGACGAAAACGGCGTCGGTGTACTGGCGAGCTATATCAATAAACAGACGCGTGGCCACGTCCATGCCGCCGCCCGGGCCTACATGGGTGACGATAGTAATCGGCCTGGATGGAGTCCATGCCGCAGCCCCTTCAGTGGCAGCAGCGCCGCCGAACAGTGCGGAAAGCGTCAAAACTGCGCAAAATACTATCAGGTTCCGTTTCATAATTTTTATCATTCCTCTCTTTAGAAGTCACAAAACTGCACGAAATATCCGAGCGACGGTTTCAAATTTCCCCTCAACCTCATCATTTTTTGGCGAGCATATCGAAAGCCAATCCATGCCTTAAACCGCGGTCGCTGATCGTTAGCTTGTCAACACCAAGGCGATTTATGATGACTTTTAATATGCAAGCTCCGGCCAGAATAACGTCAGCGCGCTTAGGCTGCAAACCGACAATTTTTTTGCGCTCTTCAATGGTCTTTGAACTGTAAGCCTCAATTTGCTCCTCTACATCGGCTGACGTAAGCGTGGAGCCCTGAATCACATCCGGGTTGTATTCGGCCATTTTATGCTTCACGGCGCCCATACTGGTCACGGTTCCGCCCATCCCCACGAGCTGGGCGACATTGCCGCTGACAGCGTGTTCGTTAAAAATTCCGTCAATTTCCGCGATGGCGGCGCTTACGTCCGCCTGGGAAACGGGATCCGCCCGGAAGTGCTTTTCCGTAATACGGATAGCCCCGAGATCCACGCTGAAACGCTTGCTGACCGCGCTGCCCTCACCGAAAACGAACTCGGTGCTGCCGCCGCCGGTGTCGAAAATCGCAAGCTTCCCGTCTTGCAACGGAAGACCGGAAAGCACGGCCAGATACGACAGCCTGGCCTCTTCATCGCCCGGGATGACGCGAAGCTCCACAGCGCTGGTCTCTTTGACGAGTTTTATGAACTCATCGGTGTTTTTTGCGTTGCGCAACGCCATGGTTCCGACGCAAACGATTTCGTCGGCTCCGTTCGCGCGGGCTTTTTCGGCGAATCCGGCGATGGCTTCGCCGTTGCGCCGCATAGCCTCGCCGCTTATCACCCCTGTCTCGCGCAGGCCCTCGCCCAGGCGGGCAATGTCGTTTTCGTCCATAACAGTACGAAGGACTCCGTCCTGACCCAAATCGCCCAAAAAGAACTTGATGGAGTTGGAACCCACGTCAATGATCGCTTTCCTGCTCATCAACGTTATTCCTTTCCCATCCCAACGGCGGTTTTCATGGCGTTTATATAGTTGATATTATCGAAGCCGATAAGCCCAAGCTCGCGCACGGTGGCGATCACATTATCGGGATCAGTGTGCTCAACGCAAACGGTGCGCATGGGAACCCCGTTAAACGTAGTATCGGCGATTTCCACAGTAGCCTGGTTTATTTCGTAAGCGTGGCGCTCTTTGTAAACATCCACCACGCACAATTGGTCACAGGGGGCGACAAGTTCATCCAAAAATTCTTCGTACGTATAGGTATCACGTTTAAACTCCGGCGCGGAAACCTTGAAGAAATCGCGGAACAAAATCTCGAGATTGCTTTTGGAGATGGGGAAGCCCTCTTTCATGGCCGGGTACCACTGTTCAAGCTTGTCGCTGTTAACCTGCTTCAAGGTTTTGATATCAATTAAATCGAAGCGAAACTTTACGTTCTCGCCGCTCACTTTGGACAAGATGTACTTTTCTTCGCTCTTTTTGAAACCTTTCTCCCCGTGCTGTTTAATCTTTTCTTCCGACTCGCCGAACGCCTGGCCGAATGTTCGCCATTCCCATCTTGGTATGATTTCCGACATGACTACTCCTCCTTATTATGTATTAACTGCGTGATGGATTATACTCAAAGTGACGCAGATCATTTACCGTACGCCCCTCCCCTCCGTTAACGAAATTGACTTTTTACAAACTAAACAATAATATAAGCTTCATTAATATAGTAATAATAGTGTCGAAATATAGTCAATGAGCAAAGTTTTGTAATGTCCACAGGTAAAAGGTTGTGATGTTATGTACACGCATTACTTTCGATACTTTGAGGAAATCGCGAGGAATAAAAGCTTTACGAAAGCGGCGAATAACCTGCACATATCCCAGCAAAGCCTGAGCGAGCATATACGCCGCATGGAAGAGTACTACGGCGTCCGGCTTTTCAGCCGTAAGCCAAGCTTACAACTGACTCATGCCGGCGAGTTGTTCATGGAGTATATAGGCCAATCCATTTACCGGGAAGAACAATTGTTGGCTGAATTCAGCTACATACGCTCCCAGCAAAAAGGAAAAATTCGGGTAGGTATTACGCCTACCCGCGCGCCAATCTTCTTCCCGCTCATATTCTCCCGGTTTAACGAGCTTTATCCTCTTGTCGAGCTTTCTTTGAGGGAGGATCATACCTCGTTACTGATTAAAGATCTTATGGACAGCAAAGTTGATTTTGTTACCGGTTTGGAAGATATAAACATTGCGCAAAAACGCATGATAATATCAACAACCCTTTTACAGGACAGGAAGATGTATTTTCTTGCGTCGCGAAAACTTCTGCTCCAGTTCGGATTCCCCGAAGAGCGCATTGAAGTCTCCCTTACGGAGGGGGTCGGGCTTGGTCAAATCCAAACTATCCCCATCATCCTAAATCCCGGCAAATCCAAAATTCACGCCCAAATAGCGCAAGAATATCTTAAACTCAACGCAAAGCCGAAGATTGTTATTGAATCCAGCAATTTATTCCCGCTGCTGACTTTATGCAGCACCGGGAACGCAGGGGTATTTATGTCGCAGACCATCCTGCGGCATGTCATGGAACATTATTCCGGCGTCAGAAACAACGTTCTGATTTTTCCGGTACAGGATATCCTGATTAATTGCGACATCACTCTTATGCACCTTTTCAACAAACCGGTATCCGTTCACTTTAATGATTTTATTAACGTGACGAAAGACATTTTCGCAGAGCATTCAGTGACGAATCCATAGGATTCAGTTAAAATGGTGGCGCTTAAATACGCGAGCTTTTTCGTTGTGCCGAAAGAAGCGAGGTAACTGGTAATTGCCTGAACCGAGAATCCCCCGTCATAAAGACGGGGGATTCTCGGTTTCATTCGTTCAACGCTTTTTTAGCCGCCGATTTGTGTTCAACGTTGAGAAAGCGCAGCATCTCGTTTAAGACTCGTTCCATCTCGGAGTAAGGAACCTGGCACGTGCCGACTGCCTTGTGACCGCCGCCGCCGTACTTAAGCATCAGTGAACCGACATCGACGGTGGATGTCCTATTGAGGATGCTGTAACCCACGGAGAACACGCAGAATTCCTTATCCTTACCGTCGAACACCCTAATACTTATGTTCTGGTATGGGTAGAGCGCGTAAATGACGTGCCTGTTGCCGACGTAGGTTTCCGGTACGTCGCGAAGGTCGGTTACGATGACGTCGCCTTCGGCTGTTGAATATTCGAACATCATCTGCAAGAAGTGGGGCTTGTGCTCTTCGTAGCGTCGTACTCGCTCCTGCATGTCATCAAGCGCGAGTATGTCATCCACGCTCTTGACCCTAAGTTCGTCAATAAGCATCATCATGAGCTGATAATTTGAAATACGGTAGTCACGGTAGCGCCCCAGACCGGTGCGGGGATCCATCATGAAGGAGAGCAGCACCCATCTCGTCGGGTTCAATATTTCGTCTCTCGTGAATTGCGCGGAGTCCGCCTTGTCGGCTGCTTCGAGCATTTCCTTGAATCTTCCGAGCTTCTCGTCTCCGCCGTAATATTCGTAAATAACTCTTGCGCAGCTTGGCGCGGGCCATACGGCTCCCTTGAAGTCGACTCCCTCCGCCAAACCGCGTTCCTGTTCGCTGGTGTGATGGTCAAACCAAATTCCGCATCCTGATACATAGGGTATATTCACAAGAATATCCTGGTCGTTTACCTCGATCAGATTATCCTGAATGTCCTTTGGATGCACGAATTTAATTTCGTCGTACATATCTAATTCTTTCAATAGAACCGCGCACATCAATCCATCGTAATCAGAACGGGTTAGAAGCCTCATTAGTTTACCTCCTGCATCCGGTTCGGTTTATTTGTCAAAAAAATATTACTCTTGTACATTGAAACTCTCGCGTTCATAATATTAACCAATATGTCGGCGCTTTTTTTATCCCACAAAATAATATCACTAAAAGTGGAAGTTTGAAAGAAAAAAATCTTTTTTTGGCGTTATCCGCGAGATTTTTACGAGATTTGATTTGGTATCGGCGTTATTACGGCGGAGGCCTGAAACGGCGTTGGAATACCGCCTCTTCGGAAGACCTGAAAAGCAGAGCGGTGGCCTTGTTCCAGGGGCCGTGTGTTCTTGGGTCGATAGTCAGCGTCGCGTGAGCCAACGCCAGGTTTCGCGTCGACATGAAGGCATGTCGCATGGCCTCGCCCTGAAAACCCGACGCGCGCGCAAGGACGTCCCTCACCCAGTAAATTGCGTCGTAGGCAAACAGCGCCCCGTAAAAATCGTTCCAGTCAATATTTTCGTTGTATTTGTCGCGATACGCGGATTGGAACGATTGAAGCTGCGGATCGTCGGGATGGGCCGGCACTATCCACCACGTGTTTTCAAGCGACGGCCCCCCGGCTGAATCAAGCGCTTCGTTGAACGACATGCCGACAATGACGCCGTCATAGCCGAACCTTCGCAGAGTATGCATAGCCGAAGTTATCTCGGGCGTACCGTTAAGCAAGACGACCGAGTCCGCACCCAGTGTCAGGATATTCTCCGTCGAGGCCCTGTCAACGCCCCCTGTTCTAGTACTGACCGACTCACTTACCACGGCGCCTCCGTATTTCTCCAGCGCGGTCATGAATCCGTCGCGCATCTCGTAGGAGTCGGCGTTGTAAGCTTCAAGAATAAGAGCGGGGTTTGTCCTCCGGAGACCGTGCGTCAGAAAATACGCGGCTAAGTAACCTTTGTACAGATTATCGTAGTTCATCCTGAACGGATAGAGTTTCGGCCTGTCAGGGGTCGTCATGGTCACAGCCATGCCTGACGACTCTGTGATGATCAACGGCATCTCGCGCAAATCCGCGACCGTCGATATCGCGATATTTACTGCGTCATTGCACACCGTGACGGCAACAACGTTGCTCCTGTCGCGCATCAGTTCCCCAACCGCGCGTGCCGACTCTTCAGGCGACTCGGGGATATCGTGGGCCCTGATCCCGATAGGCCGCCCCCTCACGCCGCCCACAGCGTTGATCTGCTCGGCCGCCAACTGCGCCGCCTTGAGCCTCACATGACCGTAAGCGGCATTCGGTCCCGACAGATGAGCGAGAAACAATAACCCGTGCTCCTCGGACACCATGTACCGCGAACCCGTGATCCTGACAAAAAGACCGAGAAACAACGATATGATGCCCAGCAGGAGAAGACCGTTGCGAAGCGCCTTTTTCCGCACAAGAATAGTTCTCGGCCGTTCAGGAATCCTATGGCCTATGTTATGCAGAAATCCCCTGTGTGCCTCAATGCGTGAGTCCGCCTCCTCTGCCTCCACTTCGGCGGACATCAGCTCGTAAATCGCATGCGTCGCCCACCGTGCCGACGCCCTTGAGAATCCTAGATTTTCACGCAGTCTCGCCTCAATATGCTCGCTGCCGGAGGTAAATGCTTCCGGATCGGGCAGCGCGCCGTCCTTCAAAAGTTCGCGCAGCGCAAACGAGATCATGAATATCTCTCTCCGGGAGTTGACGCATCTATCCTCCAGAAGCTGGGCAAGACGATCCGGGTCTTCCAGAAGCGAATAACCGTATATCTTTATGAGTTCCAGCGCTACACCGACAGGTCTGTCGTTCATCTTCCTTTTTTCGCGTCCTTCCATGACGACGTTTCGTGCAGCGATTATACAACAATCCTTTTCGGATTATAGCGCGCCGTTTTTTTGAAGATATCATCCGCGATTTTTCAAGGTTACGAAGAATTGTAGAACAGGATGACGAATTGAGATATACTAGTTTAAGACATTTTAATAACATAAAATTCGGCTACAAAAAACCGCCGGGAGGTAAATAATAGTGAAAATCAGTTCTTCATACAAAACGAGGATCGATATTGAAAATTTACTTGACAATCCGGATGCGTATCTTATTCATGACATAATGTCAAATACAGGTACGTCTGTGCTTATTCCCAGTAAAGTGTCGATAGGGCACCTTGCGGAAGGTCTGGAAAAGCCGCGAAAGCTGATCGACGTTCTAGATAATATGGGCATTAGAACAGTAGAAATAGCCATACCACAAGACGTAAACGATGAAGAGATGATGGCGCGTCTTCGGGAAATAGACCCGTCGGTCGTCATTGTAAACAACGAGGTAACTGAAAAGGCCCAAAATGTGATATCGGACATATTCGAGCAAGCGAGCATCGAAAGTAAATTCAACATTGCTCCCGAGGTTGTGCGGGAAATTGGAAGCAGCATATCCAGCGAGATTATGAAAACTTCTCAGATAGTGTTATCAATGGTTTCCGGTTCACTCGATAACTATTCGAAGAATCACGCGCTAAACGTTTCGATGCTTTCCGGGTACATCACAAAAAGAATGACCGATTCAGGTAAAGTCGAAAAGGAAATGATCGAGAAAGCCGTAGTTGCCGGCTTGCTGTTTGATATCGGCAAGACCACGGTGCCGCCGGAAATTCTGAATAAAGAAGAGAAGTTTACGCCGGAAGAAATCGTAATCATGAGGAACCACGTGAAGGAGAGCGTATCAATGTGTAAACTCTCCGGCATTGATGATAAAGACATATTGGACGGTATAGCCACACACCACGAAAGGTTCGACGGCTCCGGCTACGACCGCGGGCTTGTTGGAAGGCAGATACCTATTTTGGGCCGCGTACTGGCTGTAGCAGACACATTCGACGCAATGACTTCGAACAGGGTGTACAAAGAAGCAGTTTCCAGCAAAATTTCCTTTAATTTTATAATGAGTGCCAACGAGACGCAATTCGACCCTGATATATGCCAGATATTTATCGCGGGCATGGGAGTTTATCCTCCGGGTTCGATCGTTGAACTCTCAGACGGCAGAATAGCCACCGTTGCGGCTATAACCGTGGGCAACCTGCTGCAGCCGAAGGTTACGCTGAAAGAGAACGGCGAACAACGGGTGATTGATCTGGGCGCCGAACGTCTATTCATTAAGCGTTCCATGGATAATTTAAAATAAAATATTATTATCCAAATATATAATGATCGCAGCTTTTTAAGCGAATGGACGAACGCGCCGAAAAATGAAGACGAGCCGAACAACCATCGTTGTGTGTTACCTGTTGATATATTTCGTATGGGGGTCGACTTACCTCGCTTTAGGTATTTCAATAAAGTCGGCTCCGATTTTTTTCGCGAGCGGCGTAAGATTTTTGACGGCGGGTCTTATACTCGTCGCGGCTACCCTCGCCGGAGGAGTCGAGAAACCGACGCGCGGTAATATAGTGACCGCGCTGAAAAGCGGTATACTGTCGTTTTCCGTTTCATACAGTCTTCTTTCGTGGGCGGGAACAGTCTTGCCCAGTTCAACCGCAGCCTTGATAATATCGCTTGACCCGGCTTGGTTCATCATCGTCGACTGGTTGCTTTTCTCGGGCCCCAAGCCGTCCAGGCATATTCTGCTCTCGCTGGGTGCCGGCGTAACAGGTTGTGTGGTACTAGTGATGAGCGGAGGTACCGCCGCGCCGGACGAGCCGATCGCCGCAAAATACGTTTTTGCGGCCTCAGCCGTTGTGCTCACCGGATTCTCATGGGTATACGGAACGCTTCTAGCCTCGAAGTCGCGCAAATCTCACCCTAATCCGCTCATGGCCTCAGGTTTGCAAATGACTATCGGAGGGGGCGTATTGACGGCAATCTCCGCATATAAGGGAGATTTTTCGCGCGTGGGAGAAATATCGCCCGAATCATGGCTTGCGATACTGTATCTCACAGTGTTCGGTTCTCTGGTTGCCTACTCCGCCTACCTGACTCTGATGCGCTGCGAACCAACGTCGCGGGTCGTTACGCATGCATTCGTAAACCCGGTAGTGGCCGTGATCCTAGGCGTAGCGTTCGGCGGGGAGACGGTCACAATTTATACATTCATTGCCGCGTTGTTAATTGTAACCTCAGTGATAGGAATAATCCGAAACCCCGGTTTTTCAGCGTAATCCCACTATTAAGCCAACCCGCGTCCAGCGCCCAAACCAGCCGCCCCATATAGAGCCGCCTCACTTCCCAGCTTTGACCTTCGCAAATCCAATAATTTTTTCAGCGGGTTGCACAGATAGGGTATCGTCTTTTCAGCAAGAGCTTCGATAATTCCCACCGCCTTGCTCATTCCCCCGCCTATTATCACTACCTTCGGATCCAGCAAATGGCAGGTTGTCGCGATGGTTCGCGCCAGAGCGTCCAACGTGGCGTCTATGACTTCGTCGGCGTCACGCGTGCCGCGCATCGTCCACAAATTCGCGAAATCTCCGGGCAGTCCCTTCCTTAACGCGCGAGATTCCGTTCCGTCGGCTGCCGCCACAGTTTCAGAATGACCCTTGCCTCCGCAGCCGCACGGCGCGTCTCCTCCCACTATCGCATGTCCTCCTTCGCCTGCCATCCCATTGCCTCCTGTTATCAACCTTCCGCCGGAGACTATCCCGCACCCTATCCCGGTACCGAGCGTGAACGTTACGTAGTCCGATATACCCACGGCCTCGCCCGCCAATCCTTCGCCCAGCGCGTAACAGTTAGCGTCGTTCTCGATATTGATGCCGCCGGCTTTGAGGTTAAAACGGGCGAGAGCCTCATGAAGCGCGGCCGGGACATCCAAGCCATCCCAGCAGTGCGGAAAGTTGGGAAGCCTGCACGAGTGCCGTCTCTTTGCGTCAAGCATTCCCGGAATGCCAAGGCCGATCGACGATATGTCAGCCACGCCCGCAAGACGACTCACCGCTTCGGCTATGGCGTTCATTACATCAGTCGCGCCGCGCTCCCGAGGAGTAGCGGTCGTATCAATTTTCTCTATCCTCGGCAGCACGCCTGCTTCCGTTTCAGACACAAGAGCTGTAACGAGCGTATGTCCCCCAACGTCTACCCCGATTTTCAAACTTTTCCGCCCCCTGTGGTAAAAATTTCGCGTATTTTCCATCTTGAAAGAGTACATCGTACAGTCTACACTATCCAAAAAATAATGTGAAGACGCGCCCTGAATTATTACGCTGAGACCGCAGGGCAAATGTTGCCAACGCTAAATGAATATATGTTAGAATGTCAGATATATCATCAATATGCCGCGCGGCGGCATAAAACCGGACTAAAGTGAGGGCGCATCCTAAATTATCCCGATGCGCGATCTTCGCGGAAAGGAATAGCGCTATGAATATATCGGGTATCGAGGTTAAAGTAAGGAACGTTCCCGGACTTGATCCATCGTTCGCGCCAATGGAGGCATTTTTGACGGCGTTCGAAGCAAGCGCGCAAGCCGGGCAGGACGCCGCTCTGTCTCTGGAGCGTGAAAACGGGAAGCTCTGCGTCTATCGCTTTAAACTGCACGGAACGGCAGCGATGACGGAGACGGACTATTTCTACCTTGAGAGGATCGCAAAATTTTTACTCTACATGAAAGGCGGTCACACGCTCACTATATACGGCGCGGATAATACGGCAAACCTCGCGGCAAGACTCAAAGAAGCGTATTCCGGCACGGGAGCGAGAGCGTTCGACAGCGGCCTGATGAGGGATGTCTATGAGTGTGATTTCAAGGTGTTGTCCGCGTCTGCGAGCAAAATTCCGCTCGAAAACGACGAGGGCCAAAAACTCGGAGGTAACCTCGCGGGCTGCCGCATCGGCTTCGACGCGGGCGGCTCGGATCGCAAGGTATCCGCTGTCATCGACGGCGAGGCGGTCTTTTCCGAGGAAGTCGTATGGCACCCCAAGACGCAAGCGAATCCGAGTTACCACTACGACGGCATCATGGCGGCATTCCGCGAAGCTGCCAGGCACATGCCACGCGTGGACGCTATCGGGGTATCCTCTGCGGGAGTATATGTGGCGAACCGCTGCATGTTAGCCTCTTTGTTTATAAAGGTTCCTCGGGATGTTTTCGACCGCGAGGTGAAGGACATCTATCTGCGCGCCGCGAAGGAATTCGGCGCTAAGGTTTCCGTCTGCAACGACGGAGATGTCGCCGCTCTGGCCGGGATGATGGAGTTGAAAGACACAGGGATTCTCGGTATCGCCATGGGTACGAGCGAAGCCGGCGGATTCGTGGATTTAAAAGGCAATATTCGCGGCTGGCTTAACGAACTTGCTTTCGCTCCGGTGGACGTAAGCGCGGGCGCGGCGGTCGATCCCTGGTCCGGCGATATTGGCGTCGGCGCGATGTACTTTTCACAGGACGCAGTTATCAAGCTCGCCCCCGCCGCAGGCATCGAACTCGATGAAAGCGCCGCGCCGGCGGATAAATTAAAACGCGTTCAAGAGCTTATGGACGCTGATGATCCCCGCGCCGAAGCGATCTTCTCATCGATCGGCGTATACCTCGGGCATTCTCTCGCGCTATACCACCGCTTTTATTCCTTCAAGCGCGCCCTTATGATGGGACGCGTCATGA
>Ga0099364_10013542_pt1 | contig 10932 bp, 9 predicted proteins | sample TergutTh196P3_FD_73070 | JGI IMG/M metagenome (GOLD analysis project Ga0099364, IMG submission 73070) | Microcerotermes parvus P3 segment gut microbial communities from Pointe-Noire, Republic of the Congo - Th196 P3 | ecosystem: Host-associated > Arthropoda: Insects > Digestive system > Gut ... | reverse complement strand
CTGGCGAAACGTAGCAAGCTCGGGAAACAGGAGCTCTCATTCCCAGAAGCCCTGAAGCCTAATCAACATACTCAATCGGAAAAACCATTCGATCCCTGGTCAATACTGAATCAGGAAAAATCGCCTCAGCTTCCTTGATCACTTGTTTGAGCTCGTATTCGGTATAACGGGGGCTGTAATGGATAAGGCCCAGCTTTTTTACCCTTGCGGCAAGGGCTATTCTGGCCGCCTGCTCTGCGGTCATGTGCTTTTTTTCCCTGGCGCTTTCTTCCAGGGCCCGCTCAAACATTCCCTCGCAGATAAGCAGATCCGAACCGTAAACCTCGTCAGCTATTTCCGAAAAGGCCAGGGAGTCAGTGACGAAGGAAAACTTGCGTCCTGTCCTTGTCGGGCCCAGAACCTGCTGGGGGGCCACGTCTGAACCGTCCTCGGCCTTTACAGTGCGGCCCGACTGGAGGGCGGCCCACAGTGGACCCCGTTTGACGCCGAGAGACTGGGCCTTTTCCGGGTGAAATTCTCCTGGCCGGGAGTCTTCTTCCAGGGTGTAACCGTAGCAGGGCTTGGTATGACGCAGGGGAAAGGCCCGTACGTGGAAGCCGTCGCCTTTGTACACCACGCCCGGTTCGTTAATTTCAAGGACAATAATTTCGTAGTTAATATACATGTCAAGCACACGGCGGCTGCTTTCAATATACTCATGTATCCTCGGCGGCCCTATAATGTAAAGAGGATCGTCCCGGTCAACCTGGGAGGAAAGCATGAGAAGGCCGGGTATGCCCGTGACATGATCCGCGTGGGTATGGCTGATAAAAATTACCGAGATTTTTTTCCATCTGAGGTTTAAGCGCCTTAAAGAAACCTGGGTTCCCTCTCCGCAGTCAAAAAGAAAAAGATCCCCTTCGCGCCTTAATAATACAGACGTAAGATGCCGGTTGGGCAGAGGCATCATGCCCCCGCAACCTAAAACAAAGGCTTCAAGATTCATAACGGTTTAGTTTAACGGAAAAACAGGCTATTCTGCAAGCACAGGGTTACTCAAAATGCCGATGCCTTCAACTTCTACTTCTACAATGTCCCCCGGAACTATGGGGCTGACCCCAGATGGTGTGCCTGTGGCAATAATATCGCCTTCTTCCAGGGTAAATTGTTTGGAGATGTAGGAAATCAGTACCGGGATTGAGAAGATCATGTCTTTGGTGTTTCCGGATTGCTTTGTAATACCGTTGATTCTACAACAAACGTTAAGAGCATCGGGGTTCCCTATTTTCTCATGAGGAACAATCACAGGTCCTATGGGGCCAAAGCTGTCAAAAGACTTGCCCCTGAACCAGCCTGACGGGTCTTGTTTTTGAATGTTCCGCTGGGATACATCGTTAAAACAGGTATAACCCAAAACATACTCAAAAGCTTTTTCCAGGGGGATATGTCGCCCCCTTTTGCCTATGACAATTGCCAGCTCGCATTCCGGGTCTACCCTTTCATTCTGGAAATTATACTCTTTGACATGGGCCGGGATCACAATGGGCTCCCCGGGACCGATTAAGACATTCAATGTCTTTGCAAAAAGCACAGGTTCGGCAGGAAGCTCAAGCTCGTTTCCCTGGTTGGCAGCTACTTCCTTAATGTGGTCCCTGTAGTTTAAGCCGACTGCAATTATCTTGGACGGCTTTATTGTGATTTTTTTGTCAGTTCCTGACAGCGGCAAATGAATCAACTTGTTCTCCTTTTGGCATATTATTTGCGACATTATCCGCGACCTTATCAGCGCCTTTGTCTGCCTTAAGCTTGATTTTTCCACCCATGCCCCGGGCAGAGAAAACAGTTCCCACAGGATAATCTTCCTCCAGAATTGTAAACGAAAGGGGATCTTCCAGCTCTTTTTGCAATGCCCGGCGCAAGGGCCTGCCGCCAAATTTCGGATCCCAGCCTTTTTCAATAAGGATCTTTTTAGCCGATTTTTTTACATCTATCCCATAGCCCTTCTCGGCAAGGCGCCGGGAGAGCTCCTTAATCTGTAAATCCAGAATGGCTTCCACCTGTTTAAGGTCAAGGGGATGGAAGACAACAACATCATCTACCCGGTTAAGAAATTCCGGGTTAAAAAGCCGCTTGAGCTCGGAGAGAGCTGACGCTTCGATTTCATTAAAGCTTAATAAACCTGAACCGCTTCCAAAGCCGAGCCGGGAATCCCTTGATATTTCCCTGACCCCGGCATTACTGGTCATTATTATGACGGTATTGCGGAAATTCACCGTGTGTCCAAGGTTGTCTTTCAGCTCCCCTTCTTCCAGTACTTGAAGAAGAAGGTTGAAGACGTCCCGGTGGGCTTTTTCTATCTCGTCAAAGAGGATTACCCGGTAGGGGTTCCTGCGTATGCGCTCGGTAAGAAATCCGCCCTCGTCATAGCCTATATAACCCGGCGGCGCGCCCACAAGTCTTGAGACATTGTGTTTTTCCATATAATCGGACATGTCGATACGAACCAGGGAATCGGGCGTCTCGAAAAGGTATTCTGAAAGCTTCTTGGCCAAAAGGGTTTTTCCGACCCCGGTTGGACCAAGGAAGATGAACGAGCCCAGAGGCCTTTGCGGGGATGAGATGCCTACCCTAGACCGCCTTATGGCCGAGGCAACACGGCGCACTGCGTCGTCCTGGGCTATGATCCCCCGGTGAAGCTCTTCCTCGATCTTCAGCAGGCGACGTGATTCCTGTTCTTCCAGATGGGTCAGTGGTATGCCGGTGATCTCCGACACTACCCTGCGCAGATCTCCCTCGTCTACTTTAGCCTTTTCTTGCAAGGAGGAATGTTCCCAGCTTATGCGCATAAGATCCAGCCGTTCTCTAAGGAGCTGAACCCTGTCCCGTATCTCCGCAGCCTTTTCATAGTCTTGCCGGGATATCATACTTCCCTTATCTTCCGCCAGCTTTCTTATCTCCTGCTCAATACCGGCAAGCTCAGGGGGAAGAACAGGGGGCTCCAGCTTCCGCATGGCTCCGGCTTCGTCAAGTAAGTCGATGGCCTTGTCGGGCATATATCTGTCTGTTATATAACGCTGGGACAGCTTTGCGGCAGCTTCCACTGCTTTAGGGGTATATTTCACCCGGTGATGATCCTCGTACTTTTTTTGTACACCCTGAAGAATTTTCAAAGTCTCTTCCAGGTTGGGCTCCTCCACCAGAATGGACTGGAAGCGGCGCTCAAGGGCCGCATCCCTTTCAAAATGTTTCCGGTATTCCGCCAGGGTGGTTGCGCCTATGCATTGCAGTTCGCCCCTGGAAAGGCCGGGTTTAAACATATTGGAGGCGTCCACGGTACCTTCAGCGCCGCCGGCTCCAATGATCGTGTGAATTTCGTCGATAAAAAGGATTATGTTGCGAACCGTGGTTATTTCCCGCATTATTTTTTTTAGACGTTCTTCGAATTCGCCCCGGTATTTTGTACCGGCCACAATGGAGCCCATATCCAAAGAAAGTATGCGTTTTCCGGCCAGGGCTGCAGGGACTGCTTCTGTGGCAAACAGCTGTGCCAGCCCCTCCACAATGGCGGTTTTCCCTACGCCCGGTTCTCCCACCAGAACCGGGTTGTTTTTGCCCCGCCTTGCCATAATCCGCAAGGCCCGAGCGATTTCTTTTTTCCTTCCAATAACCGGATCGAGCTTCCCGGCTTTGGCCAGAGCTGTAAGGTCACGGGCATATTCATCCAGTACCGGAGTCAACACAGGATAGGAAGCCGGTCTGACTCGCGGGCCGCCGGCTGCTTTGCCCTCCGCGCCAAAAGACGCCCTGCCTGCCCTGTCATCCCAGCGGGGTATAGCTGAAGCCAGATTACCTACGATTCCGGCGCCGTTTTCACCGTAGCCTTTTTTGCGAAAAGAAGCTTGAACAAGGGTCCGAAACATTTCGCTGCTGACTTCCCGTTGGCTAAGATACACCTGAACGGCTGAATTTTGTTCGCGCAGGGCGGCAAAAAGCAGGTGTTCTGTCCCCAGATATTCGTTTCCCATGGCTCTGGCTTCTTCCGAGGCGGTTTCAAGCATTTTTTTGGTTCGCTCGGAAGGGGGCGCCTCCCCGCGCAAGAGAAGGGAAGACATAAGCGGAAGGCTGTTTTCAACGTTGCGCCGAAATTCAGTGAGATCTACTCTTAAATACATCAATGCCTTGCAAGCTGTCCCGCCCCAGTCTTTAAGCATGGCAATGATAATGTGCTCCGGCAGGAGCTGGTCGGAATTAAAGCGCCGCGCTTCTTCCTGGGCGTCCATGGAAAGTATCCGCTGGACGAGCATAGTTAAACCTTTGAACACTCATCTCCCCCTTAGGGCTACTTTAATTCTAATGCATCGGGAAAGGGGAAACAAGGGAACAATTAACAGATACAGATAACAGAGCATCAAACAAGGGTATTACCCCCCCAAGCCCACAAACAGGGGCTTAGCTCCCTTTTTTCTCTCGCAGAGCTCGCAAAGGAACGCAAAGAAACTATGATTTAAATTATCGGGAGAAAGTGGTACCTTGGTCTGACGGGACCAGGGAGCCGGTGGAAGGCTGTGTTGCGAGGGGAGGAAATCATGAGAAACCTTGAGGAACCTCGGCGCAAAGAATAAGTTTAGACCGACCGCCGTAAAGTGAGACGCGGCTGCCTGTCATACAGGCATACCGCGAATAGGAGTACGGTGCATCACACCCGATAATTGCTCCCGGCCCTTATTTTATAGTAAGGAGCAGGAAGATGAAAGAGGAAAAGCAAGCGGAAACAAGGTTTGTAGGGATAGACCTTGGGAAACGGACCTACGAAGTGGCTATTGTGGGTAAAGGCGGGAAGGTGACGATGAGCAACGGGAAGACCTTCGTGGCCGGACGGCAGAGCCTGTACAAAAAGCTTCGCCCTTCAGATAAGGTAGCCCTTGAAGCCGGGAACATGGCGTTCATGATGGCGAAGGAGATCGAGGCAGCGGTAGGGTGCCGGGTGTATGTATTAAACCCGTCGCAATTGGCAGTAATCTACTGTTCGATGAAGAAGACGGACAAGGAAGACGCGTTGAAACTGGCGCATATCCTTGAGGATTGCCGGGAGGAGCGGCTGCCCGTGGTGCCGGTACCGAGCGATAAGGAGATGTACCGCCGCAAGCTGTTGGCAAACTACCGCCGGGCGCAGCAGAGCCGGAACCGGGATATAAACCAGCTGCACGCCCTGTTTGTAGCCCAGGGGATAACGACGAAAGTGAAGAAGGACCTGTGCACCTGCGAGTTTAGGCAGGGAGCGGTATTGGAACTGGCCGGGCTAGAACGGGAAGAAGCGGAGTACCTTTTGAAGCGGCTTGCGCTGTGTGAACAGCGGAGGGCAGACCTTGAGAAACAGATGGACAAGGAAGCCGCCGGGGATGAGGTGATAGAGCTGTTGCAGAGCATACCCGGGGTAGGCCCTAAAACGGCATTTGCCTTTACGGCGCATGTGGCGCCGGAGCGCTTTGAGAATGCTGGCCAGGTAGGTAATTATCTGGGGCTTGTACCGCGTGTGTATAAATCCGGGGATACAGTGAGGTACGGGCGTATAACAAAAAGGGGGAACGGCTATTTGCGGGCGCTGTTGGTACAGGCAGCCTGGGCGCTGACGAATACGAAGGGGGGAGAAAAGCTGAAGTTGCGGTATTTGTATATGACGGTAGAAAAATCGAAAAGCAAAAAGAAGGCGATAGTGGCGATAGCGCGCCGCCTTGCGGAGATGATGTACGCGATGATGAGGGACAAGGAATGGTATGCCTCAAGACCGTTTAAGCCTGGCAAGCAGGATATCGAAAAACAGGCCGAATTAGCGTTAGGTGTATAATCGGGCCGGGGGCTGTCACGGGGAAAAGAATTTGTAAAAATTCGTAAATTACCCTTGACAAAAAACATAGGAGCTCGCCAAGAGCCACCGGCAGCTTGAAAGCTCCCCTTCTCCCAAAACTCTAAAACCAAAAAAAGCAAGAAGCTGACCTAAAACATATTCCGGCAACAAGAATATATTGGATAAAATCCTGATAATAGTATCCCTCCTCCCCTCCGTCAAGCCCACGCAGAGCAGGCCAAAGATTAAAGTTATATTTTAAAGTGCCTAAGGACATCACTGTTGCGACTAAGAGTGAAACCGCAAACAAATACTTGTAAAAAACTTTCTTGTCGTTGCACCTTATTAACACATATCCAAAAGCATAGCCTATTACAGGATATCCGATCCATGAAAGAAAAGGAAAATAGGAGTGTTCATAAGATCGTACAAAAAGCCCGACTATTGGATTTAACCAGGCGGTATCAATAGGTACTGTCAAAAGATAATTGAGGCAAGATAAAACAAGTGTAATAATTATGATATGCGCAAGCCTCATCCGAAATTTTTTCATTAACGCGAAAAATAAAAATGTCAAACCCGCAAATGCCAGAATATCAATGCAAAATCCTAAACCAACAAAAAAATAATTCCAATAAACGTCATCCTGTGTAAGGGTAAACATTATTAAAGCTGGAATTCCGAACCTGAGCATATTTAGAATATAATGCAGTATAAATAACATCAAGCCGCGTTTAGCCAATTTTTGGGGAGTATTGTTTTTTGAATATATTAATCCTGCTCCCAAAAGTATCATAAATATGGGAGCCGCAGTGGGACCGCCCAAAAAATCAACGATTATCATATAACTATTTACTGTGGACGAACCCGGTAAATAAATGAGTACATGCACAATTACCATAAATAAAACGGCCAAGGCTCTTGCCCAATCAAGCTCACTCTGCCTCTCTGTGTTAACAGGTTCGCCGTTAAATAATTTCATAAGACTTCATCCTTTTATTTACCCCCTTACGGTTATGGTAATATCCTGATTTACCCATCCATACATAACTTCTCGAGCGATTGGCTTACGAATAGTGCGTTATCCTTGTCTTTCTTTATTTTAATAGAGAAAGATTTTAAAGTAAAGAAACGAAAGAAGCAGACCACAAGCTCTCTGTGAGCTCCGCGCCTCCGCGCGAAAACCAACGGAACCACGTCGGTACTCCGCCTACCCACCGTCAATTAGCAATAGTTATTCGATAAACAGGTCCTGTGGTGCTGCCACGACGCACAAATACATCATTTCCTGATGTTGGCACTCTCGTTATTATAAGTAACCCAGTAGATGGATCATAAGTATAGTCAGTCGATGACGTCCATGGATTTGAAATATCGGGAGAAGTCGAAACAGCGACAGAAGACGGCTTGGAATCAATCAACACCGTGAGCGATTTTGCGCTCATTTCCGCTTTTGTAAGACCAGAGGTAATAACTGTCGGTGACGTTGGTGAACTTGCAGTAATATTTACGTCATACCAAAGCGTCGGTACGCCGCCTACCCAGTGCCAAGTACCCGCTTGATGAGTTTCGGAGTAATAATAGCGCGGTGCGTCTATAAGCGTGTCGTTATACTCCTCTATTGTCATGTCCCAATCAGCCGCGCTTGCACCGCCGAAGTATACGGTTGTAACTACTGTGTGCCAAAACGCGCCGATGCCTATTGTCTTGACGCTTGCGGGGATAACTACGGTTGTTAAGCCAGGGAAGGTGGCGCGAAACGCGTCGTCGCCGATTGTTTCAAGCGCGCTGCCTTGTTCAAATGTTATATTTTCAAGGCTCGTGCTTATAAACGCGTTGTTGCCGATAGCCTTAACGCTTGCGGGGATAATTATGCTTGTTATACCGCTTCCCGCAAACGCGTATTTGCCGATAGTTAAAAGTTGGCTGTTGTGTGCAAAGGTTACGCTTGTTATGCCGCTTTGTTGGAGAAATGCATCGTCTGCAACCATCGTTACCGGCAGGTATTCCGACTGCGCATCGGGGCGGTGGTATGCGGGTATAAACACTGCGCCGCTTGTAACCGTGCCGCGTGTTACGCTGTAAGCGGTATCATCGTTAATTAATGTATAGACTAATCCTACCGTGCCTGTGGCGTATTCGCCGCTAAAACGTGTTTCGGTGTGGTTATTATTGCGTTGGCAAACTCTTGTTTCTATGCCGCCTGTTGTTTCGGTGGCGGGCGTTGTTACCGTCCACTCTCCCCAATCGTGGCCGCTTGCGCAAGGACCGGGGGCAGCCGGGTTTTTGCAGGCGGTAAAGGTGAGTGCTAGAACGAGCAGAGTGCAAACAGCAGTTGCCCGCACTCCGCCGTAACCTGTTCTTTCTTCATTTGTCGTTTTCATAAAAACCTCCATTTGTTAGATAATAAATAATAAATAATAGATAATAGAGGTTGTGTTGCAAGCATAGCGACTGTCAAGTCCTGAAATAGGTTGACACATTTTATGCCGCAGTCCTGTGCATTTTTTCCGGTGTTTCATAATCAAGCGACATATGCGGACGCCGTGTGTTGTATAAATACACGGCCTCTTTCACCGCCGACTTCGCCTGAGCCTTGTTCTTAAAACAGGAACCGATGTAATATTCCTGTTTCAATATCCCGTTCACCCGTTCAGCCATTGCATTTTCATAGCAATGCAATTCTTCGGTCATGCTGATTTGCAGCCCCGCTTCCCGCAGTTTCCCGACATATAGATGCGACGCATACTGACAGCCGCGGTCGGAATGATGCACCGGCTTTGCGCCGCGCCCCAGCGATGCCAGCGCCATGGCCAATGCCAGCAACGCGCCTTCCGTTTCAAGGCTGTCCCCGGCATGGAAACCCACAATCTTCCGCGACCACATGTCGGTAACCAGGCTCAGGTAAAGGAACCCTTCGTCAGTCCTGATATACGTTATGTCGGCAGCCCATGCCTGGTTCGGCCCGGTCAATTCAATCCCTGACACCAGATTACGGAATACCGGCAGGCCGGGCTCGAATCTGGTCGTTCTCGGGCTTCTCGGCAAAGGGGGGACCAAAAGCCCTTTCTCACGCAAAATATCGAAAAACCGATCCCTCCCAAGCCCTGCTCCCTCATTTTCAAGCGCCGGAAAAAGGATTTTGAACAGTTTCCGCCCCCCAAGCCTGGGTTGCAGTGCCCGTTCGCCCCTTACAAGCCGCTCCACAAGCCCGGCGTTAACTTCCGCCCTCCTTCGCGCGGACCGTCCCTTGTAAAAGTTCTGCCTGCTCATGCCAAGCTTCCGGGCCAAGGCGCTTATGCTCATATGTCGGCGCATCCCATCCCCTATCATTTTCGCGCGTCCGCAAGCCGCATGGCGTTGTTTTTTTTTAATTCTTCCCGGCTCGTCCCCATTTCCTCGCAGGCTATTTCAAGAAACGCCCTTTCAAGGCAGTAGTCCATGTGCGAATCAGACAGCGCTTTTTCCAAATCGCGTATCCTCTTTTTCGCTTCCTTAAGTTCGTCAATCTCAGCCATCGTTTCCACCCTCACTCGTTTCGGCAGCAATTCCGGCCTGCCGTATTTTTTGATCCATTGCCGAATTGTGGTCATTCCGCATATGCCGTACGCTTTCTGCGCTTGGGCTATCGTGGCAAATTTGCCTTGTCTAATCTGTTCCACAACTTGCATCTTAAATGCTTCGCTGTAGGTTATAAGTCCCCTGTTCATTTTATCCTCCTGGTGACAACTTTACACCAGGACGCGACACTTATCTCTTATCTCTTATCTCTTACCTCTTACCCCTTACCTCTATTCCCCATACGCCGGGATTATCGTGCCGCCGTTAATCGTTACCGTTGCGCCTGCGCCTGTGTCAGCGGTGATTGCCTTGGCATCTGGGCTACCGGGGTACGCCGTATTCTGCACCGTGCCGCCGTTTACCGTCAGGCTTCCGCTCCAAATCCTGATTGTTCCTTCGTCTGGGTTAGTGTTAGCCGATGTAATGAGCGTGGTTGCGCCTTGTGCCTGTGAAATGATGATGTCGCCATCCCCATCACCAACAATCGCTATGCTGTCTGCTACCGTTACCGAAACCGTGCCGCCGGTAATGGTTATCGTGCCATCATAGGTGTAAACCGCATTGCTGGCCGTTCCCGTTGCCTCAACTATGCCGCCGGTAATGGTGACTTGGCCAGACTCATTAAAAACCGCTATGTTATTGGTTTCCGTTGTCCGTACTGTACCGCCGGAGATAGTTATCGTATCGAAGTTGTAAATCGCTGCACAATACCTTCCAGTTGTCTCAACCGTGCCGCCGATAATGTTTATTGTACCTTCGTTGTAAATCGCTCCACCATTAGTACTAGCGGTGGTGTCCACTATAGTTGCGGCGCTGTTGATGGTAATATCTCTCCAAACATATACTGTACCAAAGTAATTACCTTCGGTAAGATCATCGGCGCTTGAAGTAACGCTGCCGGTAAGCGTGATGAGGCCCCATTCGTCGTAAAACGCCGCTGTTGCTCCGCTAAGGTCCAGGATACTGTCATTGCCGAACTGTATGGTAATGTCATTGCCGTCTGCATGGGTTTTTATGGCTTCAATAACCTCGTGTATGGGCTGGCCTGCTGTTCCGATTGTCTTCCCGTCTAATGTTGCGGTGAATGTCGTGCCGCTTCCGGTAATGACGTAAGTCGGCTGGTCGATAGACCACGAAAGGTTTAACGGCGTGGTTGTGCCGTCCGTCCATTCGTAAGCGGCTGTGTCGGTCAGGGTAACGGTGGCGGTGTAATTGCCGACTGCTGTTTCGGTAACATCGCCGCCTAAAGTGTATGCCGCATTGGCTGCGGTAAGGGTTACGGTGTGCGGCTCTCCAGTATGGGTAAACTGGCTTTGTTCAAGTGCCGGTTTTGCAATCTGCGTTTTTACGTTGCCGCTGTTCGGGTCTTTGCAGGCGGTAACGGTAATGGCTAAAACGAGAAGAAGGCTACAAGTGGCGTAACGGAAAACGGAAAACGGCTTTTTTAACGGTATCATATTTGACTCCTTTTGTCAAATGCAGGGGTTTTTCTGTTCTGCCCCTGTTTGGGGGTTTGTTTGCCTTTGTCAGCATGGGGGTATTATATC
>Ga0099364_10013541_pt1 | contig 10932 bp, 11 predicted proteins | sample TergutTh196P3_FD_73070 | JGI IMG/M metagenome (GOLD analysis project Ga0099364, IMG submission 73070) | Microcerotermes parvus P3 segment gut microbial communities from Pointe-Noire, Republic of the Congo - Th196 P3 | ecosystem: Host-associated > Arthropoda: Insects > Digestive system > Gut ... | reverse complement strand
ATGAGGCAATCGCCGAAGCGGCTATCCGCTTTGGTGTGGACGGCTATTTCGGCTATCCGATTACGCCTCAATCGGAAATTTTGGAGCATTTTATGGCGGAAGAACCGTACAAAAAAACGGGTATGGTCGTGTTGCAAGCCGAAAGTGAAGTGGCTGCCATCAATATGGTGTACGGCGGGGCTGCTTGCGGGAAAAAGGTGATGACCAGTTCTTCCAGTCCGGGAATCAGTTTGAAGCAGGAAGGGCTGTCGTATATGGCGGGAGCGGAACTTCCGGGCGTAGTGGTAAATGTGGTGCGCGGCGGTCCGGGCTTGGGGACGATTCAGCCTTCGCAGGCGGATTATTTTCAGGCGACCAAAGGCGGCGGGCATGGTGATTACCGTTTGATAACGCTGGCTCCGTCTTCCGTACAGGAAATGTACGATTTTGTGGAATTGGGTTTTGATTTAGCGTTCAAATACCGCAATCCTGTGATGATTTTGTCCGACGGCGTAATCGGTCAGGTAATGGAAAAAGTGGAAATTACCGATTACAAACCGCGTTGGACAGACGAGTATATCAAGGAAAATTTTCCTTGGGCGACAACGGGTAAAAATCCGGGCAAACCCCGCGTGATTATCACTTCGTTGGAGTTGGATTCGTCCAGACAGGAGCAGGTGAATATTCGGATTCAAGCCAAGTACAAACAATGTCAGGAAACTGAAGTGCGTTACGAACTGATTAACTGCGATGATGCAGAATATCTTTTTGTCGCTTACGGTTCGTCGGCACGTATCTGTCAGAAAGCCATTGAGTTAGGAAGAGCAAAAGGCATTAAGGTCGGTTTGGTTCGTCCGATTACCTTGTGGCCCTTCCCCAACAAAATATTGAACGAAATGGCAGACAAAGTAAAAGGAATGTTGTCGGTGGAAATGAGTGCAGGACAGATGGTTGAAGATGTTCTTCTATCCGTTCAACACAAAGTAAAAGTGGAACATTTTGGACGTTTTGGCGGAATTATTCCCACCCCGCAAGAAGTATTAGACGCATTGGAAACAAAAATTATTGGAGGATAGTGTTATGAATGAAGAGATAATCAAACCAGAGAATTTAGTATATAGAAGGACACCCGTATTGACGGAGAATGTAATGCACTACTGTCCGGGTTGCGGACACGGCACTGTTCACCGCATCATCGCCGAAGTAGTGGAGGAAATGGGCATACAGGAAACCACCATCGGAATTGCTCCCGTAGGCTGTTCGGTTTTGGCATACAATTATTTTGAGATAGATATGCAAGAAGCCGCCCACGGACGCGCACCCGCATTGGCAACAGCCGTCAAACGCTTAAAGCCCGATTTTCACGTCTTTACCTATCAAGGAGACGGCGACCTTGCCGCTATCGGAACCGCAGAGACCATTCACGCCTGCAACAGAGGCGAAAATATCACCATGATATTTGTTAATAACGGAATATACGGAATGACAGGCGGACAAATGGCGCCCACAACCTTAGAGGGGATGAAAACATCAACATCTCCTTACGGTCGGGAACTCAATATTATGGGTAATCCATTGCGTATTACGGAATTGTTGGCACAGTTGCCCGGCACGTATTATGTAACCCGTCAGGCGGTATATACGCCGGCGTTGGTGCGCAAGTGCAAAAAGGCTATCCGTCAGGGCTTTGAAAACCAGATGAAAGAAAAAGGAACGTCGTTTATCGAAATCGTTTCCAATTGTAATTCGGGCTGGAAGATGACCCCTACGGCATCTAATAAATGGTTAGAAGAGAATATGTTGCCCTGTTACCCGCTGGGGGATATTAAAGTTCCAACAGATAAATTAAATTAATTATTAACGTTTAAAAAGTTTAAAGATATGACCGAAGAAATAATTATAGCCGGTTTTGGAGGACAAGGAGTTCTCTCTATGGGCAAAATACTTGCCTATTCGGGCGTGATGCAAAACAAAGAAGTTAGTTGGATGCCAAGTTATGGACCCGAAATGCGCGGAGGTACATCAAACGTTACCGTTATTATTAGCGACGAACGGATTAGTTCGCCCGTTTTATCTGTGTACGATACTGCTATTATTCTCAATCAGCAGTCATTAGACAAGTTTGAGAAGACGGTAAAGCCCGGTGGGTTTCTCTTATACGACCCTAACGGAATCACCCGTCACCCAGAGCGTAAAGACATTAACATTTACCAAATTGAGGCGACCGACAAGGCGACAGAAATAGGTATTTCCAAACTGTTTAACATGATTGTTTTGGGCGGATTTTTAAAATACAAACCCATCGTACAGGAGGAATTTATCCGCAAGGGATTGGAGAAATCACTACCGCCCCGCCACCACGGACTAATCCCCGACAACGAAAAAGCAATCAAAATAGGCATGGAAATAGTGAAGGCTTATTATACGATTTAACGGAAGTAATTTACCATAAGGAACTCCTAAAAATTACTTCGTCATGTTGGACTTGTTTCAGCATCTCCTTGTTAAAAGTGTTATTTGCAGGGGATTGCGGGGCAGGTTTCTTGATGGCGAGCGTGTGAAAAATAGAATTTTTAGGAGTTCCCTTTATTAACAATTTTTTATTAATATCTTTTTATTTTTTGGAAAAAAGGTATATTTATTTTTTATACTTTTGGAAAAATCTTTATTTAACATAGGTAGAACAATGGATACAAAAAGAACAGAGATAGAAAATTTGATACTAAAAATCAAAACACAGCAAGAAATCATTGCTGCACAAACAAGGGTTTCATCTATAGACATAGACCTTCAATTGGATTATATTCGGGCGATGTATGAACATTATCTTACACTAAAACAGGGACTTACATCGCAAAAAACGGTAGAAGAAAAATTTGAACTTTCAGACTGCGGAACACTTCCGCTTTTCAATAGTTGCACGGAAGAAGACAAAGAAATCCCCTTTGCAGAAAACGAAATGCAAGGGGTAGAAAGCGAAGAAAATTTAGCAGATTTCGGGGATTTTGAAAAAAATGATGCGGAATTTTTCGGGGATTTTGACGAGGAGGAAGAAACTTGGGAAGAAGAAACTTTAACAGAAAGTAGAGAAAGTGAGGACAATTTTGAAGAAATTGAAGAAACAGAAGACGAAGAATTAGGAGATGAAAGTTTAGAAGAAGAGGAGGAAGACGACGACGAGGATAATTTTGACGAAATTGAAGAGGAAGAAGACGAAGATTTAAAAGACGAGTATAAAGTTTCTACAGCATTTCCTACAATGGAAATAGAAATGAATCTGCCCACAAGTTCTGGTATAGATATTGATGCTATCGAATTCGCTACAGATGAAGATGAATACACGCATAATGAGGAAATTACGGAAAAAATTGTAGAAAAAATTGCAATTCCGCATATTGGCACGTCCGAACAACCCAGATACTGGGGCGATGAACTGGATATTGACCCTATTCCCGCCAAACCGACAAGCATCGGCGACAAGTACGCAAGCACTAAACCATCTTTAAATGAAATCGTTTCGGGTTTTAAACCAGACGAAAGCATAGGAATGAAGTTGCAACACGGTTCCGTCTCCGATTTAATGAAATCGATTGATATGAACTTGAAATTTTTATTTGTCAAAAATCTTTTCAAGGGGAACGGAAGCGTTTTTACGGAAGAAATCAATAAAATTAATTCCATTGGGAAATTGCACGAAGCGATAAAATACGTAGAAGAAATCAAAGATAAATACAATTGGGACGACAAAAGCGAGGCATATACCGAATTATATAAATTGGTGCTGAGAAAGTATGCGAGATAGTATATAATGGGCTAACGAAAACAATAAAACACAGAAATAGGAGTTACAAGACGTTACAATATAAAAATATGCGTATAATCAGCGGCGCCCACAAGGGAAAGAAAATTATTGCCCCGAGCAACCTACCTGTTCGACCGACTACCGATTTTGCTAAGGAAAGTCTGTTTAATGTTCTGAACAATTACTTTCATTTTGAAGCAGTTACGGTCTTGGATATTTTTGCGGGAACGGGCAATATCAGTTATGAATTTGCGGCGCGCAGTGCGGAAAAAGTTACGGCGGTTGATATAAATTCAGTCTGTACGGATTTTATTAATAAAACATCGCAATTACTTGCATTCGAAAGACTTACCGCTATAAAAATGGACGCAATATCTTTTCTCGAAAGGTGCAAACAACAATTCAATATCATTTTTGCCGACCCCCCGTTCGATTGGGATAAATATAACCGTATCCCCGAATTGGTTTTTGAGAAAAATCTACTTTTGCCTGACGGATTTTTAGTAATAGAACATACATTAGGGGTTGATTTTCAAACGCATAATAAATTATATCAACAACGGAAATACGGGAAAGTCCATTTTTCTATTTTTGCAGAAAACATCTAAATTTTAACAATATGATAAAATCCATGACAGGCTTCGGAAACAGCATTTGTGTGTATGAAAACGCTTCTATTGCTGTAGAAATTAGGGCGGTAAACTCAAAAATATTCGATATTTTACAAAAAATTCCTACTGTTTTGAAAGAAAAGGAATTGGATATACGAACAATCGCAAGCAAGATGTTGGAACGGGGAAAAATCGAATTGACCATCACCATAGACGATGGGCAGGATGTGTTGGACGTTTCCATAGATAAAAACAAGGTCAAAGCATATTATAAGGAACTGGAAAATATGGCGTTAGAACTTGGCATTCAACTAAATGATTCGAGTAATCTTTTTACAACGGTGATAAAAATGCCCGAAATTTTTACTATTCCTAAAAGCGTTATTTCGCCCCAATTGTGGAAAGAAATTGAACAGGCGATTGTCAATGCCTGCCAACTGTTGGACGCCAGCCGCATAGAAGAGGGAAAATCTATAGAAAAAGATTTTTCGACAAGGATATTATTGATACAAGGCTATTTACAGCAAATAATCCCCTTTGAAAATAGCCGCATTGATGTCCTAAAAAACCGATTACTCAAACAGTTAAATGAATTGTCGCTGCAATACGACGAGAACCGATTTGAACAGGAAATGATTTTTTATATCGAAAAATTAGATATTACCGAAGAAAAAATTCGGCTGCAAACGCATTGTGATTATTTTTTGGAAACGATAAACGACCCCGCATCAAACGGCAAAAAATTATCGTTTATTTCGCAGGAAATTGGTCGGGAAATCAACACGTTAGGCGCCAAAGCCTGCGATGCGGAGATTCAAAAATTGGTCGTGAAAATGAAAGACGAACTCGAAAAGATAAAGGAACAGTTGGCTAATGTTTTGTAAAAAAGGAAGAAAAAAGAAATAGAAATTTTAATAATCAATTATAATCAAATGAAATACGCATTAGTTACGGGCGGTTCGCGGGGAATAGGACGGGCGATAGGGCTGGAATTGTCCAAAATGGGATACGGAATGTTGATAAATTATGTATCCAACCGGTCGGCGGCGGAAGAGACGAAGAAAATGATAGAAAATCAAGGCGGTACGGCAGAATTAATGCCTTTTGATGTTTCTGACAAGGACGCAATTGATGCGGCAATAATTGCGTGGCAAGACACTCATCCTGACGATTTTATTGCGGTTTTGGTCAATAATGCAGGCATCCGTCAAGATACGTTGATGGTTTTTATGCAGGACGAACAATGGGATAAAGTGATGAAAACCAATTTAGACAGTTTTTTCTACGTTACCAGACGGGTGTTGAAAGATATGTTATCCAAGCGTTTCGGCAGGATAATAAACGTGGTGTCGTTGTCGGGATTGAAGGGTTTACCCGGACAGACGAACTATTCTGCGGCAAAGGCGGGCGTTATCGGTGCGACTAAAGCCTTGTCTCAGGAGGTTGCAGCGCGTAAGGTTACGGTAAATGCCGTTGCCCCGGGATTTATTGATACCGATATGACCAAAGATTTAGACGAAACAAATCTAAAAAAAATGATTCCTTTGGGCAGATTTGGAACTTCGGAAGAGGTTGCCGCCTTAGTGGGTTTTTTAGCCTCCGAACAAGCGGGATACATCACGGGAGAGGTGATTTCGATTAATGGAGGGGTGTATTGAACAATGATATATCATTATAATTTGAAATCGTTAGCAAAAAATAACAATGGAAATAATTTATACACAATCTGCATTAAAAGAAAAACGAAACGAACTGAAAGAGAAATCTTCACAGATAGGATTTGTTCCAACAATGGGGGCTTTGCACAAGGGACATCTGCAACTGATAAAACAGGCACGGGAAGAAAACGGCATCGTCGTTTGCAGTATTTTTGTTAATCCAATTCAATTCAATAATCAAACGGATTTAGAGCGTTATCCCCGCAATCCTGAAAATGATATTGAACTGTTAAATCCGTATTGCGATGTTCTGTTTATGCCGTCTGTGCAGGAAATGTACCCAAATCCGCCGAATGAAACCTATCATTTCGGCACGTTGGAAACGGTGATGGAAGGACATTTTCGCCCCGGACATTTTAACGGCGTTGCGGTTGTGGTAAAACGTCTTTTTGATATTGTTCTGCCGGACAATGCCTATTTTGGCAAAAAAGATTTTCAACAATTGACCATCATTCGCAAATTGGCGGCGGATTATAATCTAAAAATAAAAATACAGGCAGTAGATACGGTTCGGGAAGACGACGGATTGGCAATGAGTTCGAGAAATAGTTTGCTTTCCCCGCAGGCAAGAAACGTTGCACCGTTTATTTGGCAGACGTTGCAGCAGGCAAAATCTTTGAAAAAAGAAAAAAGTCCTCCCGAAATAAAAAAGTGGGTAGAAGACCAGTTCAATAAAAATAAATTTTTTACGTTAGAATACGCACAATTGGTAAATGCAGAAACATTGGAAGAGGTAACCCAATACAATCAGGCGGAAAACAGTGTGTTGTGTGTTGCCGTTTGGCTTGACAATGTACGGCTTATCGATAACATAAATATAGTATAACCTCTATGCAGATTGAAATTTTAAAGTCGAAAATACATCGGGTTAGCGTAACGGAGGCAAATGTCAATTACATCGGCAGCATCACCATAGACGAAAACCTGATGGACGCCGCCCGCCTTATTGAGTACGAAAAAGTTCACGTGGTGAACGTTACCAACGGAGAACGGTTGGTAACCTATGTCATTAAGGGGGAGCGCGGCAGTGGAATTATTTGTCTCAACGGTGCGGCGGCACACAAAGCAACCGTCGGTGATATTGTAATCATCTTGTCTTACGCCACAATGACGCCCGAAGAAGCCGAATCATATATTCCTGTTTGTGTTTTTCCGGTAGGGAATCATAACCGTTATAACATCTCCCCCTGACAAACAATCCCCAAAACAAATCATCCTTTTTCGGAGTGCGGAAAGTAATAAAAAGGGCTTTTTTGTGGTTGCGCAAGGTTGCGAAAGTAGGAAAAAAGACTTTTTTATGGTTGCGCAGGGTTGCGAAAGTAGGAAAAAGGGCTTTTTTATGGTTGCGCAGGGTTGCGAAAGTAGGAAAAAGGGCTTTTTCACAGTTTCGCAGGGTTGCGAAAGTACAAAAAAGGTCTTTTTCACACTTTCGCAGGATAATTCCCATCTAAACATAACAAAATCTTAACTCTCTCGTCATCTTTTTGTAACTTGCAGGCAATACCTTTGCAACAAAAAATAATTTTTAAAGAAGAAATGCGAAAAGTATTGAAAATCTTTTTATTATCATTGACGAGTATGTGGTTGTCGTTGTCGGCGAATGGACAGACAAGAACAATCAAAGGGACAGTGCAAGATGCAAAAACAAAAGAACCCATTCCGTATGCGACCGTGTTCGTAAAAGAACTCGCAACAGGAGCGGCAAGCGATTTGGACGGAAATTTTATTATCCAAGACGTAAAAATACCCAAATGTGTGCTGATGATTTCGTGTCTGTCGTACAAAACGGTGGAGATAAATCACAGTCTTGGCGACACCAACAAATTAACGATTTTGTTGGAAAGTACAGACGTTCAACTTGAAGGAATAACAGTGAAAGGTCGGAAAGAAAGCAACACAGAGGCGTCGATGATAAGTACGCAAAAGGCGCTTCCGCAGGTAACAAGCGGTATATCGGCGGCGCAAATTTCCAAAAGTCCAGACAGGGTAGCCTCCGAAGTGGTGAAGCGGATTTCGGGCGTAAGCGTGATTGACGACCGCTATATTATCGTGCGCGGATTGTCGCAACGCTACAACAATGCGTGGATTAACGGACTGGCAGTGCCGAGTACAGAAATCGATAGCCGTGCCTTTCCGCTTGACTTGTTGCCGAGTAGTCAAATTGATAATTTGTTGATTTATAAGTCGCCGTCGCCGGAAATTCCCAGCGACTTTTCGGGCGGATTTATACACATCACCTCCAAAAGTATTCCCGACGAAAACCGCATAGAAATAGGCTATACAACGGGGTTTAATGTCAAAACGCAGTTCAATACGTTCCGCTACAATGCGGGAAGCAGTACCGATTTTATTGGCTTTGGTGCGGGGAAACGGTCTTTGGCAAGCGATTTTCCCGCCTACTTAGACGTAAATAAAACAACGCCCGACGAACTTACATCGCTTACAAAAAACGCTTTCAACAACGATTGGAGCATAAAAAACCGTATCCCTGTCCCCGACCAGCGCCTTTCGTTTATGATTGCCCGCCGTATTGAAAAAGAAAACAGGAAAGTTATCGGAAACGTTACGGCATTGACTTACAGCAACACATTCAAACACATTCAAAATATGAAAAACTCTCGCTACGGCATCTATTCTGCCACCTCAGATATGCCCATTTGCCTTGATGATTACATTGATAACCAATATGCCAACGATGTTCGGCTGGGGTTGTTGCACAATTGGGCGTTTGTGTTGTCGTCTTCCAACCGCATTGAATTTAAAAATTTGTTGAACAATTTAAGTCGAAACCGCCTCACAGAACGCACAGGAATCAAGGATATGAGTAGTATGTATTACCGCGAACATACCGAGTTTCAATACACTTCCCGCCTGACTTACAGCGGACAGGTGTCTGGGACACACGATTTTTCGACCAACAAAACCCTCACTTGGGACGTAGGCTATTCCTTTGCCGATAGAAACGAACCCGACAGACGGATTGTTGCCAAATCAACAGGCATTACCTCGCCCGAAGATATTCCATCGGTTACGGCTACAGGCACCGACAATATTAGCCGTTATTTTCAACACTTGGCAGACCATACATTCTCGGCGGCGGTGAACTACAAACACACTTTTCGTATCGGACAAAATTTCAAACCTACACTGAAAGCAGGCGCTTACGGCGAATATCGTATGCGGGAGTTTAAAAATCGGCTATTTGAGTACGATTACAGCCGACTTCCATACGAAGAAAGACGTGTTTACATAATACTCCCCTTCGTGCAAATGATGGACGAACAATATTTTGGGGCAGATAAAGTCTATATTGAAGAAACAAGTAAAAAAACAAATAATTATTCGGCAAGAGTGGGGCATGCCGCCGCTTATGTTGCGTTTGAAATCCCGATAAATAAATTCTCGATGTATGCAGGCGTGCGTCTTGAAAATCAAAATACACGTCTAACCCGCGACCGTTCTATGTTGCCCAATAAAATGCAAATAGAACATAGGGATACCAACGAATTAAACGTATTGCCGTCTGCTAATCTCACGTACAGGTTTTCAAAAAAGCATCAGTTGCGGGGTGCTTATGGAATGTCTGTCAATCGTCCCGAATTGCGTGAAATTTCGCCGTCTGTTTACTACGATTTTGATTTATTTAACGAAGTGGGCGGAAACGAAAACCTCAAAACAGCCATTATACACAATGCCGATTTGCGTTACGAATTTTACCCCAGTCACGGCGAGATTATCAGTGTAGGCGTGTTTTACAAACATTTTAAAAACCCGATTGAGTGGACGTTTATCGATATGGGCGGTTCGTTGCGTTACCTGTTTGAAAATGCAGACAAAGCCGATAACTACGGAATAGAAATAGAAATGCGGAAAAGTTTGGATTTTATTAAATTACCTTCTTTTACGCTTCTTGTCAATGCCGCTTTTATCAAAAGCAATGTGCGTTTCAACCCTGGTGAGGTACTGTTAGAACCCGACCGACCCATGCAAGGACAATCACCTTATATTGTTAATGCAGGACTGTTTTACCGCTCCAAAAAGGGCGGCTGGGACGTTTCGCTACTCTACAACCGCATCGGCAAACGGATTGTCGGACTGGGAAAATCAAACAACCCCAACGGAGACATCAACAGTATGATTCCCGATTCCTACGAAATGCCCCGCAATGTGCTTGATTTTACCATCAGCAAAAGTTTTGGAAAACACGTCGAACTTCGCTTTTCAGTTAAGGACATTCTTTCTGAAGACATTGTTTTCAAGCAGTTCCCCAAGTTTGAAAAAGACGGCACAACCCACCAACGTGAACAAACAACCCGGAAATATAACCCGGGGCAAACACTCTCGCTGGGGGTGAGTGTGGGGATGTGAACAGGACGGATATTTTAGTGAATAAGAAAAAAATGTACCTTTGCACTTTCAAACTTATTGAATAAGTCAACAAAGGTAAATAAATGTCAAAAATAAAAAGCGATTTAAGTAATTTGCAGGATTTGTTTCCTGAAACGTTTACGGAAGAACAAAAATCTACCTGTAAGACGTTATTTTATAAGAAATTGTCTTTGTATGCCCATACCTTGTACGGCGGCAAAATGCAGACGGTTCCCAAAGTTCCGATGAACGGATTTAATTGGCTGAATGTGTGGTACACGCCCGGCGTGTCTGCAGTTTCGACGGCGGTACGGGACGATAATAATCTGTCGTATTTGTTGAGTAACCGCAGCAATTTGGTGGCAGTGTTAAGCGACAGCACCCGTGTACTTGGAGACGGCGACTGTACTCCCTCCGGCGGACTGGGCGTAATGGAAGGCAAAGCGTTCTTAAT
>Ga0099364_10013540_pt1 | contig 10932 bp, 9 predicted proteins | sample TergutTh196P3_FD_73070 | JGI IMG/M metagenome (GOLD analysis project Ga0099364, IMG submission 73070) | Microcerotermes parvus P3 segment gut microbial communities from Pointe-Noire, Republic of the Congo - Th196 P3 | ecosystem: Host-associated > Arthropoda: Insects > Digestive system > Gut ... | reverse complement strand
AAAAAAAAAAAAAACGCGTAAGGACGTGGGTTGAGGGGGGGGGGGGGGGGCGATCTATGTAAGAATCGCGGTTTCACTCTTGTCGAACTTCTTGTCGTGATAGCGATCATCGGTGTTTTGATCGCGCTCTTGCTTCCGGCTATCCAAGCCGCTCGAGAAGCCGCAAGGCGAATGTCTTGCACAAACAACCTGAAGCAAATCGGTATTGCCGTTCACAATTTCCACGATTCCATGTTCGGACTGCCACCGGGGTCGATCGGCAGCAGCAATAACCAAGGAGCTCATTCTCTTTGTTTGTGGCCGATTCTCTACCCGTATATCGAGCAGCAGAATCTTTACGCTTACATTCAGGCCCGTGGATTCGGCGGCAATTCCACTGGACGGTACTGGGGACCGGCATGGTGGACAACCGATTCGACATTGAGCACGGCAGCGATGAACGATGAAATCCGCAAGCAATTCGGGTCTGTCGCGACGTATCAATGCCCCTCCCGTCGCGGCGGCGGGCCGTGGATCACACCGTTTCCGCCTGGCACTCACGCGGATGGGAGTTATAGTGCAGGAACCACCAGTGTTCCCAATTACGGGCCACGCGGGTGCTACGCCTTTGTGTTAAGTCTTCAATACGTTCCCGGCTCCGACTGGGCATTTGGCACCCAAGCAATTAATACAGCGGCTTGGGCAAATACTGGGGCGGGTGCAGGACAGCGCTGTTCTACCATGCAACAATTCGGACCGTTCCGGGCTGCCACCTACGGATCGGACATGAACATGGAAACGTGGAAGCCGCGTGACACGATGGCATGGTGGGCAGACGGAACGAGCAATCAGATTCTTGTCGGTGAAAAGCATTTGCCGCCTTCCGTGTTTGAGAAATGCGAACCGGCCCCTGCGAGTAACGCCAAGGAATACAAAGATTGCAGTTATCTCGCCGCAGGAACAACGGTGATGTTAGCCGCCGCTCACTACGTGCGTATAAGTTCAAATGCCGCCAACACCGGAAACATGGATACCGGTGGAACGACGCTGGCCTTTCCGACCGACGAAACAGATGTAGGCTATTTCAGTGATCGACTCGTCAAGTTCGGCAGTGCGCATCCGAATGTGGTCAATTTTCTGATCGGCGACGGCGCGGTTCGCCCGTTCCCATTGACGACACCTCAAAAAGTGCTCAATTCCTTGGCGACCGTCAACGACGGGAACAGCGTGGAACTACCGTCGCCGTGATTGTTTTTCAAGCTTTGGACCGAAATGACGGAGCAACGGAAAATCCAAACCCATTTTTAATCCGCTCTAGGTAAAGCACCAGGGCCGCTCCCTCTTGAGATCGGAGTTGAGGATGTTCATGCAGATGTTCACATCGTCAACGACTTGAAAGTCGTACATTCCAACACAGAGGAAGTCGGCCCCGGCTTCGAACGCATAGCGGAAACCGTCCTTGGGATGAATTGCTCCGGCGGCCAAAGTCTTGAAGCCGATCCAAGGCTGTTTCAGCGTTTTCATCAAGGCAATCGTTTCGTCCGGTTGCCGATCATAGACGTTGTCCCGCTCCGGCTTGTCGGCATGGCGCGACCAGTAGTTGCCGTGGTGGATCGTTTTCATCCAGAAGTCCGGCTCAATGCCTTTTTCGACGCAGCCCTTAATCGTTTCAATTCGATGTGCGCCGAGACCGACGGGAATTTCATCCTTGTTGAAACGCTCGATGAACCTGACGATTTCGTCGAACTTGCCTTCACGGACCAAACGGTCGTTGGCCTCGCCCTGGATGTAAACGGCAGCGGCCCCCTTGTCGGCACAGTGTAATGCCCCGTCCAGTGTCGAACAGTCGGCGATGTAGTGCATCGCTCCGTCCGCTTTTTCCCAATAGTCCGTCATAATGCCGATGTGCGAATGATGTCCGAGGTAGGCGTTAATGCCGCAGGCTTCGCCCATCTTGAAGGTCGCAATGATCTTGTCTCGGGTATGATACGCCTTGACAAGTTCCGAGACGTACATCAGGTCCCGGGCGTGCGCCCAACCGCCGATCAGGTTGCCGCCCATGATGATCCGGCTGAATTTCACACCCTTGATCGTTGCCGTCGTCATTTTTTCCTTGAGATCGGCGAACTTGGCCCAATTGGTGTGCGTCCGCGAAGCGCCGGACAGGGAATCGACCTCCGGATCTTTAACGCCTTCAGGATTTTGGACAAGTTGCTCGGCGAGGAGTCGGTCTTCGTGACTGAGAAACGCTGTTCCTGCCGCAACAGCCGCTCCACCGGTCAGGAATTTGCCCAGCAGTTTACGTCGGTCGGGATTCGTCGGTTCGCCGGATTGCGCCACCGGAATGTCGTGTCGTTCGGACATGGGAGTACTCCTGAAAAGCGGGATGCGGTAAAAAGTTATTCTAATTATACCATTCTTATTCCCCGGTGACAACGAAAAAAACGCTTTTGCGCACGAGGATTGCAAAGTCCCCGACGAGGTAGATTGCCGACCGCCGGGCGGCAACGTCGACGATAGCCGACTGTTACAACGGTTCGGTAAAACAAGGCCTTGTGGGGGACCAGTGCGGAGTACCGCACGCAGCCGCCCGGCGGTCGGCTGCCTGCCTTTCGCACGTTGCAATCCTCCTGAACCAACGCCTTGCGGGAGAGGTGCTCTTCACTACAATGATAGTATCGAAATTCGGGCAAGGGCGCCTCCAACCACGGGAGAAAATTCCATGAAAAAAACGTTCGCTTTTCTATGCCTGTTCCTGTTTTTTAGTCTGAGCGTCTTCGGCCAATCGCAGCCGGACAAGGTTGCGAAGGTCGCCGCCGGGCAACTCAAGGAAGCGCGAGCTTCGTGGTGGGGATTCGACGCCAACGATTCGACGAAATCGCTGCAAGCGGCGATCCATTCGAAGGTCCCCAAATTAATCGTCGACACGATGCCGACGCCGTGGATCACCGAGCCGTTGCAACTTGTCAGCGACCAGGAAATCGTCTTCGAAAAAGGCTGTGTCGTTCAAGCGAAGCGTGGTGCTTTCAAAGACAAGTACGACTCACTCTTCAACATTATCTTGCAGAAAAACGTTTCGCTCATCGGGCAGGAAGGGGCCACGTTGCGAATGTGGATCGCCGACTACCATACCGATGCTTATGAAAAGGCGGAATGGCGGCACGGAATCAACGTGAAAAGTTCGGAAAACGTCACGATCCAAGGATTGACGATTGCTGACAGCGGCGGCGACGGCATCTATCTCGGTGTCGCCCAACGAGGCGTTCCCTGCAAGAATGTTCGAATTCATAACGTTGTTTGCGACAACAATAATCGTCAGGGAATCAGCGTGATCAGTGCCGAGAATCTTTTGATCGAAGACACGGTTATGAAAAATACGGCAGGAACCGCACCGAGAGCGGGAATCGACTTCGAACCGAATCATCCCAGTGAAGTCCTCATCAACTGCGTGATGAAAAACTGCGTAACGGAAAACAACGTCGGAGGCGGATACATCCTTCATCTTCTGAACTTCAACCGCTCAACAACACCGATTTCCCTTCGATTCGAAAACTGCGTTTCCAAAAACGACAAGGGGAGCGGCTTCAATTTTAATTTCTCCAATGGTTCCGGCGCTGCCGTCGGCGGTTCCATCGACGTCGTCAACTGCCGATTCGAACGTTCCGGGCAGAGTGGTCTCTCCATTCGGGGAAAGCAAGTTGACGGTAATTCGTTATCGTTCGAAAATGTTGTTGTCGATGAGTGCGGAGAAAAACCGGAAGTTTTACCGATCGCAATCAGTTCTCGAAATGCCGACCAATTACCGCTCGGAAATATTCAGTTCCGGTCCGTGCGCGTGATTGATTCGAAGGACCGTCCCTTCTTTGGATACAAGGACTTTACCCGCCTCAACCTGCCTCTGGAAGCGGTGACCGGAGAGATCGTTCTGGAACGGAACGGACAAACGACGACGCACCGAATCGACGATGCTTGGATTGACAAGAACTTTCCCCGGCGGATTTTCAAACAGATACCCGCGGTTGATCCGACCAATCTGAAACTAGTTCCACTTCAAGCGGCAACAACAGACGTTGACCGGACGGTTACACCGCTGCGTTCTCGGAACGGCGGTGAATTTTGGTTTTACGCCGAAAAGGGATCACCGCTACGGTTCACGGTCCGACAAGGCCAAGTATCAGCGAGATTCCCCGGCAAGGAGGAATCCGTCAAATTCGTCGCGCCGTCCGGCAAGCGTGTTGCACTCCCCAAATTGAAATTAAACGAGGATACCGATTATCTCGTCAAAGCAGCTCCGGAAACCGGTGTTTACCGCTTCCAAGCTGATGTCGGCAGAAACTGGGTGGCTCTGAAAAAGACCAATTGTCCGGTTGTCTTGGCGGCGATTCCCCGAGAAGCCCACTTGTTTACAACACGGGGAGAGTTCTATTTTTATGTTCCGGAAGGAACCAAGGAATTCGGTCTCCGTTTTTGTGGTGAAGGCAGCGAGCGGGTCAAAGCGACTGTTTTCGATCCTTCCGGCGCCCAAGTTTGGATGCAGGACAATATCGAGGAAATGACCGCGTTCGATGCGACGATTTCCGGTGTGTGGAAAATCAAGTTGGATCGACCAGCCATCGGAACGTTTGAAGACTTCTTTGTTACAATCCTCGGCATTCCGCCGCTACTTGGCTTTGCACCGGAACTCCTGCTCAAATAGTTCCCAAGAGCCGGGGATGAAGGCGGTCTTCCGTCGTAATCCCCGGATGAAATGCCATGCGAATTATGATTCTCGGCGGCGGCACCCTCGGCGGTGCGATTGCAAAGATTCTTTGCGACGAGCGACACGACGTAACGATCATCGAAAGAGACCCGGACGTTGCCAAACGGCTCGACGATGGCTTGGATGCCTCGGTCGTCATCGGCTCAGCGACTCATGCCGGCATGCTTTTCTCGGCAGACGTGACCTCGGCGGAGATCTGCCTCGCCGTAACCGGTAGTGACGAGGCTAATCTGGTCGGAGCGAGCCTCGCCAAAGCGATGGGGGTCAGACGGTCGGTGGCCCATGTCTTTGCTCCGTCCTTGCGGGATACCAACACGTTCGAATATCGAAAGCATTTCGGCATCGACCGTCTGATTAGCCTCAAATCGCTCACGGCGGCGGAAATTGCCGCTGAAATCCGGGAAACCGACGACTGGAAAATCGAACATTTCGCCGGTGGAGAAATCGAGCTACAGGAGGTCACGATTTTCAAGGACCCGCCGCCGGAGCTTCGCAAGCCGTTGTCCGAACTCCGTTTTCCGTCGGAAGTTCGTGTTGCGACCATCCGTCGTGGCGCCGACACACACATTGCGACCGCTTCCGATTGCATCATGGCCGGAGACCGCGTGTCACTCATCGGTGTTCGGGAGGAAATCGAAAGGGTCAAGAAAAAGTTCCAGGCCGGTTCCGCAAAGAAACAGCGGGTTTTAATCGGCGGCGGCGGCGACACCGGATTCCAATTGGCTCGGCTCCTTGAAACCCGCGGTTATTCCGTAACCGTTATGGAGGTCAATCGAACCCGGTGTGATTTTCTGTCGAGCCGGTTGTTACGGTCAACAGTCGTCCACGGCGATGTGACGAACCGGAACGATGTTTACGACGAGCAGGCCGAAGGCTTGGATACGTTCGTCGCCTGTACAGGCAACGGCGCGGCCAATATTATTGCGGCCCTTGAGGTCAAAACGTACCATCCGGGGATTCAGACGATGATTTCCACCGACCGGTCAAACTACCGTGACCTTGCGCTGCGGGTCGGCATCGACAAGGCTTTTGTTCCGCCCGTCGTTATGGCCCGGCAGATTCTGGGCTTTTTGAACGCCGGAGCGGTGGTTTTCCGCAACACGCAACTTTTCCCCCGTGCCGCTGACGTATTGGAACTTTGTGTTCCCGATGGTGCGGCGATCACTCGCAGCAAACTCCGTAACGTATCGCTGCCGCCGCGTTGCTTGTTCGGAGCCGTGGTCCGCGACGGCTTTGTGCAGGTTCCGAACGCCGACTTCCAATTCCGCCCCGGCGATGATCTCGTCGCCTTTGTACCGCCGGATCGACTCAACGAACTTCTTAAGTTGTTTTAGTCGGCACGGTCTTTTTCGAATTCGAGAATGTTTCCCTGGTCGTTCCACCAGACACGCGAAACGAATCCTTTGATAAGAAGGACGCCGCGTCCGGAAACATTAAAAATATGTTCCGCATCGGTCGGATCCGGAACGGCGTTCGGATCGAAGCCGTCGCCTTCGTCTTCGATTCGGAACTTGGCCAAGGCGTTCGTCAGTCGGCAGGAAAAATGAACATCCTTGTTCGGGTCGGAATGGTTACCGTGTTGAACGGCGTTGACCAACGCCTCTTCGAGAGCCAAGTTGATGGCAAACTGCTCCTTTGACGACCATTCGGAACTCTTGAGCTCAGCCATAACGGCATCAATGAGAGAATGGGCCGTTTCCATGCTACTGGAAAACGAACAATCGTGCGACCAACTCCACTCGACAGTAGACATGGTTCTCTCCTCGACCATTTGGCGTGGAAAAACGGAACGCCGGTCTCAATCCGCGTCTATTTGTCAGTGACCGTCGTGAAGGATCGGACGCCGTCGTCTTCGTTTTTCTTGATTGTGAAGATCGTGTCCAATCGCGTGATACGGAACGCTTCCATGATATTATCGTCAATACCACAAAGCAGGAGTACCGCGCCGCAGTCTTTGACCTTTTTGTTCAGCGTGATTAAGGCACGCAAGGCCGAACTAGACATGAAAAGCACTCGTTCGAAACTGACCAAGAGCTTGCGACAAGACTTATCGTCGAGAAGGGCTAAAAGCTGGTCACCCCATTCCTGAATCACAAGATCGTCGTTGAGCTTCATGTCTTTGCACACGGCGATTGTAATGTCGGCGACTTTTTTTACTTCGATTCTCTGTTGGGCCGTCATGTTTGCGTTATCTCCTAAAACGGGGGCAAGGGGGCGGAAAACACCAAGCACTATCCCTTTCTTACCGCATCCCCGTGAACATTGCAACCCCCCCTGTCGTCCGTCTTCAAGTTTTTCGTTGGGGGCCCGAGTTTTGCGGCGGCTCTCTGATTCCGGTTTCCAGGCCAACACTCCGCCGGATGTAATCGCCGATTGGACGCATAGGATATGAGGCCATTGTCATAAAGGTTATGCAACCGGCGAGACGTTCACGTCCGACGGTGCTGCCGCGTTTGCTGATTTGGGAAAACGTGTTCATGGGTAACAGATATTACTATTGTCGTGACTTTGTGCCTTGTCTCCGGTTTCCTGGCAGAGGACACTTTTAACGTCTGTTGGCAGAAATCGGCAGACATTCGGTAAGAATTCCAGCGTTCCGACGAAGACGGCGCCGCGGAGCCGAAAGCGTTGATCGTCGAGTCGTTCGAAGGTTCCGGCGTCGATACGACGAACGGTGCCGCGTCCATCGGAGACATCACCCTCGTAATCGAGATAGTGCTTCCGATGGTCGGGCAATCGTTTCGCCGGACATTGGAACTCCCCAAGCGGCAACGGACGCGGCGGCAACGACCACGTTGCCAGCGTCTTGTCCGACTCCGTAACGGATTCAAACATCAAGTCCCAATGAACATCGGGATCATCGTGTTCCAAAACGACGAATCGCGGCGGGAGAGGAAGGAAAGCGTCCACGTTCTATTTTGGTTCGTCTTCCTGGAAATACGGTTCCCGGGTCGGAGCGGGTTTCGCCTTGGTGTCATCGGGAATTTCGCGGACCCAGATATTGCGGAACTTCACCGGGTCGCCGTGGTCCTGCAAGCGGATCGGAAGCAGCGGCGCGTGAGCCTCATAGAACGGCGCCTGGTGCCAGAATCCGGTGCCCTCAATCTCGTGATGATTCAAAACAAGGATGCCGTTTTGGAAGACCGTTACATAACCGGGACGAATAACCTCGACGACTTTACCGTCTTCGATTTTCAATTCCGGACGATTGAAAACGATGTCGTACGTCTGCCATTCGCCGGGCCTGCGGCAAACGTTGACCAGCGGCGGGCGTTGTTTATAAAACGAAGCACACTGGCCGTCGAAATACGTAACATTTTCATGCGAATCGAGAATCTGAACTTCGTAGGGACCGAAGAAGACGCCGCTGTTGCCTCGCGCCTGACCGGTCCGCTTGGGATCAACCTCCGTCGGCGTCGCAAATTCGAGGTGAAGCTGGACGCTTCCGAACCTTTGTTTGGTACTCATTGTTCCGCCCTTCGGTTTGACCGTCATCACGCCGTCGGCGACATCCCAGAGCGGTTTTTCCCAGGCGCCCAGGTTTTTGCCGTCGAACAGAATGATTGCATCGGACGGCGCGTCGCCCGGTTTTTCGCCCGGCGTGACGATCGGCGGTGCCAGCCAAGGAATGCCACTCCGCCAATCTTTCGCGGAAAGAATCGTAAAGGAGCCTAACACGACGATGCCCAACAAAGCAAGGGGGATTTTTCGTTTCATGGTGGAATTCGTGGTTGGGATGTGAGACGCGAAGCTCGGCAAGCGAAGATGAACCTCTGAATCCCGAACAACGACCCTTGGCATTATGCCACGGCGTCGACCGGTTTTCAATCGGGCGTAAAGAAGTCCAACGGCTCGTCAGGATGGTCGCGGTTCAATCGGATGGCGGTTCGTCCGTTGAGCAGATCGTCGAGCATCTCTCCGACGAACACGGCGCGCCAGCCGTAACGCAAGCGTGGTTTGGTGTTTTCCGGCAGCGTTCCGGATTCGGCGGCGATCAGTTCCCGAACGTCGCCGGGCCCACCGACGAGGGGCGGCGAAATTCGATGGCGTTTGCACACCGAACAGAGTGCCGCATACAGAAATTGCGACATGACGGTGTACTGAGGGAACGACGTCCACTTTGCCGGGCTCGGCAGTTCGTCGGTCGGCAAATTCAACGCCCGATGAATAGCGGCGACGATTTCCGGCAAAATCCGATGAAGATCGCTTCGCTGCATTCCCCGAACGGAAGCGATACGCTCCGGGTCGTCGGTTCCGCGACGAGCCAGTTCGACGAGGAGGTCGTCTCGCAGAACGTATCCCGCCGGATGGTTGCTTTTTTGGGCCAAACGGTCCCTCCAAAACCACAGTTCGCGGAGGATCGCCAATTCCCGAGGCTTCAGATTGGAACTTTTGGGCAGATTCCGCCAGCGGGGATGTTCAAAATCGTTGCGGTGTCGAGTTTTGACCTCCTCGATTTCTTCTTCGTACCAAGCGAGTCGTCCGGCGCTTTCAAGTCGGGATTTAAGTTTCCGGGACATTTCGCCCAGATAACGGACGTCGTCGAGAGCATAATCGATCTGCCGGGGCGTCAGTGGCCGCTTGTTCCATTGGGTTCGCGTTTCCGCTTTCCGGAGTTCGACTTTCAGAAGCTTTTCGAGTAGCGTTCGGAACCCGGCGGGATAGTCGATGCCGATGAACCCTGCCGCGAGTTGGACATCGAAAAGCCGTGGCGGCATTTGGCCGATGCTGCGGAAACAGAATTCCAGTTCACTCCGGCAAGAGTGAACGACGACCTCGCGGCGGCCATCACAGAGAATATCCCAAAACGGCTCAAGACTGCCGACGGAGATCGGATCAATCAACGCCAAAACGCCGTCCGCCGCGAGCTGAACGAGACAGAGTTGTGGTCGATAGCGTCCTTCCGAAATAAACTCGGTATCGAAAGCGATGACCGGCGCAGCGTCGAGCCTTCGGAGAAGCTCCGAAAGGGCCGTCGCAGTCTCAATCAGCAGGTGCGCCATCCAAAGTGTGGAGTGTAGAGAAGGAAGAGGGGAGGACAAAACGGTTCTTACCGTAACGTCAAAGGCCCGAACGAGCGGTCGTTCGGGCCTTGAAGTTGGTCTTTCGACCGTTGGCAATGAACAATTAGTAGATAAACTGGAATCCGACTACACCGCGGTGTTCCGCCCAGCGGTTGGCGACCGAGGCGTCGTAATCGCCGAGCAGAGACAGCGTCTTCGACTGGTTCAGGAACACGCGGCAACCGACTCCCGCGTCGAAGTAGGACTTACCAACCGCGACGCTTCGGATCGTCTGAGCCGGAGCATAGGCACTGACGAATTGAGCCGTGGTTTCCGCGTAATCATGTCCGCCGAGCAAAGCGCTGTACCCGAGGCGTCCGCTGAAGATCGTCCGCTGGAGCGTACAGGTTTCGAGGGCCATGGCAAGTCGTGCCCGAGTCCGGCTGATCGACGACCGATCGAAGCTCATGGCTACGCTGTCGCCGACTTCCGTGAAAGCATAACGGTAAGCGTGTTCGGAGTCGAGACCAAGGGTCGGACGCAACACCGCGAACCCGAGGAACAGCGGTCGTGCGACTTCAAGACTGAAGTTGAACGAGTCGCCGTTGAAGGTTGCGTGACCGGTCTGCGTTGTCAAGCCGATGGGGCGAAGGTCGACCGTTCGGCTTGACTTGTAATTCTGATGTCCAAAACCGATGTATCCCTTGACCTCAATGTAGTATCCGACCATGGCTCCGCCGTAGAGTCCGACTTGGAAGTCGGACCCCTCGACGATGTCCCTTTCTTGGTGGAGCGAGGGTGACGAGTATCCGAGCATCAGGCCGACGGAGGCGTTTTGTGCAACCCGCTTGTCCCAACCGAGCTGATAACCGCCGCGTTCGATGTTGAATCCGCGTGCATTGCCGTCGGACCGGGCAACAACACCCTGATAGGTGGGCGTGAACCAGAGGTTCCGCATGTTGGCGATCATCTGACCTCGCTGGACACGTTGTTGCGGTGTCTGGACATACACCATCTGACTGTCGAGGTTCAATCGGTCGAACGGTCGCTTCCATGGGCTGTCAAGGCCCATAAAGGTCGCGTTGGCAATCGCATCACCCGATAGCTGGTCGTAAACTCCGCGGATCGTTTCGGCGGCGGCGGCTCGCTCAGCGTCCGAATGGAGATCGCTACCGGTCGCCCCCAGTCGTT
>Ga0099364_10013539_pt1 | contig 10934 bp, 12 predicted proteins | sample TergutTh196P3_FD_73070 | JGI IMG/M metagenome (GOLD analysis project Ga0099364, IMG submission 73070) | Microcerotermes parvus P3 segment gut microbial communities from Pointe-Noire, Republic of the Congo - Th196 P3 | ecosystem: Host-associated > Arthropoda: Insects > Digestive system > Gut ... | reverse complement strand
GAAGCTATCAATGATCTTGAAAAATTCATAAACACCGAGGACGATTTGGATGCGCTCATCCGCGCCGCCTTGATTCACTACCAGTTTGAAACTATCCACCCATTCCTTGACGGTAACGGACGCATCGGGCGGCTCTTGATTACATTGTTCTTAATGGAAAAAGGCGTATTATCCGCACCCGCGCTGTATATTTCCTATTTCTTGAAAAAGAACCGATTGGAATATTACGACCGCATGACAGATGTGCGAAATAAAGGCAGCTACGAGCAATGGGTCAAGTTCATTTTACAGGCGATTTCGGAGTCTGCGGAGGACGCGGTTGACAAAATCCAAAAACTGTCTGCGTTACATACCCAAAACGCAAAAGCAGTAGCCGGAATGGGCAGAGCCGCGAAAACCGCCGCGCTCCTGCTGGAGTATCTCGAATCTAATCCAATTATTGAAACTAAAAAGACCTCCATCGCGCTGGGGCTTGCTTTCAGCACGGTATCCGCTTCCATAACGCGGCTTGTCAAAGCCGGGATTTTAATTCAAAGCGCAGGCAATCAGCGGCACCGCATATTCAGTTATGAAGCATATCTCGCGCTACTCCGGGAAGGAACTTGATTTACCAAATATAATCGTCGATGAATTGCTTATGGAACTTTATTGATTTACATCCCATCGCCCATTTTTCTTCGCACCTTTGCGTTCTACTAATCCCTTTTCCCTCAATCGCGTAATAGCCTCTTGTACACCCCGCCGTGTCTTACCAATCGCTGCGGCAATTTCATTTTGCGTGGCATAGGGGTGATTGCTTAAGTATTCTAAAATCGTTTTCTCAGATAAAGCACAATTGTTATAGTCTTCATTGTGCTTTATCTGTGCTTTATTATGTGCTTTATCTGTGCCAACTTCATACGAATAGCCATCATTCAGAGGAACAATTATACGAAAAATATCGCCGTCAACTAATTCCGGGGGGGTGCCGGAATAACGCGGGACATAATGGTGGAGTCTTCTTACACCTGAGCCGAGTTCGTCAGCCAGTCCGATATTGCGAAAGAAATTTGCGATAATCGGGTTTTTTGAGTTTGGTCTGTAATTATCCGGATTAATCGTTTGGCCATCGACGGCGCGGTTTGCGTTTTCGGTGTACATCCTATCCTTTTCTATGACAAATTTAGAATAAAACGTGCTTGTGAACTCGCGGTGAATTAATGTATTCGCAAGCATTTCACGGGCTATTATACTACGCAAACTAATGTTTCTATCGCCTTCAAGATAGAATTTATCCAGCAAGTGCTTTTCGGCAAACCCCAATAGCATATCGTAGCTTTCGATCAGGTTTTTTTGCACAATCAAACGATCGTCATAACGGTCAAGGTTTACTTTGCGCATAAGTGCATCAGTACGGTAAGCGGGTGCAACCGAGCGTATAACATCATCAGACCCCAGAAGCATGACCGCCGCAAGATTATATCCTTTCTTTCCCGTTTCTTTATCTTCATCATATAATTTCGCACTCATTATGATTTCTTTGTCGGTTAATTTATTCCACGGATGATCATTATGACGGTTTTTCGCCATTTGGAGCAAGCGCGGCATCATATCTAATTTCAATTCATCATCCCGCACATACGGATAGACCTGTTGCTCCGTAAATATTTTTTGCTTGCGGATATACAAGGCGGCGATTTGACTTGTTGCCGTCACTTTGATATCCGCATCATTGTTGCGGTCGTAAATACTCTTTTTATAACTATGCACTTCCGAGCTTACAGGGACATGGATGTGTATTATTGTTTTACCTTCGTATTGTAATATTTCCGGCGTTAGGTAAAATGTAGGTGAAATAATGTCGGGATTACTCATCATGGTGATAAAGTTTTTGACGATGTCCGGTGCGGACTTTTTGGAAACGCCATCGCGAACCTCGCCGTTATCCTCAACACCGAGAAAAATATCGCCGCCGTAACGGTTTAGAAATGAGCATACAGTTTCATAGGTATCCGACTCAATGCCGTTGCTGCAACGTTTAAACTCCACTGCCACAGTTTCGCCGACAGCGAATGTATTTTTGAGTTTTATGTTATCCATCGTTCTTCCGCCGCTCCTCTATGCAAGCCGTAGCATATAGATTTCTCATAGTATAGCATAGTCAGGAGCTAAATAAAAGCAATTCAACTAATTTACGTCTTCTGAATTGTTGGATAATAGATATTCAAGTTTCTTATTGTACATTATATCCTCTCAATATTTGTTTTCACCTAAAATCAGCAAGTAGATTTCTTTATCAGCCGCCCAAAACGCAGAAAACTCCGCTGCAAACCATATGCTTCATCATGATTTGAGGTTAATAAAAACAACCCTGCTTGATATGAGTTAATCCTTCCAAAACTTTCTCCGTCTCGCTTGCGGTTATGCTTTCGGCGGTAGTCCTGTTTATATACCTATCTATTTCGTCGATAGCATTCGACCGACCTTTTTTAGCTTTTACCTCAAGAACATCTAAATAAAAATCTACATATTCTGCACAGTTCTTCGCCAGTTCCTCTTGTGTTAACGGATGCCGACGATTAATTTCATCATCGATTTTCCCGGACAACGCGCGCATTCGCTGCTCGAGCGTGTTTAGTGAGGACGCAAGTAATTTACGGTATTCGCATATTACGGCACACTTTATCAAATAATTATTCACCCGTTCATAGGCGCGGGCATTATCACTTTTTAGCAACTCAGAAACATATGCTTTGATACTCGGGTGAGCTTCAAGAAAGTCATCCAGTTTTTGCTTAACGTCAATAACAACATTCTCATAAACAAACTTATCATTACGGATATGCTCATCAATACCCGGGTTATTGATAACGCTGATAAAGTCCGTGTTTCTCAAGAGATTATGCAGCGCAGCCAGATTTACATCATCGCTTGGCCTGAACATAGCTTGTTCATGATAATTTTCATACATGCAGTAGTTTATATCGCCAATTATCCTTTTGCCCTGCTTATCCCTTTTGATGTGTATTTCATTCCCGACAGGCACAATAACTGCGCCGGAGTTCAGCGCCATCTTTATTACACCGGGGTACAACTTCAACATTTCCCTGCCATATACGTTAGGAACCCCTTCAGGGGCAATATGGATTGCATGGCCGCTGTTTAGAAGCCTCGAAACCCTCTCTACTATTAATCTGCTATCTTCAGCGTCTGTTCTGTCAAAGTGCAAAATCCCGTTCATGCTCAACAGGTATTCGTTGATGGTGCAATAGAACGCTCTTTCGTCCCCGGAAATTATGTAACTATGCGGCACCACGTACGCGATCATTCTCGCAGCGTCATAAACGCTTCTATGCGCGACAGCGTAAATCACCGGATAACCGCTTGTTAGTTTCTTGATATGCTTTCGTCTAAGGTTTCCCAGCAGGACGCACCCACTTCTGGGATATGCTAGACCTACTGAAACCTAAATGCCGGCGCAATGATACCCCGCATTAAATACCCGAACTTGCTAGGCTCTTTAATCCCATGTTCGCGCAAACGTTTCTTTCTAGCTTCAATTTTAGCGATGGCTTTGTCCAGTCTTTCTTTTTCTGTCATATCGTTTTCTTTCTTTGTCAATCGTTAAGCACATCATCCAATTATAACGGACGATAATAAAGACCAAAACTCTATCGAAGCCTTACCGGCTTATTCCAATCATCGCACAGCCGCATAATCCTCCTATGCTGCTCATAATCCACCGCCATGCTTTTGTACTTGATGCCATGCATATCAGCCAGCAGTTCACCCAGGCTGATTTCTCCTTTGGGGCGGTACACATAACTTTCTTCAATAAACTGGTCTTTATTTGGAATCCGCGCATATTGCGTTTTTATATACTCCAACCAATAAGTATCGTGCAAATCACAGCGTTTGGTTGTGGGTTTCATGCACATCAACTCCCAAGTCAGCGCGGTCATCGCATCCCGCAAACCGATAACAGCATCATAAACGTTTGCATAATGGGATAATTTGAAGCTTTCTCCAATAATAACGCAATATGCTTTGTCAATAAGGTCAACAGCAACCGGAACGATGTCAACATCTGCGTGTCCGGCTATGTTGATTATTCCCCAGTTTAGCCTTTGTACCGGTAGATTTGGTGTAAAATTCCAAGTGCCTTCAGGAAATATCAGGACATCCCCATTTTTGTTCAACACGCTGATAATCTTCTCGGCAGACTCATTTCGGCTTTTTTTTATCATTTCGTTTAACAACGATGATGCCATTCATTGCAAGCGCTATGCGTTCGATGAGTTTTGGCGTATTGTTAGGACCCTCTACGCCGAACAGCAGATGTGCGCTTTTATCCAAACTACTGATTACTGCAGCTATGTCGTCATAGAACACATGGGTAGCAGCATAGATAACCGGCTTCCCATTTGGTTTAGCATCGTTTCGCAGAAGCCTTACTTTACGTTTCAATGTCAGTTTGAAAATCGCAACCAAAGGCTTGTGTATAATCTGCCGCCAACGGATGCTATAGCGGGAAATGCCTGATGATTTAAACATACTCAGACCTCAATATCTTTCAGGCATGTATCTCGCCATACCAATCCATACTATCCACCATACTCAAATACGATATCTGCATATATGAACTCATTGTCGAGACCTCCTCCATAGTTTATAGTTTTACTACGCTAATATAAACTCACCAGCCTATTCCAATCATCGCACAGCCGCATAATCCTCCTATGCTGCTCATAATCCACCGCCATGCTTCTATGCTCGATGCCGTGCATATCAGCCAGCAGCTCACCTAGGCTGATTTCGCCCTTAGGTCGGAACATGAAGCTTTCTTCCGTAGCCATGTCCATATACGGTACACGCGCCAGTTCGCTTTGGGTGAAGTCTACCCAATAATCATCAGTCATTTCAGCCCTTTTGGACTTTGGCTTTAGTTCAATTAGCTCCCATGCCATTGTCGCAAGGGCGTTTCGAAGCTCCGCTATTGCAGTAGCTTTGTCGGGGTATTGACTTGGTATGAAATTCTCACCGATGATAACAGAATAATAATCACCCACTATATCAACCGCAACGGGGACTATATTTGCTCCTGTTGATGCAGCGGCTTCAATCAATCCCCACCATAGTTTTTGCACTATCACGTTCGGGGATAGATTCCAAGCTGCTTCAGGCGCGATTAGTATATCGCCACCTCGGGAAAGAACAGTTTTGACTTTCTCCATTGATTCAGTTCTTGAAGTCTTGTCGCTCCTGTCTACCCAGATTACACCGTTTAAGAAAACCCCCACTCCATCGATTGTCTTAGTTAATCCTTCATGGTAAGCTCCTAAGGCGTGTGCGCTATTTCGCAAACAATATAATACGGAAGCAATGTCATCTTTGAACACATGTGTCATAGCGAAAACCGTAGGTTTACCGTTAGGCTTGAAGCTGTTTCGATGAAGCTTGATCTTATGCTTCAATGAGAATTTGAATATCCCCATAAGCGGCCTATGTATCAGCCGCCGCCAACGGATGCTAAAGCGGGAAATGCCTGATGTTGTAAACATCTTCAGATCACAGCCCTTCATATATCTAACCAGCGTTATATCTGGCTAAGCTCGTCCATTCTATCCACTACTTACAATTTCTCACCACCCCATACACCTCCTCCCAACCATGCGCCCTTACAACATTCTCCTCTCCGCAATCCCGGTTATAGCTCGTGTCGAAGCATATTACCTTCGCAACCGGCGCGATTGCGGTTATGTTCACCGGTTCATCGTCTATCATTACATCAATGCGCTTTTCTATGCAGGCATCGCGTTTGCTGTCAGGGATATCGTTATCGCAATAAACGATTTCGTCGTACTTGATGCCGTTGCGCCATAGCCAGTTGCGCACTATGCAGCGCATGAGTTTTCCCAGAAAATCCTGTCGGCATGTCAATACTCGCTTGGATATGATATATATGGTATGCCCCTCCGCACGGAGTCTGCGGATAACCTTTTTTGCGCCTGTTCGCGCAGGTTCTGTTATTGCGTATTTGAGCAGATGCTTGTTCCAATATGCTTTGTATTCATCTACCGGGCATTGAAAAACATCTCGTATGTCATAACGGCTGTCGTCCACGACTGCACGGTTATACTTCCGCATAAAAAACTTAGGCGCATTTTTGTTGTTAAACTTTTGTATGTCCGTCAATACGCCGTCAATGTCAATCCCAATATTCACCGCAGATCACCCATCCGCTCAACCTCGCGTTGTATTTGCGCGGTCAGCTCCTCGACGCTTTTTCCGTCCGGCTTTATTGGCTTGCCGAACGATATGCTTATTGGATAACGCCCGCCAATGCGGAATACCTTTGGGCGTTTTCTGTGCGGCGGGAATATGTCCCATGCGCCGTCTATGCGAACTGGTATAATGTCAACGCCTGTGTCGATTGACAGCTTCGCCGCCCCGCCTTTAAACTCCTGTAATTTGCCGTCAATTGTCCGTGTGCCCTCTGGATGTATCAGTATTGAGTAACCGTCTTGGATGCAAGATAATGCGCGCTTCATTGCCGGGATGGTGTTGCCCCTGCGGTCAACAGGGATTCCGCCCAGTAGCGTCATAAATTGATTTGAACTCTTTTTCAACGTGTGTTCCTGTTTGGCAAGGCATCCTATTTTGCGTAGGTCAACACCCTTCTTTCTTATTGCTGTCCATACCCATAACCCGTCAAAATGGCTCTGATGGTTGGGGCATAAGATATACTGCCTGTCCGCCGGTATATTATCAAGCCCGGAGACTTTGAGTTTCCACGCGCGGCGTGACAGCCACATATAGCGTTTTAGCTGCCGTATGTGTTTTTTCGTTTTTTTCAGTGGGTAGTCTTCAATGTTATATAACTGCTCGCCCTTGATTGTTCTACCGCCTTCTTTTATCAGAGCAACTATGTCATGTACAGTTTCAACCGCGCCGAGGTTTTCTGAGATAGATACCGAAAACATGCTTTCAAGTTCGACGCAGACCTCCAGCATTGTAAGCGAATCAAATCCCAGTTCATTTTGCAGATGACTGTCTAATGAGACGGGTTGGTTGCCGGAGTGCTTTTTTATTACATTGAGTACATTGTCTTCCAGTCTTCTTCCTAATATCTTTGGCGTTCTCTGCGGCACATTTTCTACGCTCTCCTGATTTGTTTGACGTTTGGCAATTACGGTTTCTTTTAGATGGTATCTTTTTACCTTTCCTATTGATGTTACAGGCAGTTTGTCGATAAAATGTATGCCGGACACATTGAATAATGTGCTTGTCTGAGCTGAGTAATCTGCGATATCATTCTTTATTGATTCCAGTTCATCTGACGTATGACTTCCTGTTTCTATAAAAATGTGTATTTCGTCAAAGTCTTCGTCTTTGCCCGGAACGCCGCAAGAGGCAAGCATAGCGTTAGGGCATACACTGCCATAGAGATTGTCAACATCAGAGGGCGCAACTTTTTTGCCTGTATGCAGAAGAATGGTTTCTTTTATGCGTCCGGTTACATGGAGGTAGTCCTTTTTGTCGATATAACCTAAGTCGCCGGTTTTGAAATAGCCATCCTCGTCAAATGCGGCGGCGGTCAGTTCCGGGTCACGGAAATAGCCTTTCATTATCATAGTGGTTTTTATTCTGATCTCACCAACCCTATTATCATCCGGTGCATGAATTTTCACCTGTATATCTGGATATCTATTAACATTACCCACATTGCCAAGTGGAAAACGGTCAGCTTTGCTTGTTACAACAGCAGGGACATTTGTTTCTGTCGTGGCATAATAATTTGCCCACATTTCTACTCCGAGAGAGAGAAAGAACTTTGTCGTTGATTAGCTACATAATGATGCTCCTAGCCCTAACACACGGAAATTTTGACCGAATACTTTGTCACGCACTTTCTTAAATACTTTATTCCCTAGGTTTATACCAAACACCTTCCGGAGAAAACCGAAAAATGAGAGTAATGCGAACACAACACACGATACGGCTTTCCCTTTACTCTCTATCTCCTGCTTTATTTTTTTCTCCATTATTTCATAGACTCGTGGAATCATTACGAAGTGTGTTGGTTCAAAATCTAGCAGCGCATTTTTAAGTTTTGTGGCATCTGTTTCTTCAATCATACCGATTGTACCACTGCCTACAAAAGCCACCATCACTGATATAAGCCCAGCAATATGGTATAAGGGCAGCGCATATAAATAGCGCAAACGGTAGTCTATTCCAAGCAGAGGTATGTTAATTTCAAAAGTTTTTACTGTGGATGCGTATGTTACCATAACGCCTTTCATGCTATCCGTTGTACCTGATGAAAAAAGAATCGTAAAAACATTAGTATCTGGATCGGGAGTAGTATGACGTGAGTTCGCAATAGAAGAATCAGCGAACAGTTCATATCTTAAATCGCAATTTGATATGTCAAAAACCGGTATATCAACAGTAAGTTCTTTGTCATACGTTACATATAACTCTGGTGTTGTGAAAAGGGCACGGACATCAGAAGATTGCAGCAATCTATTAATTTCCTCTTTTGGCAAGGATGAATCCACAAGTACGCTCGTTATATTGGCGCAGCCTAGAGCAATAATTATAAAGAAAGAAAGAGGTGAAAGCGGCGCTATAACTGCCGCTCTATCACCGGGGCTTAGTCCAGCATCAGTAAAACGCGTCTTTGCGTCACATATTCGCTCAAAGACTTCCCCGAAAGTAAACCCCGCCTTTGAGCCATCGTTACGCATATAGACAATCGCTGTTTTATCCGCATATTGTGCGCAGACGTGTTCAATGCGCTCGGTAAAGTCCTTATATCCCTGCTCGGACACAATTATTCCCCTCCCAAAACCCCCTAGCGAGCGGACAACCCCCTGCCGCTTTGCGGCTGTCCCCCTTCGAATCGAAGGGGGCTTTGCCCGCCCGCCGGGTTTTTCCGGAAGGCCATGATAAAAAAGCGCGCAGGGGGCATCAATGCCTTGCCTACGCGCTAAAATTTCGTTTTCAGCGTTATGTACACGCGAACCCGAAGCGGCCATACGATAAAATCAGTTGAAATCGCCCGTAATAGCGGGTATACTGATTGCGTCGTGGCGGCGGGATTTCCCGTGTTTGTAGGCGTGTGGATTAACAGATTCCCTACTTACGCCGTGATGGTATTGCAGTACCTCACGGACGCTGCGGCCCCTTATATGGCCTTTCACTTGGATATGGTATCATACGGGATGCGTTTTTGCAATAGTTTTTGAATGGGTTTTGAATGGGTTTTGGAATGTTTTTTGCGGTTTCGCGGATTTGGGACGGGGGTTTGGCACATGGAAGTTATCGTTTTTTCTCTTGACATTTCCGCGCTTTTGCCTTATAGTGGAAACATAAACGGAGAGAGTGATGTGAACACTCTCCCCGATGCGTCAGCCGCTTAAAGGCGGCAGGCCTCGCGTCGTTTTTATTGTTTCGGGCTTACGCCCAAGAACAAACTCCGCTTATCCTTTTTTGTCAGAGGGGCGGCGTTTGTTTTTTATTTTCTTCGCTATCAGCTTTGCCAGTTTGATTACGTACGGCAAAACCTTTATAACGATGTCAAACATTTTCCAAACATCCATAGTCAATCACACTCCCTTCCGTTAGAGTATCTCTACCCTCCTTCCGGGACGCGAGACCGTGGCCGCCCTTGGCGATAACGCTGTTTTAGTGTATCAGTTTTCTCAGCTTTTTTCTATACACATTTGAAATGATGATTAACCTATCTGATGCAGCGGCTATAAGACATGGGGTTTACGATGTCCTTCCTCACGGGTAATGCAGAACCTGCCATATAACGCCGAATCTGTCTTCGACCATGCCGAACAATTCGCTGAAGAAAGTCTGCCCAAGCTCCATGTAGACATTGCCGCCTTTTTTGAGCTCGTTGAATACTCTCGCAACCTCATCCTTGTCGTCCATGCTGACGGTCGGCGTGACATTGTTGCCCTTGATAAACCCCGAACCGGAAGGCACGTCTGAAAACATGACGACCATTCCGCCCATCGGAATGCCCGCGTACATGATTCTGCCTTTATCCGCTTCCGGCGCCGTATATCCTGCTTCGGACGGCGCATCCCCATACGTCATAAGGTTGCGGACCTCGGATCTAAAGACTTCCGCGTAAAACTCAACCGCTTCACGGCAGTTGCCGTCAAAATTGATGAACAATTCCAGCTTCATTTTAAGCACGCTCCTTCTTTCTTATAGGTTACTACAGCTCATCCGGAAGCGGTATTTCCTCCTGATAGGTCTCTTGCTCCAGCTCTCCGGCTGTTATGACGCCAGAATCGCCGTACTGATAGATCTGATCCAAGCACTCTATTGCCGCACGTATCTTTGTGCGCAGATAATACCCGCATGACCAAGCCGTTTCAAACAGCTCGTCCGCGCTGACATCATGCTTCCAAGCGTATGCCCGTTTATAGAAGTCTATGATCTTAACCAGCACCTCCATGAACTCATACCGGTCAAGCGCCGGCAGTTCAGGGGCGGATTCGATTTTGGCAAGCACGCTTTCTATCAGCTCGTTGTCAAACCCCTCGGTTCTATCCAAGTATCCGCGCTCGTCTTTCCCCTCAATGACTTGCATGACATAGTTGTTGGTCATTGTGAACAGAGCATGCGCGTTGTTTTTATCTCCGCTCAGGAACTTCGACATATTTGCATACGCCACCATGCGGGACTTGCGCCCCAATCTCCCTATATGTTCCGCCTCGTCAAACAGCATTGCCCAGCCATTGTACCCCTCGAGCTCAAACATACGGCCAAGGAAGAGTATGTAGTCCCAAATATGGCGGCTTTTAACGAAGTTTGAGGAAAACATGATTTTCTCATTAAAGATTTCCTTATAAATCTTCTTTAGCTGCGCGTTTGTGATTGTGTTGCAGTGCAGGTCGGACAGCAGGGAAAACCTTATATCGGGGTCG
>Ga0099364_10013538_pt1 | contig 10934 bp, 11 predicted proteins | sample TergutTh196P3_FD_73070 | JGI IMG/M metagenome (GOLD analysis project Ga0099364, IMG submission 73070) | Microcerotermes parvus P3 segment gut microbial communities from Pointe-Noire, Republic of the Congo - Th196 P3 | ecosystem: Host-associated > Arthropoda: Insects > Digestive system > Gut ... | reverse complement strand
TTTTTCTTGACTTTTCGGCGGCTTCAACCGTCTTTTTCCATGCGGGAATCAAACCCCATCTGGCCGTTTCAATACCGTTGCCGCTGTTTTCGCCGTCATTCGCGGCAATCACCGGACATGCCGGATGCGTAAAGGCGGTAATCTTATATTGCGCTTCCTGAACCCCACAGAATGTTTCAATTATACCGGCCGCCCGTTCGTACCTGTTCGCCAATTCAAGCGCGCTACGGCTGTTAGAAAAGTAAAAACACATATCTTATACCGCTTTAGGGAAGTCCGAAACGGGCTTCCCATCAAGGCATGAATCAAGGCGTGAATCAAACACGCGCTCGCATGAAACATAAAAATTGCTGCAATCGACCAATGCGTACATATTCAGAATTTCTTTATGGAAAATGTCAGGACGCCCCATCGCCGCAGTTCTTCGCCCTCACGCACGGTAATATTCTTGAATCGCGGGTTTGAAGAAATCAATTCAACGCGGTTGTCGCCGTATTCCAAGCGTTTCAGTGTAAATTCGCCGCCAATGGAAAAAACAAGTATCGAATCCTGATATGGTTCTTCCAGCTTGTCGATAACGAGCGGGTCGCCGTTGCCGATCCCGTCGCCCGAAAGACAATCGCCGCCCGCAACGAGGCAAAACGTCGTTTCCTTGCGCTTGACAAGCAGTTTATTGAAATCAATTCCTTCTTACACGTAGTTGTAGGCTTCCGAAGGAAAACCGGCGGAGACGACGCCCAGATGCGGCGGAAGGATGAAGATTTTATGCGCAGTCAATCCGCCGTCCGCTATACGAAAAATACTGGAATGTATTGGATTGCCGATCCGCCCGCCGCCAATTTCCCCTGCGCTAATACGGTACGAATAAGAAAAACCAGTACTTCACGAATCCCCGGACTGGCGTAAGTCCGCCTGTCTACCCCACAAAATCAAAAAACGCTACTATTTTGCAAAATTCCGGCGTATAATCAATCGTTTTGGCGGTCAGCGATGGTTTTTGAGCCTGTCTGCCGACAGGCAGGCGATTCAGTAGCCGAAAAAGTTGACACAAGGCGCATTATCGGAAGTTATCGTAAAGGCGGCCGGTACGGAAAATATAGCTTATTCTTCCTATCCGTAATAGCCGTCCCCTTGCGGAAAAAACCGATAGTAAAGTATAATTAATTAACACAAGGAAAGCCAAATGCCCCAAGCCCAAACCATGACCATAGATGAGAAGCTTGCCATTTCGTTAAAAGCAGGTGAATTAAGAAGAGCTGGCGATATAGAAGGTTCTAGTCGGCTTTTAAGGTCTGCTCCAATGCCGCCATACTTAGCTAAAATCTATAAAGAAAAAGTAGGAGTAAAAGAACTTATAGAGAGCGGCTGGAATTTATCGGAAGCAGAGGCGGAATTTGGCAAAGATTGGCTTAGTAAATAATATTTATGAAGCGGCTATAAAAATAGATTTTGGTCGTAAAGGCTTTGCTATAAGAGGAAAAGCAGAGGAAGGACGCATTTCTTATGAGGAAGGCATAGCTTTAGCTATGTCTGCTTTTCAGCAAGCCCAATCTACTGCTGACCCTCATACCCTCATTCTTGCCGAATACACTTTTCTAACCCTGGAATTAGAGCTATGTGCTAAGACCGACAAGCACACAATTAACAGCCTAACCAAAGCCGTACAAAGTTTTGACGATGCTTTTTTAGCTCTGCAAGCTGTAGACAAACCAGGCTACAAGACGGCTGAAGAAACCTATCCCCACATCGGGAAATACCGTGTAAACATTTATCCTAAAGACGCTTACCACATTGCTTTTATTTCCCATAGAACCAGAATCCAGAACATACTCCGCACCCCAGGTATTGACCCAATAGAAAAAGACCTGCTCGAACAACGTCTTGTAAATCTTACCATAGCCCAAAACAGTTATCTCGAAAAACAGAAAATAGCGATGGGCAGTTAATTACAAAAATTATTTCTGCCCCCCGCCCGCGACCGCCTTTTCCTTGAATTTTTGCATTAATTTGATTATTATATAGATATGAAAATCGCAGCGCAACTTTATAATACCCGTGATTATTGTAAAACCCCGGAAGAAATTGAAGCGACTCTTCGCAGAATCAAAACAATTGGTTATGAAGTAATACAGGTTTCCGGCCTGGGCCCCTGCGATCCGGATCTGCTTGCAGGCTGGGCTGCAGAAACAGGGCTTGAAATCTGTCTTACCCATGTTCCATGGTCCAGACTTGCAGATACAAACGAGCTTAAAAATGTCATCATGGAAAACAAAAAAATGCGCTGTTCTGTTGTGGGCCTTGGCACAAAGCCCGGCGATATTTTTCCCAATTCCTATGAAGGCTGGTCAAGATTCATAAAAAAAGCCGCTGAAATAACCAGGCAGCTCAAGGGCGAAGGCCTTGATTTCAGCTACCATAATCATGAATTTGAATTTGAGAAATGGAACGGTGTTACAGCCCTTGATCGTTTAATTGAAGAAATACCGGACATGCTCATTACACTGGACGTATTCTGGGTTCAGGCCGGAGGAGCGAATCCGCTTAAATATATTAAAAAACTCGAAGGCCGTATCAAGGTTATCCATTTTAAGGATTTTAGAATAAAAAACGGAAAACGTGAATTTGCCGAAATTGGCCAGGGTAATATTGACTGGGACGAGATCATTCGGCTGTGCAAATCCACAGGCATTGGCTTTGCTGCCATTGAACAGGATTCAGACTGGCTGGAAGATCCTTTCCAGAGCCTTGCAATGAGCCGTGAATACCTGATTAATAAATTATTGTATTGAATTAAGCTTAAAAAACCCGGCTTGGGATAAAAGGGCTTTTCTATTTGCCGGCAAAAATGTATGGTTATTAATGTATGGTTATTATTGAGGAGATCAAGTGGCAAAAGAAGAAGCAATAGAAGTTGAGGGTATTGTGCGGGAAGCCCTGCCCAATACCATGTTCAGGGTTGAATTGGATAACCAGAAAGGGCATCTGATTTTGGCCCATCTTTCTGGGAAGATGCGAAAGCATTATATACGAATAGTCCCCGGCGATCGGGTCAGGATCGCCTTATCCCCCTATGACCTTACCCGGGGCAGGATCATCTACCGGGAACGTTAGGCTTTTTTATCATGACCCAGGTAGCTCCGCTTCCTCCCATGGATGCGTGGCTGCGTCCGCTTATGCCGGCAAAAGGGCATCTCTCAATAAATTTACGGCACAATTCCTTTAATACACCTGCATTTTTGGAATGTTGGCCTTTTCCGTGGATCACCAGGACTTTTTCATAACCTTTGGAATGGCTTTTATTGAAAAATTCTTCCAGATTTATCCAGGCTTCTTCCTGTGTCAGGCCGTGGAGATCAATAATGGCATCGGGTTTTTTTGTCTGTAATCTTCGGTGTTTGCTTTCCCTGCTCTCTGTCTCTGTTTCTTCATCTTTTATGTAAATGCCCTTATTGGGGGTCCGCCTGTCCCATTCATCAAGAATATCAGCGAAATTCATTTTCTTCCTCAATATATTTTACTTATCATTGAGGAGGAAACCCGCCTCAATAGATGATCAATATATGATCAATGCCCCTGTCTCAACCCAGCCGGATTTGCCGCCTGCAGATTCTACAAAGCTCCATGATGAAGCAGAGGAAAAAATCCTGACAGCTTGTCCTTCCGCGAACAGGGCGTGTCCTGCCGTTGAACCAGGAACCCTAAAGGCTTCCGCTTGATGAGATAAAACTGCATAGCGGCCGGCTTCTTTATTGCCAAAAAAACCGGCCAGCCCCGCATGGATCAAAACGGCTCCTACCCCAGCCAAAACAAGCTGTGAGATTATATAAATTAAACCTTTTAACGGGTTAAAGGTTACTAAGGATGTGTTGTCTTGCTGCTTATAGGTTTTCTCCGGAAACAAGGGGTCTGTTCTGCGGGAACTGTTTTTTTGTTTACTAATATTCTTGATAAGGGCCCAGCCTGAAAACAAAACAAAAAACAAACCGCCGGTAATCAGGATCAGGCGGAAAGGGAATCTCCAGTTTTCGTCTCCGGTTTCTGTAAGCCCTGCCGCGTTTTCCATTGTCCTCCGTATTGAAACAAACGAAGGCCCCAAAAGCGAGTCCCGTTCATTGGCGCGTACCAGAGCCAAAGCCTGTGCCCGCAGGCCCTGATCCCAAAGGCTTTGGGCTTCTGTGACAAGCTCACTGTATGCTTTGCGGAAAAGGGGAAAAACATCCCGGATTGATTCCTGGAAAGGAATGTAATGGCTCTCGGTTAAAGGAACTTCCTGTAAATGAACTTCCGGCGGAGTTTCTTCCCATGGAATAGACGCGCTGATGTCCGCTGGTACCGGCCGGGGATTTGCGATAACAGGAATGTTCAGCTCCGGTATTACAAGGTTTTCATCTTCAACCTGAACTGAAAGCGGGCCGAAAACAAGCCTGCCTGTTTCAAGCGCAATGACCCGGATTGGGTAGCGTATAACAGTATCTCCGGCAGCGCCTGTAAAAGGCAGTTCTTCCATGACAAAACCTTCCGGCACCCTGCCCTGCAGCAAAGAGCGCGGCAATGGTTTTGCCGTATCCCAGTTATGCAGGGCCAGTGTTAATTCTGATTCAAGGCCGGATATAAAAGAGACGGCAGTATTTTCCCAGCGCAGAAACGGCAGAGGCCGCGCGGCTGCGGAAGCGCCGGGTCCTGCCGCGACCCTTAATGTAAACGGGTTTGTTGCGCCGCGTCTGTCTCCGGCGGAAATAACAAAAGGTTCCAGGGTAAAAGTTCCGGCAGAGCGCAGGGAAAATGAATATTCGATATGTGTCCAGCGGCTGCCTGTAATATCATTTTCTGGTCCGGCTGCAGCATGGCCATAAAACAATGTGCCTGTACGCATCCGTTCGAAGCGCATGGACTGCGGGAAGCGCGGAGCATCGACAGTTACGTCATTTGTATCAGGGTGATCGATCAGGATGTTAAAAATCCAGGTTTCTCCGATCATGGGATTTTCCGGATAAGTTTCTGTCAGCACGGCGAGTAAATTTTGATTATCTGCTGAAGCGTCCTGTGCCGCTGCCGGAAAGGCCGCTGCGAATAAAAGCAGTGCCAAAAATAACTTTTTCAATAATCCGGCCATATTGGATCTGTTTCTTCCTGCCATTGATTACTCCATTGCTCCGCGCTTTTCTCGCGAAGATAGTCAAGGAGCGCTTCCGCTCCCTCCTGTGCTGTGTGTTGTGCTGCCAGGGAACTTGTCTCGACAGAGCCGGAATCCTGCCGGGCAGCGGCTTCGCTTTGATTCTGCCTTGCTGTTTCAAGCAGGCTTAATTCCAGATTACGTTTGGCGTCAATGCGGCTGCCGTCTATTTCAAGAGATTTTCTGAATGATTCCGCGGCATTTTGAAAATTACCCTGTTCAAAATAAATGACGCCTGTATTGAAACTGATGCGGTAACGTAATTCTTGATGCTCTCCTTCTGCCCTGACAAGGCTTTCAAGGTTTTTTTCCGCTGCCGCATAACGTTCAAGAGCCGCTTCATTTTCATCCAGTCTGGAATAGCTCAACCCAAGGCCGTATTCTGCGTAAGGTGTAACATCCTCATATTCCAGCGCCATGAAATATGATGAAATGGCTTCGTTATAATTGTGATTTGAACTATGGTAATTTCCTTCCATAACCAGCAGCTTTCCCTGTAAAGGCCCGCAGGATGACAGAATCAAAAGAAAAAGGCAGGCCAGCGCCGCCGCGCCGCGCTTTATGTTTCTTCTCTTGAAGACAAGAAGCCGCGATAAACATAAACTTATTAAACCCAAAAACAAAACAAGCTGCCAGCGTTCTATTGATTCACGGCGGAAGCCGCCGGGCATTTCCGGCGCAAAGGATGAGTAAAAATCCGCAAGCGCCAGCGCCGCGTCATTACGGTTGCCGTCAACATAAATACCGCCTGATTTTACCGCGGCATTTATCAGCGCATCCTCCTGTCTGAAACTGATAACGGGCATTCCGCCGGGATCAAGCAAAAAACCATCAGGCGCGGCGGAGCTTGTCTCAACAGGCACAGGCGATCCGTTATTGGATCCAAAACCGGCTGTGCTGACAATAATTCCGGCCGCATTGGCGCGGTTCAGGGCTGCGTCGAGGGATCCCTGATGTATTTCACCGTCTGTAAAAAGAATAATGCCTTTGCGCCTGTTCATGTTATCCCTGAACGCCAGGGCAGCCGAATCAAGGAGGGATTCAAGATTTGTTCCTCCGCCTGTCAGCATTGAATCATCAAGGCTGTCAAGGAAAACAAAGACAGCTTCCGTATCATAGGTTACGGGAATCATCAGAACCCCCTGGCCTTTTCCCGCTGCTGTCGCATAACGTATGTTGTCAAGGCGCAGGCATAATTCACGGGCAAGCGCCAGGGCCCTTTCAAGCCTGGTACTCACAGCGCCGGTTTCGGGCATCCGCCCTGCAGGCGGGCAGTCTCTCGCGTTCATGCTGCGGGAAATGTCAAAGGCCAGGACCAGATCAAGGCCGCGGCGCATATCCGCCCTTAATTCCGTGCCCCAGCGCGGGCCGGAGAGGCTTAAAACAGTAAAGACAGTAAACAGAATAAAAAACAGATCCGAAAGAATAATGCGGATAAGGAACATTCTTTTTGAGGTTTCCCGTTCATCTTCCGGCAGGGCCGCAGAAAGGACTTCTATTCCCTTAAAGCGTTTTTTTCTGCGAAGGAAAATATCAAGTAACAACGGGAAAATGAGTAAAGCCAGAAAAAGGAGAAGCGGCCTGTCAAAACTCAAATGAATGCCCCCATGATGTATATTCTGAAAAACCGGACAAGCAATATCAAAAGAACTCCGAATACAATAAAGAAGGAATGGAATGTTTCTTTATGAATGACTGTCCCTGAACGCCGTATTATCATTTCGGTCTCGTCCAGTTGTTCAAAGGCCAGGCTGAAGGCTTCCGCAGAAGCCGCGGGTATCCAGACGCCGCCTCCCTTCCGGGCAAGGCTTATTAAAGATTCTGTATCGTAGCGCGAGTCAAATGTTCCTGTGCGCCTTGATCGGGTTACAGGATCAACATAATCAATGGCAACCATGCCCCCGCTTCCAACACCGATTACCCATAACGAAATGCCCATATCGGCCAGAAGGGAGGCGGCGGTTTCCGGATGAACAGCGCCCGCATTGTTTTCGCCGTCTGTAATCAAAACCACCACGCGCCGGGGAGCCGTGGAATTGGCTATATGCAGGGCGGCGATACCGAGCCCCATTCCCAAAGCCGTACTGTCTCCAAGTTCTCCAATCATGATGCTGTCAAGACGGCTGAAAAAACTTTCCCTGTCAGTTGTAAGCGGCACAAGAAGAACCGCCTCCTCTCCCACAGCAGTTAAACCCAGGCTGTCGGAAGGCCGGCGCAGGGTAAAATCACGAACCAGATCACGGGCTGTTTCCATGCGGCTGCGGCCGTTCATGTCAAGGGCGGCCATGCTGGGGCTTACGTCAAGCACGAAAATAATATCAGCCCCCCGGTTTAGCCAGACCACCTCGTTATATGATAAATGAGGGCCTGCGGCTGCAGCAAGCAGAAACAATACGCCGATCAATTCCAGGAAAAAAAACAGCCTGACAAAAAAACTGGAATTTGACGGGGCCTTGAACGGGATTCCGCCCGGCGGTCCAAGCGGTACATTCAGCGTAAACAGGGACTTAAAAAACTTATGCAGAATAAAAATGCAGGGAACAAACAATAAAACAAGAACCAGGACAAAAGGCCTGTCAAACGCAATGCTCATTTGTTTTTCTCCGCGTTTATAAAGCCGGTAAAGAATAAATCAAGTTTATCCATTATTTCAAGTATATCTTCCCGTTTGATGGGGATGCCGGAAAACCTCAGCTTGTCCCAGCGTTTGAACAGGGCATAAAAAAAATCCTGGCCGGGAGCGCCGGGAATTGCAACGGAAAGGGAAGTGAATTCATAAGGAGTTAACACGCAGCAGTCGAATCCCGTAATAAAACTTAAGAATTCGCGGAATTCTCCGGCCAGATTTGAAAAAAGTTCATTGCGGCCCTGCTGTTCAATTCCGGCGCCGCTGTCCCGCAGAAGCCGTATCTTCTGTTCCAAAGAAGTCAAAAACCTTTTTTGTTTCCACCTTTTCCTTAACGGATTGATTATTTGGTGAAGCCGGAAAATCAGAATAATTCCCAGGATAAGAAATAAAAACAGGCCGCCAAGGCCGCCGTATACCATCAATCCCGTGCCAGGGACAGCCAGAGGAGGCGCGGGCCGGGAGAGCGTCATTGATCCGGAAGTCAGAATGGAGGCAACGGTAAATTCAATGCCGCCTAACATTAAAGAGTCTGAGTCACCTGATGGTATGGCAACAGGAGGCAAAACAAAAACCCCGGGCGCGTACGGAATAAAATCCACAAGGAGACGGATATTACTTCCGCGCCTTTCCAGTTCAATTCTGTTTATTACAAGGTCATTTGCAGCATGGTTATTTATAACCAGCAGCTCGTCACGTGTTTCCAGAACAAAAGCACGGGCATCAATAAATGCGGAGCCCAAAGACACAACAAGGCGGCCCCTGTCGCCTGCATAAATTGTTTGGGGGAGCAGGTAAATATCTCCAGGCAGATATATTTCATCCTGATATAATTCTTCTGCCTGTATATTGAATACGGAAAATAAAAACATCAAAGCCAGAAGGATACTCATAATTCCCTCCTGTCATGGGTTCTTTTGAAAAAACCTGCAAGAACCGCCGCAGTATCATCCGCTGTGGACAGGTTAAGAAATGCAACGCCTTCGCGGCGCATGATTGTTTCGCAAAGATTCTGCCGTTCTTCGTGCCAGAGTTTCCATCCTGACCTGAAACCGGAAAAAGGCGGAGAATGTACAGCCGCTCCTGTTTCAGGATCTTCAAGCGTAAAAAAACCTTCGGCGGAAAATTCTTTTTCATCAGGGCTTAAGATGCGGATTGCAATTACATCGTGACAGCGGCTGATTTCGCCGATTTCATGTTCCCAGCTTATTGAAAAAAAATCGGAAATTATAATGACAAGGCTGCGGCGTTTGAGCAGCCTGCCGGCCCCTTCAAGCGCAAGGCCAAGGCCGGTGCCTTTTTCCAAAGGCCGGTTTTCCAGGCCCGCGCTGATAAACGACATGATGTGCTGCCTGCCCTTGCGGGGCGGAAAAACCCTTTGAATCTTCCTGTCAAAAAAAATTGCGGACAGGCGCTGGCCGGAACGCTCTGCGGAAAACGCAATCAGGGCCGCGGCAAGGAGAGCCTGTTCGTAAAGCGTTGTCACTGCCTTGTCTTTGGAACCGCTGGAACCCGCCGAAAAGCCCGAAGTATGCATGGAAGCGGAAGTATCCAGAATAATGCAGACAGTCATTTCCCGTTCTTCCCTGTACATTTTTATATACGGAACTCCGAAGCGCGCGCTGACATTCCAGTCAATTGAACGCGCGTCATCTTCCGCCTCATAACGCCTTACTTCGTCAAACTCAATGCCCTGGCCCTTGAAAATGGAACGGTAATTTCCCGAAAGTAAATCAGAGGCAAGGCCGCGGGCCAGAAGCGGGAAAGGCGCAATTCTGCGAAGAAGTTCACTACGGTTCATTAAACCATTTCCATTTAAGGCATGGGAAGAAGCGAGAGTATTCTGGAAATTACCGCGTCAGCGTCCAGGCCGTCGGCCTCGGCTTCGTACGACAGTACCAGTCTGTGGCGCATAACAGGGAATGCCGCTGCCTTGACATCTTCGGGGATTACGTATGAACGGCCGTCGAAAAGGGCCCTGACCCGTGAGCAGCGGCACAGGGCAAGGGAAGATCGCGGCGAAACTCCAAAGGCAATATACCTGTAAATACCTTCGCGCGAAATTCCTTCCCGTGAAGACCCTGTGGTTCTGCTGCTCTGCCGGGGAGGCCGGGTAGCGGCGCTTAGGGAAACAATATACTGCATGATTTTGGGATCAATAAAAACAGCATCCGCAGCCTTTCGCAGTGTTTCAAGGCCCGTGTAATCCAGCACCTGATTAAGCGTTTCCTGTCCCCTGTTGTCTGCCGCAGAAAACGGAAGGGCAAGGTCAAGAACTTTCAGTTCTTCTTCGGGGCTTGGATAATTCACCTTAAGTTTAATAATAAAACGATCCAGCTCGGCTTCGGGCAAAGCATAGGTTCCTTCAAGCTCTATTGGATTCTGTGTGGCAAGAACAAAAAAAGGATCGGGCAGGGGGTGGGATTTTTCGCCGATGGTAACCTGGCGTTCTTCCATGGCTTCAAGCAGGGCTGATTGTACCTTGGCCGGAGCGCGGTTAATTTCGTCTGCTAAAACCAGGTTGGCAAAAACCGGCCCGCGGCGTACCGAAAAGTTTCCCGTGCCCTGATCCCAGACCAGGGTTCCGGTCACATCGCCGGGAAGCAGATCAGGGGTAAACTGAATACGCTTAAAATCAAGACCGGTAATTTGGGACAGGGCTTTTACGGCCCGGGTTTTAGCAAGTCCGGGTACTCCTTCAAGAAGTATATGTCCCCCGGCAATAAGGACCGTAAGGAGGCCGTCGATCATTTCCTCCTGTCCGATTATCTGTTTGGCCAGTTCGGCGCGGGCTTTATTGAGCAATTCAACAGCTTGGTTATGCATGTTATTATTGTACATTATTATAGACAGCGTTAAAATACCCTGTTGACCTTCGCCTGATTTTTGATCTATAAGGAAACATGAATCCATTAGCCGCAGAACTTAATACTGTTCTTGAAGGAACAACAGCCGGAAGACTTATGTCTCCTTTGGGAAAGCGTCTTTATTTTCCCAAGGGCATAATCGCGCAATCCGCCGAAGCAAAAAAATCAGCTAACGTTGCCAATGCCACAATAGGCATGGCCTGCAGCAAGGGCAAGCCCATGATCCTTTCCGCCATAGCGGAAAGCATGCCAATACTCACCGCCGATC
>Ga0099364_10013537_pt1 | contig 10934 bp, 11 predicted proteins | sample TergutTh196P3_FD_73070 | JGI IMG/M metagenome (GOLD analysis project Ga0099364, IMG submission 73070) | Microcerotermes parvus P3 segment gut microbial communities from Pointe-Noire, Republic of the Congo - Th196 P3 | ecosystem: Host-associated > Arthropoda: Insects > Digestive system > Gut ... | reverse complement strand
CGAAACAGTTCCGATACGGCTTCCTTGTCTTGCAAGTAACTGAAAACCATTCTTCGCGAATGTGTTGTATCGTTTTTCGAACGCGTAATCAGAGGTTCGACATATTTTCGTAGCGCTTTCGCTTTGGCAACGGTTGTTGTGATACGCTTATGACGTATCAGCGACGACGCCATGTTCGACAGCATTGCCTTGCGGTGTGGCGCTGTGCGCCCAAGATGATTAATTTTTCTTGCTTGTCTCATTTTTTTTTATTCCTTGTCTAATTTATATTTCACTATATCCATTCCGAAATTCAGTTTTTTACCTTCCAGCAGGAGGTCAAGTTCGGTGAGCGATTTCTTACCGAAGTTGCGGAATTTCAACAAATCTGTTTTGGTGAACTTTACCAAATCGCCTAATGTAACTACTTCTGCAGATTTTAAGCAATTCAGCGCGCGCACTGAAAGGTCTAATTCAGTAAGTTTCGTTTTGAGCAACTGACGCATTTTGAGCAATTCCTCGTCTAAATCGTCTGATACAGGTTTTTGTTCTAATTCAACGGTTATACGTTCGTCAGAGAAGAGCATAAAATGCTCAATCAGTATCGTGGCTGCTTCTTTGAGCGCTTCTTTCGGATGAATGGAACCGTCGGTTTCAATCTCGAAAGTCAATTTCTCGAAGTCGGTTTTTTGTTCTACACGCCAGTCTTCTACCGTATATTTGACATTTTTGATTGGCGTATAAATCGAATCTACGGCAATCAGCCCTATTGGAGCGTTAGCCGGACGGTTCTCTTCCGAAACAACATACCCGCGACCTTTATCAATGGTGAAGGTAAATTGAAGTTTCGTTTTCGGATCCATTGTGCAAATCACCAAATTGGGATTAAGCACTTCAAATGCCGTCATTTCTTTATTAAGGTCGCCTGCCTTGAAGGTTTCAGAGCCGCCAAGTTTTATCGTAACCGTATCACTATTGATATCTTCAACAAGTTGTTTCAACCGTATTTGTTTGATATTCAATATTATTTCGGTTACATCTTCTACCACGCCCTTTATAGTGGTAAATTCGTGGTCTACGCCTTCTATCCTTACCGAAGTAATTGCAAAGCCTTCTAACGAAGACAAAAGAATTCTCCGCAGAGCGTTACCAATTGTGATACCATAACCTGGTTCGAGTGGACGAAACTCGAACTTGCCTAATTTATCATTAGATTCGAGCATTATGACCTTATCAGGTCGTTGAAAAGCCAATATTGCCATATTATTTTTTATTTTGAATACAATTCTACAATTAGTTGTTCCTTAATATTTTCGGGTATTTCACTTCTTTCAGGAACATTAAGAAATTTGCCTGTCATCGAAGCGGCGTCCCACTCTAACCACGAGTACCGCGATTGACTTCCTACGGATTCGGTTATTACCTCCATCGCTTTGGAGCGTTCGCGAACGCCAACGGTCATTCCGCTTTTAACTTGGTATGAAGGCACGTTTACGGGTTCTCCGTTGACGACGATGTGGCGGTGGCTCACCAATTGGCGTGCTGCCGAACGTGTGGGAGCAATACCAAGTCGGAATACCACGTTGTCTAAACGCGATTCGAGCAGTTGAAGAAGTACCTCGCCTGTGACGCCTTTGCTGCGGTGAGCCTTGTCGAACATGTTGGCAAACTGGCGTTCTAAAACGCCATATGTACATTTTGCTTTTTGCTTTTCTTTCAACTGAACGCCATATTCCGAAACTTTCTTGCGGGCTTTGGAACTTCCATGCTGTCCCGGAGGATAGTTTTTGCGCTCTAATCTTTTATCGAATCCGAATATAGGTTCGCCAAACTTTCTCGCTATCTTTGTTTTTGGACCGGTGTATCTTGCCATTTTTTAGATTTCTGATTTAGATTTTGATTATACTCTTCTACGTTTTGCCGGACGACAGCCATTATGTGGGAACGGAGTAACGTCCATAATTTCAGTCACTTCTATACCCGCGCCATGAATGGTGCGTATAGCCGATTCGCGACCGGCTCCGGGACCTTTTACAAATACCTTTACTCTGCGCAAGCCCAAATCGTAGGCTACTTTTGCACAATCGGCGGCAGCGGTCTGCGCCGCATAAGGGGTATTCTTTTTCGAACCTTTGAAACCCATCTTACCTGCTGACGACCACGAGATTACCTGTCCCGTATTATTTGCCAGCGTTACTATGATATTGTTGAACGAGGCGCTGATATGCGCTTGTCCGAGCGGTTCTACTTTTACAACTTTTTTCTTTGTTGTTGTTGTTTTTTTTGCCATGTTTCCTTTTCTTTTCTAAACTAATTATCCTTTACCGGCTTTCTTTTTGTTTGCAACGGTTTTCTTTCTGCCTTTACGGGTACGCGCGTTGTTCTTGGTGCTTTGACCGCGAACAGGCAAACCGATACGGTGACGGATGCCACGATAACAACCGATGTCCATCAAACGTTTGATGTTCAACTGTACTAACGAACGCAATTCGCCTTCCACTTTGAACTCCTCATTCAGGATAGAACGGATTTTACTCAAATCATCGTCATCCCATTCCTGCACTTTTTTATCAAAACTGATACCGGCAGCGCTTAAAATTTTCCGCGCCGAGCTGCGTCCTACTCCGTAGATGTAGGTCAAACCTATTTCTCCGCGCTTATTCTTGGGTAAATCAACTCCAACTATTCTTGCCATATTACATTATATTATCCTTGACGTTGTTTATACTTTGGATTTTTCTTATTAATCACGTACAAGCGACCCTTACGCCGCACTATCTTACAGCCTTCGCTTCGTTTTTTTACAGATGCTCTAACTTTCATGTCTATTTTTTATCTAAATATCTGTTATATACTTATTTATATCTAAATTTTATTCGTCCTTTGGTAAGATCATAGGGCGACATTTCAAGCTTCACACGGTCACCCGGGAGGATTTTGATGTAATTCATCCTCATTTTCCCAGAAATGTGGGCAGTGACGATATGTCCATTCTCAAGTTCGACCCTGAACATTGCATTCGACAATGCTTCCAAAATCGTACCATCTTGCTCTATCGAAAGTTGTTTTGCCATATACGAAATGACGTCCTACTTACTTTTTTTACTTTTTTTATGAAAAACCACTCAAAAATTTGAGGCGGCAAAGATACGACTTTTTTTATAAAAACAACAAAAAAATGAAAAAAAATATTTTTTTTTGTATTTTTGCAAAAAAAATTTCCTTGCCGATTCAATTTGGCAAGAACAAAAACAAAAATGAGCACGCTAGAAAAATTTATCGACATAAAGGAAGTGATTCGAAAAAAGAATCCGGCATTGGCAAAGATGATGCCCGGATTTGTGATATCATTGATGAAAAGGCTTATACACGAGGACGAGGTGAACCGTATAATATATGATTACCGCGACCGGCATGGATTGGATTTTGTTCGAAGCATACTTGAAGATATGAATGTGACTTATTCCGTTGAAGGAATTGAAGATATCCCCATAAACGGTCGATACATTTTTGCCTCTAATCACCCTTTGGGAGGTTTCGACGGGTTAGTTTTGATGGACGCAATTGGAAAAGTTTTTCCTGAAATTCGTTTCATAGTCAATGACATACTGCTCAATCTCAAAAACTTCGAACCGCTGTTTGTGCCTGTAAACAAGCATGGACGACAATCAAACGAATATGCGCGAAAAATTGAAGAAACATATTCGGGCGATGCACAGGTGCTGTATTTTCCGGCGGGGTTATGCTCGCGGAAAATACGCGGACAAATAGTAGACCTGAAATGGAACAAAAATTTTATACAAAAATCCATACAATACGGACGCGACGTGGTTCCTGTGTATTTTGAAGGACGCAATTCGAACTTCTTCTACAATTTGGCAAACATTCGTAAAAGATTCAGAATCAAAGCCAATTTGGAAATGACTTTTTTGGTAAATGAATTTTTCAAACATAATGGGCAACATTTGAAATTGAAATTCGGTACCCCAATACCGCACACAACGTTTGACAAATCAGAAAATTATAACTATTGGGCAGAAAACATTCGCGAAAAGGTTTATTCGATGCGGTAGATTTCAAAAAAATTGTTTTACTTTGCATTTTTTTATATTAATATAATGAAAGAACAGCATATTCTTATCATCAGCAAGGAGCTTGCCTTGCAGGAGCAGCAGGTGCGCAATACTTTGGAACTGTTGGCTGACGGCGCAACAATTCCCTTTATCAGCCGCTACCGCAAAGAAGTCACCGGAAGTTTGGACGAAACGCAGGTAGACGCCATCAAATGCCGTTATGAACGACTGCTTGAGTTGGACAAACGCCGCGAAACGGTCTTAAATACTATCGAAGAACAGGGCAAACTGACCGATGAGTTGAGGAAACAGATTGAGGCGGCTGAAACGATGTCTACGCTCGAAGATATTTATCTTCCCTACAAGCCCAAACGCAAGACGCGCGCTTCCAAAGCCCGCGAACTCGGATTGGAGCCGCTTGCGCTGCAATTGTTGAAACAAACCGACAATGATTTGGAATCCCTTGCCGGAAAATACCTCAACGATGACGTCGCAACCGTTAAAAACGCCTTGCAAGGCGCGCGTGATATCATTGCCGAAATGATGAACGAGGACGCCATAACACGCGACGCCATTCGTCGTTTATTTGCACGCGATGCGGCAATATCTTCAAAAGTAGTGAAAAACAAAGAAATAGACGGCGAAAAATACCGCGACTATTTCGCGTTTTCCGAACCGCTGAACCGCTGCCCTTCGCATCGTTTGCTTGCAATGCTGCGCGGGAAGGACGAAGCGTTTCTGCGCATAGCTATTGAACCCGACGAAGAAAAAGCGCTGAACAATATCAAAAAATATTACGTAAAGGGTAATACCGCTGCATCGGCGCAGGTTGAAGCAGCCGTAATTGACGGATACAAGCGGTTATTAGCTCCTTCAATGGAAACGGAATTTGAATCATTGGCAAAAGAACGCGCCGACGATGAAGCAATCAGAGTATTTGCCGACAATTTAAGGCAGTTGCTGCTCGCTTCGCCGCTTGGACAAAAGAATGTGCTGGCTATCGACCCCGGATTCAATTCGGGTTGCAAGTTGGTTTGTTTAGATGCGCAGGGCAACCCTCGTCACAACGAAACCATCTTTCCACACAAGCCGCAAAGTGAAATATTTGACGCCAAGCGCAAAATTTTGCATTTGGTAAGCGCCTACAAGATTGACGCCATCGCTATCGGCAACGGAACGGCAAGCCGCGAAACGGAACGTTTTATACAAAGTATGGCGTTCAATCGTAAAATTCAGGTATTTATCGTCAATGAAAGCGGCGCTTCTATTTATTCGGCGTCGGCTGTGGCGCGCGAAGAATTTCCCCAATACGACGTAACGGTGCGCGGCGCTGTTTCTATCGGACGGCGTCTTATGGACCCGCTCGCCGAGTTGGTGAAGATTGACCCAAAATCAATCGGAGTAGGACAGTATCAGCATGATGTAGACCAGAACAAACTAAAAAAGGGATTGGATACGATTGTCGAAAGTTGCGTAAACCTTGTTGGCGTCAATGTTAATACGGCGAGCAAACATTTATTGGTGTATGTTTCAGGGCTGGGACCTCAATTGGCGCAGAATATCATCGATTTTCGCAGAGAAAACGGACCTTTCCCTTCGCGCAAGGCATTGAAAAAGGTTCCCCGAATGGGCGACAAATCATTCGAGCAGTGCGCCGGTTTTCTTCGTATTCCCGAAGCGGAAAATCCGTTGGACAACAGCGCAGTACACCCCGAAAGTTATCAGATTGTACAGCGAATGGCAGAAGATATGAACGCTACTGTCATAGACTTGCTGAAAAATGAAAATTTACGCAAAGAAATTAAGCCCGAAAACTATGTGACCGACAAAGTAGGATTGCCCACATTAACCGATATAATGACGGAATTAGCCAAGCCCGGACTTGATCCGCGCTCGCAGGCAAAAGTATTTGAGTTTGCACAAAACGTACATCGCGTCGAGGACTTGCAACCGGGAATGGAACTGCCGGGTATAGTTACCAACATTACCAACTTCGGTTGTTTTGTTGATGTAGGCGTGAAGCAGGACGGATTGGTACATATTTCGCAATTGGCAAACAAATTCGTGAAGCATCCTTCGGAAGTTGTGAAGCTGAATCAACACGTAAAGGTAAAAGTAATTGAAGTTGATATGACGCGCAACAGGATTTCTTTTACGATGAAGGTTGGAGGATGAATACGTTATGTGTATGCTAAAAAAAGCGAGGAAATAAATGCAATTTAAATTAACATCTTCCGCGCTATCTCTTCGGCTTTCTCTTTTCCTTTCAATTGTTTCAGCAAATCCAATGCAAAATCGAAAGTATACCCTGCCGCCCGTGCGGTGGTGATATTGCCGTCTACCTCTACCGGTTTTTCGGTTACATCGGCGTCGATAAGATATTTTTCGAAGCCCGGATAGCATGTCGCTTTTTTACCTTTGAGCAATCCAAGTGCGCCAAAGACCATCGGAGCGGCGCAAATTGCCGCTATTGCCTTGCCTTTGTCTGCAAATTTCAGTATTTCGCGCTTCAAACCGTCATGCTCGTTGAATTTTACGGTTCCTCCGGGAACAATCAACATTTGTGCGTTTTCAAAATCGGCTTCTTCAAAAAGAAAATCGGCAACAACTGAAATATTGTGCCCACCGGTTACGGTCTTGGCGTCCGTAAGCGAAACCGAACGAACGTCTACGCCGCCGCGATTCAGAATATCAATAGTGGCTAACGCTTCTATCTCTTCGAATCCTGTCGTTAAAAATATTACTGCTTCCATTTTTTAACTTTCTTCAAAACATTCTACAATCTTTTTCACATCGTTAATTGCATTGGGGATATTTTTGCTCTTGTTGAGCAAATCCCGCATTTCGGTACAGCATTGCCGAATCGACTCGTCACTGTTGTTGAAGTTCAATTTGAGTTTCAGTCTCGAAATCATCACTTTAATAGCAAAAAAACTCCAGTCTAAATCTCCGCCTTCCTTGATGACGCGTAACAATGCGCTGTCAGATATGTCTTTTATATCAATCAAGTCGCTTATAATATCCTGCTCATTCCTTTAAATCGCCCACTGTGACGTAAACAGTGGCGTGATTCAAGAGGAAGTATGCTACTTCGCCATACGTGAAGGGTCCGTTCATATGCGTCAGATGTTTCTGAAAAACATCGGGATGCGCAGAATTGGTGATACATGTAAACGAACAGACTATATTACCGTCAAAACGCTTATTTTCGTACTCACAATATGACATGTTGTCCATATTGGCTAACCGGTACGGAATATCCTTATATACAGGCGCGCCAAACGATACATATTTATCCATATCATCTGCCATTTCAGCGCCAATTGCAACGTTCATAATGAACCCCGCATAATTGCCGCCCAGACATTTTCGCTCGCTGACGCCCACTATGCGCGAAGGGTCTATCCGGCGGTGGAGAAGATATTGTCTGAAACTTTGTCTGATGCCGTTTATTGTGGCATATTCAATCTGTTGTCCGTTTTCTTCAAAAACGATGACATCGTCATCGTCCGGCTTGAAGGGGCTGAACACGTGGATTTCAGCATATTTGTCGGCAGCAAGCTCGATGTGCATTACAACGCCCGAGTTGGGGTATGACATGCCGCTTTCGCCCGAAAAAACAAGCGATTCATCGTTACGTTCATAATCGGAATACAGCGGAGTAACGGCAACCCATCCGCAAACGGCGCTATTGGCAAAATTGGAATAGTTGGAACAATTGACGCCGTATTCTTTCCAAACATCTGAAAAGAAGGGCATTATCAATACGGAAAAACCATTGTCGAACGCATCATCGTATATGCCGCTTATGGTTGCTGCGTCGTAAACTTTGAACTTCACGCCGGCGGCAACCTTTGTCACATTATGCACAAATATCTTTTCGCGCGTGGTCGTTAACGCGCCTTCTTTTTCTACAAAACGGCTGCAAGAACCGCCAATCCAGTTACCCTTCGACAACTGCGACAATAACGGCGCATCGCCCGCTAATAACAACTTGTCGCCTTTTTCTATCATTGCGTTGACCTCGTCAACGGAAAAAAATCCTTGAATCATATCACTTTTATTAAAATTATTGACTATATTTGATAAAAAATTTTGTCGCAAAGATAACAATAATATTATATGTGCAAAAATATGTGCAAAAATATCGAAAAATATCGTACTTTTGCGCTTGAATTTACCTTATTGTTTTATTATATCTAAATATGGTTTCAGTCAATCAGTTAACCGTTTCATTCAGCGGTACGGATTTGTTCAACAATATCACCTTTCTTGTCAATCCTCGCGACAGGATTGGCTTGGTTGGCAAGAACGGCGCAGGTAAGACCACCTTGTTAAAAATTTTTGCAGGATTGCAGGAAGCGACCTCCGGAACGGTTGTAATTCCGCAGGATGTTGATGTGGGTTATTTGCCGCAACAGATGGTTCATCAAGGCGGACGAACGGTAATGGAAGAAACGCGCACTGCTTTTGACCGCGTGCTTAACCTGTTGCACGACATCGAACAAACAAACGCCGAAATAGAACAACGCACCGACTACGAATCCGATGATTATCTCGACCTGATTCATCGTGTGACCGAACTCAACGAGCGTTACGAAATTCTGGGCGGCGCAAGCGTAGACGCCGATGTCGAAAAAACGCTCGCCGGATTAGGTTTTTCTTATGACGATTTTTCGCGTCAAACGCTCGAATTGAGCGGCGGCTGGCGAATGAGAATAGAACTTGCAAAAATACTGTTAAGAAGACCCAACCTGCTATTGCTCGACGAACCGACCAACCATCTTGATATTGAATCAATTCAATGGTTGGAAAACTATCTGAACGAATTTTCGGGCGCAGTGATATTGGTTTCGCACGACCGCGCCTTCCTTGACAATGTTACACAACGGACAGTTGAAATATCGCTTGGCAAAATATATGATTACAAGGCGGCATACACGCCATATTTGGAACTGCGCCGCGAGTTCCGCGAACAACAAATAGCGGCATGGCGAAATCAGCAAAAGATGATTCAGGATACCGAACAGTTTATAGAACGGTTCAGATACAAGGCTACGAAAGCCGTACAAGTGCAGTCGCGAATAAAACAGTTGGAAAAGGTTGAAAGAATTGAAATCGACGAAGAAGACCTGTCGGCTATTAACGTAAAATTTCCGCCTGCGCCGCGTTCGGGGACGGTTGTTGTAGAAACCGAAGGACTATTGAAGCGCTATGGAACAAAAACGATATTGGATGGTATCGATTTCAAGATACATCGCGGCGAAAAGGTTGCTTTTGCAGGACGCAACGGCGAAGGAAAAACGACGCTCTCGAAAATCATCATGAACGAAACGCCTCACGAAGCGGGAACTGTAAAAATCGGTCACAATGTAAAAATAGGTTATTTTGCACAAAATCAGGACGAAATAATGGACGAAAGCCTGACTGTATTTCAAACCATCGACCATGTAGCCGTTGGCGATATACGCTCCCGTATGCGCGACCTGCTCGGAGCGTTCCTCTTCCGCGGCGACGATATAGACAAAAAAGTAAAAGTTCTTTCTGGCGGTGAACGCTCGCGTCTGGCAATGGTCAAACTGCTGCTCGAACCCTACAACCTGCTGCTGTTAGACGAGCCGACAAACCATTTGGACATACGCTCGAAAGACGTCCTCAAGCAGGCGCTCTTGAAATACGACGGAACGCTGATTGTAGTCTCCCACGACCGCGATTTTCTCGACGGACTGACTGAAAAAGTTTACGAATTTCGCGACAAAAAAATCAAGGAACATATCGGCGGAATATACGATTTTCTGCAAAAGAAAAAAATCGGTTCATTGCAGGAACTCAACAAGAAAACATCATCACAAACACCGCCCAATTCTGGCAAAACGTCATCACAAACGCCGCCTACCCCCGCCATTGCCGTATCGAAAGAAAGTTATCTCGAAAAGAAAGAATGGGACAGGCAATTGCGTAAAGCAACATCATTAGTTGCCGAAGTGGAAGAACGCATCGAACGGATCGAGCGCGAAATGGAAGTAACAGAGCATTTATTGGCAGCGCCCGAACATCTCGAAGAAGGAGAAATTGAAAAAATGTCGGAACATTACCAATTGTTGCAAAACAACCTGAAAGATGCGATGATGCAATGGGAGCAATTGATGGCAGAATTGGAAAAGATGAAGATTTTATAGATTTTTTGACGGCTTTTTGCTGATTTATTTGCCCGAGCGAAAGTTTGTCAATCGTGTTGTTCAGAACTTTTACGTCTTTGAGCATCCATCTTATCAATATTAATCCTATTGCGGCAATAACGAGCGCGCCCAGAATAGCGAGGATTATCAGTTCAATGTTAGTTTCGCGTAAAGTAGTGTATATGTCGCTTGCGGGAATAGAGAATTGTTTAATTGCTCTATTTAATAGTTCTATTTAATAACTCTATTAATCTATTTTACAAGCAAAAAAGCATAAGGGCGCCTTAGATTCGGAACTGAAAAAGTAGTTATATTTTTTTGAAAAACAAATTTTTAAAAAAATTTTTCAAATGCCTGATAGGACATCCTGTTTTTTTGTTGAAAAAGAGTTGTATCTTTGCGGCTGGAAATAAAAAATTAATCATTTTATGGAATCCACTGAAACAGTAGAATTTCGTACAAATAAATGGAACAAGGAAGATAAGGAACTTGACAGTTCGTTGCGTCCTGCCGGTTTTGAGGAATTTAGCGGACAGCCCAATGTGGTTGATAATCTGCGCGTATTTGTGCAGGCAGCCCGAATGAGAGGCGAAGCGCTCGACCACGTTTTGCTGCATGGTCCGCCGGGGTTGGGCAAAACGACATTGGCAAATATCATTGCTAACGAATTAGGCGTTAATCTGAAATTATCATCAGGACCTGT